>Ga0210377_10000103_pt1 | contig 74410 bp, 63 predicted proteins | sample PLM4_65_b1redo_FD_155480 | JGI IMG/M metagenome (GOLD analysis project Ga0210377, IMG submission 155480) | Groundwater sediment microbial communities from an aquifer in East River, Colorado, USA - PLM4_65_b1 redo | ecosystem: Environmental > Terrestrial > Soil > Riparian zone | place: USA: East...
CCACCACTTCGGTGAGGATCGACACCGCGTCTTGATACGCGTTCTCCTGAAGCCGGATATTTCCGAGCAGGGTGCGCGCCTCGCCCCGGAACGCGCTGTTGGGATACGTTTTCACGAACCGCTCCAACACCGCCGACGCCTCCGAGACACGCCCCGCGGCGTGGAGCGCGTGCGCCTCGGACAGCGCGGCACGTTCCTGGGGAGAGGCCGCCGATGGACGGGTTTGTCCGAACGCGGAATGGCCCGCCGACACCAGCACAACCAAGGCCGCGCCGCACACCACCGCGGCCGCCACGGGGTGAAGGCGGAAACCCATGCAGAAGAGGTTATTCAATCGTACGACCAGGACTGCTCGCCGCGAGCAGCCGCCCGAGTTCGCCAACGTTATACGGGAACACCCCAGCCAAATCAAGCGTCGACGTCCTGCGCGATCGGTCGCACGTCTCCCCATCGATGGCGAAGGCATCCCCCGGGCGGTTTCCCGCGACGACGCGGCACCGACACCGAGGAACACAGCAACCTTGCGCGCGCTGGCGATCCCGGGTACGATGCGGGCATGCATCGATGCCCTCCCCGCTGACCCCCCCCGTGCGACACGCCGCCGTCGCCGCGCTCCTGCTGGTCACCACCCTCGTCTACGCCCCGTCGCTCAACCATCCGTTTCAGTACGACGACGGCCACACGCTCGCCGCCAACGCCGCGCTCCGCCAGCCCGGCGCGTGGCGGGCAGCGTTTACGGGGACCTCGCTCTCCAGCGCCGAGACTGCGGGTGGACACTACCGGCCGTTGACCTATCTGAGCTACTGGGCGACGTTCCGGCTCGCCGGGCCGTCGCCGATCGGCTTCCACGCGGGCAATCTCGCGTTGCACCTGGTCGCGGTCTCGCTCCTGATCGTCGTGGTTGGCCGGCTCACGGGCGATGGACGCGTGGGGTTCGTGGCAGGCGCGATCGCGGCGCTGCACCCGGCGCAGAGCGAAGCGGTACTCTACGCCTCATCCCGCGCGGGGTTGCTGGCCGCCGTGGGGTCGCTTTCGGCGCTGTGGTGCCTTATCCGCGCCCGCGAGGCGCCGCTGGCCTGGCGGGCGGCCCTCGGGTGGACGGCCGGGTTGCTGTTGTTCGCGGTGCTGGCCCTGCTCTCCAAGGAAACCGCCGCGGCGCTGCCGTTCCTGTGTTTCGCCGCCGACCGCTTCGTCCTCCTCGATCGATCGCGCGCCATATCCGCGTGGACCCGCTGGGCGCCGTACGCGCTCCTCGCCGTCGGCCTCGCCGTCTACGCGGGGATGACGGGGCTGTGGCGCCCGGCCATCGCCGCGTTCGGCACGCCGGGCGCGGTGGGGCGGTACACGGGCGTCGTCGTGCAGCAGGTCGAGGCGATCGGCTTGGCCCTCCGTCTCTTTCTCATCCCGTGGCCGTTGAGCGTGGACCATCCCCTTCCGGTGTGGCCCGCTCCCGGCGCCGTCCTCCTCTGGGCGTTGGCCCTGCTCTCGGCGGGGTTCGGCGCGGTCGCGGCGCGTTCGTCCTCGCCCTCGCCGCGGGCCGCGGGGCTGTTCGCCGTCTGGGCGCTCGTCGTCGCCCTGCCCACCCTCCTCTGGCCGCTCAACGTGCCGTTCCAGGAACACCGCGCATACCTGCAGGACGCGGGGCTGTCGGCACTGGCCGCGCTAGGGCTGATCCGTCTGATCGACGCCCGGCCCGTCCTGCGGCGTCCCGTTGTCGCCGCGGGCGCGTTGGTGGCGACGCTGTTCTCGTGGACGGTCGTCGAGCGCGGTCGGGCATGGGCCGACCCCGTGGCGTTGTGGTCCGGCGCGGCCTCGCGCGCGCCCGGGTCGTACCGGGCGCAGGCGAACGCGGGGCTCGCGTTCGCGGCGGCAGGACGGTGGGACGAGGCCGAGCGCGCCCTCACGGCCGCGCTCGTGATCAGCCCCGACTATCCCCCCGCGCTGGTGGTTCAGGGGGTCGCCGCGCAGCGGCGGGGCGATCGCGACGCGGCGCGGGCGGCGTACCTGCGCGCGCTCGACGTCGCGCCCGGCTACGTGCCGGCCCTGTACAACCTGGGATTGATCGCCCAGGCGTCGAACAACCTCGCAGACGCCGAGCGGTGGTATCGGCGCGCGCTGGCGGTCAATCCCCTCCACACCGAGAGCCTGCTCAATCTGAGCGCGCTACTGCTGGTCCAGCGACGGTGGGATGAAGCCGACACGGCGCTCCGCGCCGCCCGCGCCGCTTCCCCCGACTCGCCCGGCGCGCGCTATCACTCGGGCGTGCTCGCCGAACTCACCGGCGCCCCGGACACCGCCCGCCGCTTCTACCAAGACGCCGAGCGCCTCGCGACCACCGCCGGCAACTCGTCGCTGGCCGACGACGCCCGCGCGCGCCTCGCCGCCCTCCCCTAACCCCACCCCGCAGATCAGAAATCGGTATCAGACTTGCGATCATTTTGCATCTTCTCGCGGGATTATGGTCGCCCCCCCTTGCGCACCGCTGTAATACCCAAATGATAATGTCCGCTTTGGCCCAAGTAGAAATGTCCGCTTTTTCGCTAGCAGGGTGCTGAAAAAGTCCTATGAACGAGTGTCCCGTTGTAGTATACTGGCGCCGTCCTTCCGGAGGAGCGCCGATGCGTGGAAGCCAGGATCCTCAGAGCGGGTTGTTCAGTGACGTGGCCCCGGATCACCGCGTGCCAGCCGACCATCCGTTGCGCATCCTCAAGGCGGTGGCGGATGACGTCCTGAAGATGTTGTCGCCGACGTTCACCGCCATGTACAGCCCGATGGGCCGGCCGTCGATTCCGCCCGAGCGGCTGCTGAAGGCCCAGCTGCTGATCGCCCTGTACTCGGTCCGCAGTCCCCGGCTGTTCTGCGAGCAACTCGATTACAACATCCTGTTTCGGTGGTTTTTGGACCTGTCGCTGGATGAGCCGTCGTTCGACGCCTCGACCTTCTCGCAGAATCAGGAGCGCCTGCTCCCGCACGCCGTGGCGCCGCGGTTCTTTGACGTCGTGGTCGGCCTGGCCCGGAGCGAAGGGCTGTTGTCCGACGAGCATTTTACCGTGGACGGCACGCTGATCGAGGCGCGGGCGTCGCTCAAGAGCGTGCAGCCGATCGATCCGCCGGCACCCAGCGCCCCGCCGGATGATCCCGAGGCCCGCTTGACCCGCAAGGGGAAGGGCAAGGAAGCCAAGCTGTCGTTCGGCGGCCACATCCTGATGGAGAATCGCCACGGCCTGTGCGTTGACCTGTGCGTGACCTCGGCCACGGAGACCACCGAACCCACAGTGGTGAGCGCGCTGCTCAAACGCCAAGCCCACCGCGGCGTGCGGCCCACGACGGTGGGAAGGGACAAGGACTACCATGCCACGGCGTTCGTCCGGTTCTTGCGGCGCCGCCGGATTCGGCCCCACGTCGCCCAGGTGCGGGGGCGTCGGACGGGCGGCTTGGACGGGCGCACCACCCGGCACACGGGCTACCAAATCAGTCAGCGCATTCGAAAACGGATCGAAGAGATCTTTGGCTGGGTCAAGACGATCGGGGGCTTGCGGAAGACGCGCTATCGGGGGATCGAGCGGACGCAGCAAGCCTTCCACTGGGTGGCCAGTGCCTATAACCTGCTGCGGATGAGCCGCTTGATGCTGGCCCGAGGGACGACGTGAAGGCCGGAGCGGGCGACACGGGCGCGGTCCGCCGACCAACCCAACGGCCAGCCCCCGGTTCCCACGGCCCTTCGGGCTCTTCCGGGATAGCTTGATGGTTCGACACGTCATTTTTTTCAGCACCCTGCTAGGTTCTGAAGGGACGCCACCGACCGAGGCGCCCCGTGGTTTTTTTTAGGTCCCCGCGCCGATCGACGTCAGCTCAGCGCCATGGAGGCCCCCACACGACCCACCCCAGCCCGATCCCCACCGCGAACGCCTCCCCCCGCCACGGCGGCCATAACCAGATATACGACGACGGCCATCTGACGCCGTTCGTTGATATGATTGCGGTCGTGCGCCCTCCGGGTCTGCCGCCGTCGGTCGCACGTTCGACGCTCCACGAAATGGATCTGCGCAGTTGTGTCCCTGTCGCTCTTCCCTCCCGCCTGTTTGAACCCAGCGTCCCCTCGGTTCGGTGTCGACCCGTGCGTGAAAACGTGTCGCTCATTTTCCTACAAATCCATCCACCATTTCCATACGATTCACAGAGATCTTCGCCGGAGTCACGAATGCGTGCCTGCCTCCTCCCGACCGCGTGGTCAGGGACCTCCTCGTGCAAAAGCGTTCGAGCGCGCGCGTTCCTTGACCTCGTTGCGCCGCATAGATTATCGTATCCACTGGTTCAACCCTCAGGAGAAAGGATCACCATGCCCCCCACGATCGCCCTCATTGTCGCATGGCTTGGAATTATCGGCACCCTCGTGACCGGCTGCAGCAAAGACCCGGCCGCGCTGAAAGCCACCCATCTCGAGAGGGCCGAACGGTACGCCGCGGACGGGAAATATCCGGAAGCCGTGATCGAATATCGAAACGCCATCCAGATCGACCCGACCGATGCCAACGCCCAATACAAACTCGGGCTGGCCTATTTAAAGCAACACCCGTTCACCTACGCCAAGCCTGCATTCATCGCTTTGAGCAAGGCGGTGGAACTCGATCCGAACCTGCTCGACGCCCAGGTCAAGCTCGGAGAGATGTATCTCCTGGGCCGCCAATTTAAAAATGCAGATGAGAAGGCAAAACTCGTCCTGGAGAAAGATCCCACGCAGCGAGATGCCCTACTCCTGCTCGCGAACAGTGCCCGAACGCAGAATCGGCTTGACCAGGCCCAAAACACCATCACGAGCGCCCAACAGGCGCATCCCGATGATCCCAAGCCGCTATACGCCCAGGCCGGTTTGGCCATGGTCAAGAAAGATTACGCTGGAGCGGAACAGGCATTTGCTGAGGCCGCGCGGTTGGCCCCCACGAGCGCCGAACCGCACATCGGCCTCGGCAATGTGTACCGCATCCAGGGCAAAAAGACCGAGGCCGAGACCGCCTACCTCAAAGCGATCGATCTGCAACCGAAACAATTGGCCTTGCAGCTCAATCTGGCGCAGTATTATGCCGCCTCCGGCGATCAGGGCCGGGCCGACGCGCGATTTCAAGAAACCACCAAGACCTTCCCGAACGATCCCGCCGCGCGAATGGCCTATGCCCAGTATCTGCGCGCGGTTCAGAGACCCGACGATGCGGCGGAACAATATCGTCTCACCGTCAAGGAACATCCCCAAGACATCAACGCCAAAAAAAATCTTGCAGAACTCCTGCTGGACCTCCGCAAGCTGGACGAGGCAGCGCCGCTGATCGAATCTCTGCAACGTGAACGGACGAAGGATTCCGATGTGCTCTATCTCGCCGGACGCCTTCTTCTCATGCAGAACGGTGACGCGCAGCACGCAATCGGGCTTTTTCAAGAGGCGGTGAAGGAAAATCCCGGGCATGCCAAAGCCCACCAGGGACTCGGGATCGTCTATGCCAGGCGCGGAGACATCCAGCAGGCCAAACAGGAGTTCTCCGAATCCCTCAAAACCCAGCCGAATTCCTGGGAAACCCGGCTGGCGTTGGCCGAGCTCCACCTGCGGTCCAAGGCGCCGGATCTCGCGTTGGAGGAGGCCCGCACCGTGCTGACCGCTCTGCCGAGGCATCCGGCTGCGTTGCAGGTTTCAGGAGACGCCCTTCTGGCAAGCGGCAAGCCCAAGGAAGCCCTGGCTCAGTACGACGCCCTGATCGCCGCCGCGCCGAAGAGTTCCGTGGGGTACTACCGAAAGGGCGTCGCCTATCGTGTGTTGAAAAAGCCGGCCGAAGCCGAGGCGCAATTTCGGAACGCCCTCGACCGCGCGCCGGGCTCCCCCGACGTGGTGGAACAGTTGGTGGCCCTGCTCTTCCAGCGCAATGACCGGCCCGCGGCCGTCCGACTGGTGGAATCGCAGATCGAGAAGGCCGAAAAGAAGGCTCCCCTGCACGCCCTCCTCGGCACCATCTACGCGTCAATGAACGAACCGGCCAAGGCGGAGGCGGCGTACAAACAGGCCATCGATCTCGACAAGAACCTCCTCTCGGCGTACGCGGCGCTCGGCCAGCTCTATGCCCGTCAGCGTGATCCCGAGAAGGTCGTCGTCCAGTATCGGGCTATGGTCGCCGCCGCACCGACGAGGGCGGCGCCGCACATGCTGCTCGGCATGGCCTATGAAGGCCAACAGCGGTACGACGAGGCGATCGCGGAATACGAGCAGACCCTCAAACTCGACCCGCGATTTGCTCCGGCCGCCAACAACCTAGCCTGGCTGTACTCGGAGCGCGGCAAGAATATCGACGTGGCATTGAACCTCGCGCAGACGGCGATGGAGCAATTGCCCGACAATCCCAGCGTCGCTGATACGCTGGCGTGGATCTATTACAAGAAGGGCGCATACCTGAAGGCGGTTACCTTACTGCGGGAGAGCAGCGAGAAGCTCCCGGACAACGCCGTGGTCCGCTACCATCTTGGAATGGCTTCGTACAAAAACGGAGACCGGACAACGGCGAAGCGCGAATTGGAAACTGCGCTGAAGCTGGATCCGTCGTTCCCAGGGTTTGACGAGGCGAAACAGGTGTTGGCAGAACTCACGGCCCGATAGGTCGGCGACGTCCAAACGGGCGCCGGGCCGATTGCGCCCACCTTCACGGGGATGGGGGAATTTCTTTTCGGTGATCTCGTGACCGCAGCCCACCTCACTCTTCGAGATCTCCTCGATGCCGGCTCTTCACACATCGTCACAACTGAACAAGGACGATCCCCTTGGCAGGCGGACCCTATCCGGCACGGCGGGAGCAGGGCGCAAATATCCCGCACCGGTTCCCGTATCCGCCAACGGCGCGTATCCATGTTTGAGGGTGGCGGCTCCGAAAGCCGTGACAAGCCGCTCCCAGCGGGACGACAGCACGAGTATCGGGATAGGGAACGGCGGGGTTAACCCCGCCGTTCCCCTCCCACACCACCAGCCATGCGGGTCCGCACCCGGCGTTTCGGTTGGTTGACGTTAGCCAGCAAGTCTCGGTACTCGCATCCGGTCGTAGTAGCTCATGGGCAGCGCGGTTTGAAGCGCCCCGTGGGCCGCGATCCTCCACCAGCGTCGGGCCTGAGCGGCGGCCGCACGCGAGACGCGATCGGGGACGCCCCGGGCGCGCAACTCGCGATAGACCGTCGTTCCACGCTTCCACTGCTTGAGTTGCGCGGCACGCAGGCGGTGACGAATCCACTGATCGAGGCCTTTGAAGATGCTCGGCGTGTCGGCCAGACGGAAGTAGGCCTTCCATCAGGGGAGATCGCTCCGCAACTCCGCAAACACCGCCTCCAGGCTTCGCCCGCCGTTCCGGGTGCATGGCCTGGACGCGATTCTTCATCGCGTCCAGGGCGTTGCTGGCCACCTTCCGCTTCACCTCTCGTCCCTTGGCCACCCAGAAGTTGTACCCCAGAAACGTGCGGTTCCACGGCCGGTCCACCGCGCTCTTCGCCTCGTTGATTCGCAGCCGGAGTTGTCCATACCGGCGCCGCAGCAACTGCATGGCGTCCTCACCCGCCCGCTTCGACCTGACGTAGACGTTCAGGTCCTCGGCGTAGCGCACGAACGCCAGTCCGCGCTTCGCCAGCTCCTGGTCCACGTCATCGAGGAGCACGTTCGCCAAGAGCGGCGAGAGGGGTTCGCCTTGCGGCGCGCCCTCGTGCCTCTCCCTCACCACCCCGTTTGCCATGATGCCGGCTTCGAGGTACCGGCGAGGAACCCCAGCATTCGCTTGTCCCCGATGCGCTGCTCCAGCCTTCCCATCAGCACGTCGTGGTTGACGCGGTCGAAGAATCGTTCGAGGTCCACGTCCACCACCACCCGGCGCCCTTCCTGGATGTACCGCTGTGCCTCGCATACCGCACCGAGCGCGTTGCGCCCCGGTCGGAAGCCGTGGCTGTGCTTCGAGAAGGTGGGGTCGAACCTCGGTTGAAGCACCTACAAGACGGCCTGCAGGATGCGCCGGTCGAGCACCGTCGGAATCCCCAGCGTTCGGACCCCGCCACCGCTCTTCGGAACGACCTGCTCCCGCACTGGCGTCGGCTGCTGGTACGTGCCGTCGAGCAGTTGCGCTCGGACCGCCTCCCCGTGTTTCACCAACCACGGGTACAGCTCCTCCACGGTCATCCCATCGATGCCGGGATTGCCCTTGTTCTGCTTCACTCGCTTCCACGCCGCCGTGACATTGCTGCGCTCGACCACCCACTCCATCAGGTGGTCGGTTCCTGGGCGTCCGATGCCGCTCGTCGCCGTCGGGGCTTCGCCACTCCGCTGGCCCCTCGGGGCTTCACCCCTCCCTTCCAGCGGGAGCTCCCGTTGCGGGACGTCTGGTGCCTGGCCCCTCCGAGACTCACGGTCGCTTCGCTCTCCCTTCCGTTCGGCTCTTCGCGGGCTCACGGGCTTCCGGCTGAGCCGGCCTCGGCCCACTACGATGGCCTCTACTGACTACTCGCCACGCCGCATCGGCGTCGCCCTTTCAGGCGTCAGGCGAGCGCTCCCCAGGTAAGAGCCGTGGTTTCCCGCACGATCGCCGGATTTACGCCGCCGGACCCTTGGTCGCAAGAGCTTCGCGGTCATTTGCCCGCTCGCCCTGGTCGGCCGCGCCTCGTATCCGGTTTCTGTTCGTCGACCCGCGGGTCTGCTCCCCGCCGCTTTCAGTGCCAACCTCGCGATCGGTCACCGGGCGGTTCGCTCGGGGTCACTGCGACCAGCTTCCCCAGAGGACTTCCACCTCCTCGTCACGTCTCATGCTGGGCACACAAGAAAGGCCGGACGATCGTTTGATCGTGCCGGCCCCTGAGGTTTTCTCAAATGTAAGAGCGACTTTAGTCTTTCATGCTTCTAAATCTCTTCCGTCCCCACAGCCCCAACCCCGCCAGGCCGGAGCCGAGGAGCAACAACGACGCCGGCTCGGGGACCTGGGCAGAACATCCAGTTCCCCCTGATGTGCGGGGATCTGAGAAGGCGTGTTCCCCATCTGACACAAAGCCTGAGCACTCGTTACCAAACTGGACATGCGCGGCAAATTGATGTCCGCTGTTTTTGCCAGTACTGAGGCCAAAAGTCAAATCATTACCCTCAAGTACAAATGAGACGGGGCCCAAACCATCACCCGTATTACCCCCAGTGCCATTAAATCCTTCATCCCGGCTGAAACAGCCGAACCCATCCAAGTTGCAGCTACTAGGATCTGGCAACCATCCGGTCGGGAGAGTAATGATGGTCGCAGTCGAATTCCATCCGAGCTCATCTAGCCCCTTTCTTGGGCTCAACTGGATCGTAGGTGGTTGCGTCCCATAAAAAAACTCAAAGGTGAGAGTGGTATTACCTCCGGTATTCTCAGCCTTCACTTGGACATAATCACCGGTTAACTGTATATCATCCACGTTCCAATTGGTTAAGTTCGTGTCAAGATATGGGATAGCATAGGCGGGGCCACTTTGGGCCATTACCGCCAAGATCCCCAACACCATCACTCCTAGCCCTGGCGCGATTGCCTTTACTATACCTTTCATCTCTATCTCCCCTTTAGAACTCTCATGGTGGCTAAAAAATGTACAAGTAGCGTGCCAGGCGCTAGGTTTAGCAAAACATTCTATGGTATTATTTATAACCCATTGATTAAACGGCTATACTTTAATTTATAATTTTGCATAGTTCAGCGTTGAGAGAAGCGTAAAAACGTGGCAGACTGTAAAAAATCCTGACGATCAAGAAACACTAAAGAGGGTGTGCTGGAAGCGTATTCTATAAAAACTAAATAGATACAAGTAGTTAGAAACAATCAGACCAGGAAAGAAACCCGTAAAGTTTTCAGACACCAATATAAAAGCGCCCGCCGGCATTGAGCCAACGGGCGCTTTTGTTTATTTGAAGCTTTAAACGTCTTCTCAGCTATTCGCCTTGAATCTCTTCCTTCCCCACAGACCCAGTCCCGCCAAGCCGGAGCCGAGGAGGAGCAGGGTGGAGGGTTCTGGAACAGCGTAGAATGTCAGGTTGTCGATATCCGCGCCAGCGGGATCATTGATGCTGTTGAAGTAGATGTACCCGATATTCCCAAGACCTTGGAAAGTAAACGTTTCTGCTCCATAGCCGAGGTTGGTTGCGGTGAGCAAAAAGGTCGCAAAAGGATCGTACACGTTGATTACCCCGGTTGAAAGGGTATCCCAGTACCCCGCCTCGAACTGAACGTAGTCTGTGGGCGACGTAAAGGTCATCCAAAAGTCACCATTATACGGAGGATTGGGCGACAGAACCGGTGATCCCGGCATGGCTCCATCATTAGCGATTATCGGTAGAGTACCGTTAACACCCCCCGGACTGAACACAACCCCTAATCCCGCATACTGATTGTCGACCAACGTTCCAACCGGGTATTCACTAAATGTGATTGTAGCCGCGCTTGCTGTGCCTGAAAAAGCCACGACGATCAGCAACGCCAAGCCTACACCCGAGGAAAACAAGTGCTTTTTCATTTCTTTCACCTCCGTTGAAATAGGGTTAGAACTTTCGTAACAATCATGCATACTAACTAAGCAAGGAGCATACCAGACCATCGATTCATAGATGTCTTGTCTGGTACCAAGGCTATAACTAATTAATTTCAATATGATATTTTACTTAGTTGTGACCAGAAGAACGGCCACTCGTAGATTAGTCATTCATGACACACTGTAAAAAATCCTGACAATCGAAAAGAGAGGGAGCAGGTGTATGGTGTAGGTTGTAGGAAAACAGGAGAAGAAACAAAAATTTAGGAAAGGTTCATCAAAAAGAGGACATTGTAAAATTTGCCGACACCAAATTCAATACGATTTACAGCTATCCGATCAGTAGTGTCCGGAGATTCTGACCTTCCGGTGTCGTAACGCTCTGAGTCATTGAAGAAAAGCGGCGCAACATGGGTGTCACCGACTTGAACTGGCTGAGCGCGATGAGCGAGCCTTCTGGCAGTTCGGGCTGGAGGGCCATTCATGTACGCAGGCCGGTTGGTGTTCACTCAACTGATGGATCATCTCCCCCTGCACACCGTTCGCCGGTGTGTGGCCCGCTATCCGGGCCGGTATCCGCCGCTGTCCTTCTCCCCTCTCGATCAGTTCCTGGCCATGGCCTTCGCGCAACTCACCTTTCGCGAGAGTCTGCGCGATATCGAAACCTCTCTGCGCACTCAGTCGACCAAGCTCTACCACCTGGGCCTTCACGGTCGGATCGCCCACAGCTCCTTGGCCGATGCCAACGAGCACCGCGACTGGCGCATCGACCACGCCATGGCGATGCAGCTAATCGCCACGGCACGCAGACTCTACGCGGGCGAGCCATTCGGCGTCGAGTTGGCGCACACGGCCTATGCGCTCGACATCACGACGATCGACGTGTCGTTGCCGCTGTTTCCCCGAGCGCGCTTTTGTACGACCAAGGGGGCGGTGAAGCTGTATACGCTGCTCGATTTGCGCGGCAACATTCCGACGTTCATCCACATCTCCGATGGCAAGCTCCACGAGGTCAATGTCCTCGACCAGATCGCGTTCGAACCGGGCAGCTTCTACGTGATGGACCGCGGCTTTCTCGACTTCGCCCGGCTGTATGCGGTGCAACAGACCCACGCCTTCTTTGTCATCCGGGCGCGAGCGAACCTGCAGTATCGGCGCGTGTACTCGCACCCGGTCGACACGGCGACGGGCCTCCGCTGCGATCAAACCATCGTGCTCACCGGGGTGCATTCGGGCACGAACTATCCCGCCCACATGCGGCGCATCAAGTACCACGATGCCGAGCACAACAAACTCCTCGTGTTTCTCACCAACGCGTTCGATCTACCGGCGCTCACGGTGGCCCGACTGTATCGCTGCCGCTGGCAGGTGGAATTATTCTTAAATGGATTAAGCAGCACTTACGTATCATGGCCTTCTTCGGCACCTCCGAGAACGCCGTCAAGACGCAGGTCTGGATCGCCGTCGCCGTCTATGTGCTCGTGGCCATCGTCAAAAAACGGCTCCATCTCGACGCCTCGCTGTACACAATCCTGCAAACTTTGAGCTTGACCCTGTTCGAGAAAACGCCGCTCGATTAATTACTTACAAACATCGAGCAGGAGTCGACGCGGTCGCCAAGCGACAACCAATTGAATTTATTCGAGTAAATCTCCGGACACTACTGCTATCCGAAATATTTTTATCTATTCGGAATCCTTTACGAGCTGATATTTTTTAATCAACTCATGCAAAGTGGGGCGGCTGACCCCCAGCTCAGTGGCGGTCTGGGTGATGTTACCCTGATTCTTGGCCAGCGTTTTTTGGATGATGTCTTTCTCTAGCGCCTCACGCGCCTCTTTTAAACCCTTTCCCTCATACTGTGCACAAGCTGATGCCAGCTCCAGATCCTCTGGTGCGAGTCTCTGCCCCTCCGCCATAATGACGGCCCGTTTGATCCTATTCTCCAGCTCGCGGACATTCCCCGGCCAGCTATAAGTCTGAATGGCCGTGATCGCCTGCCGACTGAACCCAGAGATCTTCTTCTTGCTCTCGGCCGAATATCTTTGTAACTGGACCTTCGCCAGCAAAAGGATATCCTCTCCTCGCTCTCGCAGAGGTGGCACGGAGATCGTCACGACACACAGCCGGTAATAGAGGTCTTCCCGAAAGCGTCCATCACCCATCGCTTTCTTGAGATCCATGTTCGTAGCCGCCATCACGCGCGCATCCACGGCAATCTGTTCCCTCCCCCCGACACGCTCTATCTTATGCTCCTGGAGGAAACGAAGCAGCTTCACCTGAAGCGGCAGGGGAAGCTCCCCGATCTCATCCAGAAACAGTGTCCCCCCTTGAGCCGACTCAATGCGACCTTTCCGTTGAACATGGGCGCCAGTAAACGCCCCCTTCTCATGGCCAAACAGCTCGCTTTCCAGAAGATTCTCCGGGATCGCGCCGCAATTGATCGCAATAAACGGCCCCTCTTTCCGCGCGCCCTGCCGATGGATCGCACGGGCCACCAACTCCTTTCCGGTCCCGCTCTCCCCTACAATGAGAACCGGCGCATCGGTGGTTGCCACCTTTCGAATCGCCGCGAACACCTTCTCCATCTGCGGACTCGACCCCAGCATCTCCTCAAAGGATTCTTGGCTTAATCGTCGTTGAAGCTCGCGGTGTTCCTGCTCAAGTTGGTAGACGTGAAGCGCGCGGCAAATGATCACCTTGAGTTCGTCGACTTGGATTGGTTTGCAGAAAAAGTCGTACGCACCCTGGCCGATCGCCTTCAGTGCGTGCTCTTTCTCGGTACGGCCCGTGATGATGATCACCTTAACCAAGGCATCCTGCTCAAGAATCTCTCCCAATATAAGAAACCCTTCCTCCACCGCTCGAGGATGAGGCGGCAACCCCAGATCCAATGTCACGACGGCAGGTCGCTCTCGCTTGAGGATCTCCAGGACGGTCTTCCGATCCTCGGCAAGATAGACTTCGTAGTCCTGGACCAAGGCCCATTTCATCTGGGTCCTGATCTCTTCGTCGTCGTCCACAATCAGGATCTTGGGTTTATTAGCGTGCAAGGTTGAGGGTGTAGGGTGCAAGGATGACATGTCAGCCTCTTGTCAAAGAGGTGATGAGTTTGCTCAGCATTTTTGATGCCTCTTCCTGTAGCAAGTACAAGGCGCTAAAATTCCCATGCTCAATCATCTTTAAGTCTTTGGACTGCCCCCCTGCCCCCTTCACCCTGCACCCGTTACAGGCAGCATCACCCGAAAGGTGCTGCCTTTGCCCGCATCGCTTTCCACCTCGATCCGGCCGTGGTGGGCCTCGACAATCTTTTTGCTGTGGAAGAGTCCAATGCCCATTCCCCGGCTTTTTGTCGTCTGAAACGGTCGAAAGAGCGAGCGCTCGATGAACTCTTTCGACATGCCGCATCCGTTATCACGGACCGAAAGGACGGCCCATCCATCGATCTGATCGGTCGAAACACGTATCTCACCGGGGTTGCCCACCGCCTCGGTCGCGTTTAAGACCAGATTGATCAGAACCTTTTGGATCTGATCCCGGTCCACGGATATTCTCGGCACCGGGCGGAGGTCTTGGATCAGCGAGACCGTGACGGAACCGTTCAGGCTGGCGAGCGTGGTGGTTACCAGTTCATTCAGGTCCGTCTGTGTCTGTCGCAGGTCAAGTTTCCTGGTCAACAGGGATAGCCGGCTGCACATTGCATTCATCTTGCCCACACTCTCGGAAATCACCCGCAGCGTATCATTCCGAAAGGCTGGGTTATCATAATTTGCCGGGAGGTTCTGCATCGTGAGGGAGAGCATCGAGGCGAGGTTTTTGAGATCATGAATAAAAAAGGCCGACAGCGTTTGGAACGCCTCCAGCTCCTTCGCCTTCATGAGGCGCTCGGAAAGCTGAAGATTGAGCAGATTTCCAGCAGCCTGGTCCGCTATGGTCTTGAGCAGGTCAACATCCTCGATTGAGAACGATTCATGGGTCATCCGATCACCAAGCGTCATCACCCCAAGAAACTGCCGACCTGCGATCAACGGGACGGCATAACGGATGCCGGTCTCTCCAAACACATCCGGATAGGATTGCCTAAGCATGTTGAGCCGGTAATCCGCCGATCGAAGGAAGTCGACGGGCGTCCGTTGATCGCGCAGGTACCGGACGAGCGCTGCCGATCCATCCTCGATCACCTTCAGATCGCGCCCCTGCAGATCAGTGAACGCCGTTGAGCCCGCCGGCAGGAGCCGATCCGACGCCTCATCTAAGAGCCGGATCGTGACGGACGCCACTGCGAATGTTTCCGACACCATACGGACCACGGCCGATGCGAGATCCCGGATGTCCATGAGCGAGGTCGTCCGCTCGGTGAATGTCGTCCATTCATTCCTGTAATCATACTGCTGGCGGTAAAAGTTCCGGCTGATGAAGCGCTTGACCGTTTGCTGGAGCTGGCCGGAAAGCAGGACCACGGTCAGCGCCAACAGCGCCAGAAACACAACAAAGGCCCCCAGGTGGAAGACCCGAGCACCTCTCCAGGAATGGATCGTCGCCGCCAGAAGTCCCACGGCCAAAAGATAACTCCCCACCAACAGCACCGTGAGCGAGTTGTAGAGAACGCTTCGCGATATATAGATATCCACATTGAGGAAGCGATGCCGCATGAGAGCGACCAGGATCAACAGATCCGCCACGATGGTCGCCAAGGCGTTGAGCGGCAGGAGCGCCAAGTCCACGGATGAAAACAACAACATCTGGCTGATCGTATAAATCTGCATCGCAAACAAGGCCACTAGGCCGAGGATCATGAATTTGACGCGCCATCGCTTGGCGCCGGTTGAGGCGCGAAGCGTCGCTTCAAGATTCGCGAGGATGACCACAGCACTGAGGAGAAAGAAGAGGTGAACGACGTAGCCTGGCCAGCCCAAGGGAATCGATGAGACATGGAACTCAGCCGATCGGATCGTGCTCATAAGCAGCGAATCCCAGAATAGCGCCATCCACACGAGTGGAAACGCGAATGAACCGCCGATGAACCACTTCCATTTTTTGACGAGCTCCTCGTAGTTGGAACGCCCATAGCTCAGGCTGAAAAGAATCCAGCTTCCGGGAAGAACGGCGGCCGGGACAAAACTCAGACGTTCCCAAAAGAAAATCCCGGTGTTGAGAAGAGCCCGCGCACTCATTCCATGGCACACCTCCACCAGCGCGAGAGCAGCCATGCCGACGGCAAACACGCGGTGCACAAACGATCGGGCATCCCGCGCCAAGGCAAAGAGCGCTAAGCCCCCGCACAGAACCGACGCCGAAAATGAAAGAAGCGCGTTCAGCATGATCCGTCAACCGCTTTTCCGATGAAAAGTGACAGGTGAGTTTCGAAGCGCTTCATAACCCGTGATGGCCCTTCGGTGAAATCAGAGCGGTTTCTGACGAATCATGAAGCCGCGGCATATTCTCGTTCCCGCCGTGCCAGTTGAAACCCGGCTTTTCGATTTTTAGGATGATGGAACCGCTCCGCATGGCTGATGCTCATTATAATAAGAGATCATATTTTGCAAAGAAAAACAATGGAGTAAGTCCCATACTTCTTTGAGATTTGAAAAAACGGCTCCTGATGTGGTGTAGTTGTCGCCAAGACATCGTCATCGCATACACAGGAAGAGCCCCCCTATGAGGACAGTAGCGAAGCCGGAAGGAAAGCGCAAGAGGGCCCAGGAAGTCGGAGTCGATCGCGAGAGGCTGGAGGCGAAGGTGGCGCTGATCCAGGCGTTAATCCCGCTGGGTTTGGAGGCGTGGGGAAGGCGGAAGTAGTGATGCTGGCCCGAGCCCCAGCCCCAGCGGGAGGCCGGCAGCCTGGTAGATGTGCTGGACCAAACAGCCGGGCTAGTGTACTCGGTACTCGGGTGGAGCAAAAGCTGCCGGTGCGGGTCCACCGTATACACAATCAGCTCTCGCACCAGGAAGTCCCATATGATTCCTGAATTTTAAAAACTAAAGTTGTTATTTGAATTACGAAAATGCTCGATTCAAGCGCGGCGATTTTCATAGGAGATTAGCACGTATCTATCTGAAACACAAACATTTTCTCAGGAACGGAGGCAATCGCACGAGATTTGCTAAGCTACGTGCAGTACAGAGGGAAAACTCGGAGGTTGGTCAATCTGCGATGGAAACCGATGTTACGCATGTTTCGATGGGCATGAACTCGATGAAAGACCTCCTTATTAATATAAAATGCCACGCCATTCCAAAAGCCATCCTTTTGAGTCTGTTCCTGCTGATCCATACGGCTCCCGTTTGGGCGGGGGACGCCATTCTATCATGGGATCCAAACACCGAGCCCGACCTGGCCGGGTACAAGGTCTATTACGGCACGGCTGCCGGCCATTACGGAACACCGATCGATGCTGGAAACGTCATCACCTTTACCGCGACCGGTCTGGGCCTTGGGACTTACTATTTTGCGATCACCGCGTACGACACGTCGGGAAATGAAAGTGGCTATTCCAACGAGACGAGCAAAACCTTTTTGACTCTCGACACCACGCCGCCCGTCCTCTCGGCCATCACATCCGGCAACGTCACGAGCGGCGGCGCTCTCATATCCTGGGGCACGGACGAGCCGGCCACCACCCAAGTGGAGTATGGGCTGACGACGGCTTATGGAAGCACGACGCCCCTTATTAACGCCACACTGCTCAACAGCCACAGCCAAACGCTAACCGGGCTATCGGCCAGCACGCTTTATCACTACCGTGTCAAGAGTGCCGATGCAAGCGGCAACCTTTCAGTCTCTGACGATCATGTCTTTACCACCGGCACTGCTCCTGACACGACGCCTCCTGCGGACGTTCAAAATTTTACGGCCGTGGAGGGCGCTCAACAAATCACGCTGAGCTGGACCAATCCTCCCGATCTTGATTTCGTAGGAGTCCATATCCGCTTCCGGACGGACCACTTCCCGACAGACATCAACGACGGAACCCTGCTCGGCGACTTCACCGGCCAGCCGAATCAAACCATGAGTACAGCGCACACCGGGCTGCAAAACGGGGTTACCTATTATTACTCCGCCGCGTCCTACGACGGGTCCGGAAATTTCCAGTCCGCGGCCTTCGTGTCGGCCACTCCGGCGAATGCGCCGGACGATCTGGAGACACCGACCACTGGCGGCTGCGGAATGGTCCGACCGACCGACGGAAATCCTCCAGGCCCGGCCCAGGCGGCCGATATGATAATGCTCCTTCTTGTCATCCTGACCCCCCTGATCCGAAATGCGCTGCTCCAGCCGGCCTACCGGCTCGCCCGCTCGCTGGCTATCTTGACTCCCGGATACACTCGAGCTAGATTTAAAGACTTCTCCTCCTATAATCTTTTTGGAGACGCTAAAATGGAGGCTTTTGCCTTTATCCGAACGGGCCTGGCCGCCTGTCTGATCCTCTCCCTTTCGGCCTGCAATGGCGGTGAGATCCTGCCAAATTCACCCTCTGAAACAGGTTTCGGAACAGCCACGCTGGTCTGGGATCCACCAACCACCAATGCAGATGAAACGCCTTTAACTGATCTGGCAGGCTACAGGGTCTATTACGGGACAGCCCCCGGCGCTTACGGTCCCGCAATCGACGTCGTCGGAATTGCAACCACCTACACCATGTCTGGCATGGGATTGGGAACCTATTATTTTGCGGTGAAGGCGTATGACATCTGGGGGAACGAGAGTGATTTTTCAAATATGGTAAGTAAAGTTATTGAATAATGGAGGATTGCAAATGAAACGATTGATTATAACTATATCTCTATTGCTCATTCCCATAAGTTCCTACGCCGCAATTCTGGAAGTTGGAGCCGGGAAAACAACATATCCCACAATTCAGGCAGCAGTCAACGCAGCCCAAGCAGGGGATACGGTGTTGGTTTATCCCGGGATCTATGCCGAAGGCGTGTTCATCCCAGATGGGAAAGCAGGGACATCCACCAATCCCATCATCATTAAAGCCCTCTATCCAGCGAGGAAACCGCTGGATGGTGGGGCTTGGGCCGATACGTCCGGTAAACGATCCATCATAAACGCGGCGGGACAGGCAGCGGGCATTTATAATAATTGCTATTGCAGCAGTTCCAGGGTTGGGAATCTGATCATTGATGGGTTCTATATCACAGGCGGGACGCTTGCGGCCATTCATTTTATCAACGACTACGATATTTGGATCAAAAACAATGTGGCGATCAATAATGGCTACAATCAAGGTGAAAATTATGGAGATTATATTACAGAATGGACCGATAATACATTGATACAGAATAACTACGCGGAGTTCTCCGCGGGCAACGTCAGCAGTACGGGGCTGTATGGCATAGATGGAGCGAATACTATTCTGGAGTATAACGAGTGCCACATCAATGCGGGCGTGGCCAATTCAGGACGGTGTTTCTACGTTCATCACGATTCTCCTAATTCAATATTCAGATATAATTATGTGCATCTGCATAATGTCTCAGAGACACAATATGGGCGTTTTCGAGATACAACAGGATTTGTTATTACCAATAATTATATACGATCTACTACTGTTCAGAATATGATGGTAGTGCATGAGAATACCAATACTGGATTAATTGAAAATCATACTATCAGCAGAAATACATGGGTGCTTGAACAGGGGGCTGGTGGGAACGGCAGCGTATTAGGGCTTGGATTCCAGAATGGGGACCAAGTCAATTACAACATCTTTTATTCTGGTGTGAATGACACGGATTCTTATGCCATGGATGGTGGGTGGAATCAATATACAGGTTCCAATAATACTGCAAACGGTAATGTGTGGTGGCAATGGAACGCCCTCTTCGACCCTGCTTTGACAGGATTTACCGTAACTAATTCTATCAATACTAATCCAAATGTAAATACATCTACTGGATGCGCCGCCTCTGTCGATAACAATACCTATGGTGCTAATCTTGATGTATCTAATATCCCATATCAAAAATGCGATGGCCTCACATTTTATCCTTTTGCCAGTAAATTCGGAATCATCCCAGACACGACTCCCCCTGCTCCGCCAACATTATTGAGGGTTCAATAATCATGAAAGGGAAATTGTCAAATTTGCCTTTAGTTATATTTATTCTCCTAGTGCTGCAGAGCTTATCAAATACTGCAGAAGCTTCCTTTTCAATGGTGTCTTCTCATCCTCGTATACTCATCACTTCTAATGATATCGTCTCTATTCGGAATAAGTGCCAGACGATATCTCCCTATCGGGAGGTATACACAGCCTTAAAAGGCAAGGTGGACGGTTGGTCAACTCCAACCACCAATCGCTATATAATCGGCTCTCAGATTCAGGCTATTGTTTTTGTAACCCTTGTGGAAAATTATAATGCCACCTATCTAAATAAGGTAGATCAGTGGATTACAAATCTCTTCGAAACCCAAGGAGCTATCAATCTCGCCTTATCAGGAGATGATGGAACCATATGGGGATCGGCTGATACTATTCTGGGTTTAGCTGTGGCTTATGATTGGCTGTATCCTATACTATCTCCTGCAAAAAGAATCCAATATGGTACCTACCTCAGAGATTTCCAAAATGCAGTTATCACTGAACAGGGGGGAATGACAAGAGATGGCTCTCGTTCTGATTATGCAAATCAATTCTATTATTTCGATGGCATGCTCTCAATTACGGGCATGACTCTTTACAATGAAGGAATTGACGATCCGTTAGCCCTTACTTACTTGAATACCTTTGACAATTATTTACACAGCAATATGATTCCCACTATAAATCAAGTGGGAGGAAACGACGGTGGCTGGCATGAAGGTTTAGGGTATGTTGATCGAGCCATGACATATTTTAGTTTACAATTAGAGGCATGGCGTGTAGGCGCGCGCCAAGATTTATTTTCTCAAACAACAGGGTTAAAGGGATTAAATAAATGGTTGCTTTACTCTACGCAACCTGATGGAAATGTTGTTAATATAGCCGACGTTTCTGGATGGCCTACCGGCTGGGGAGAACAGATTGGGCGGCGTTCCGCCTTGTTAGGTGCTCGCTACCAAGACGGCTTCTCTCAATATATAGCCAATAGCATCAGCCCGACAGCGAGCGCAAATTGGCCCTATATGGTTTTTTATCTTTTGTGGTATGACCCAAGCATTGCTGCCATTAATCCTTCAAATATTGATACGGCCCAACATTTTGATGGTATCGGATGGGTCAGTATGCGGGACAATTGGAGTGCGAGTGCAACTTTTGCCATGTTTTATTCTGGCAATTATTACTTTGGTCACCAGCATTATGACCAAAACAGCTTTATGATCTTTAAAAATGCCCCCTTAGCCATTGATAACGGGATATACAATGTAGGGAGTCCGAACTACAAGACGGCTACCAGATTCCATAATACTATCTTGGTTGGAAGTCCGGGAACGGATACTGCCTCAGATGATGGTAGTGCTGGCCAAACAGGGGCCTCCCCTATGTATTATATTTCTGATCCGGAAACTTCAAACAGCGATAAAGGAGATATTCTTCTATTTGAAAATGATCCGAGTTTCACCTATACAGTCGGAGATGCTAGTAAGGCATACAATACCAACAGATTAACAACATATATAAGGAAGTTCCTTTATATAAAGCCGGACTGTTTTATTATTTTGGATCGACTGGTTGTCCCTTCCACGACTTATCCCATTCGTTGGCTACTCCAATCAGACAATGCCCCGGTAATTTCAGGTAGTGAAATTACCATTACCAATGGAACTGGACGGCTCTTCAGCAAAACCCTTCTTCCTAATAGTGTAGGCATCTCTGTCAATGCAGTATTCTCAGGTATGGCACAATATGGAGGAGGTAATTACCGAATTGAGGAAGTTCCAATCGTCAACAAATCTGAAGAGTATTTTCTGCACGCCTTATGGGTAACCGATTCAGTGGTTGCGGCTATGCCGACTACTCAGTTGTTAACCTCAGCGTCCGGTAACTTGGTCGGTGCACTAATTTCTAATTATGTCACTCTATTAAGTAAGAATGGAACAGGCGCGACTCAAGAGACATATTCTGTTACAGCTACAGGGGCATTAAAGCACTTGATCGGCGATTTAACATCGGATGGATTATACAATATTTACCACAATGGAAACCTGCTTATAGCAAAAGCGGCTTCTAAATCAGGAGTGCTTCAATTCAGTACAAATAATGGGGGGATTTTCAACCTTGTATTAGTAGGAGTTCAGGAAGATCTAACACCCCCTGCACCTCCAGCGAGACTAATAGTTCAATAAGAAATTTGATCGGCAAAGTTTATTCTCTTTTCTTTAGAGGTTTAGCCGGAATCCCTCCCACAATAGTATAAGCTGGCATATCTTTTGTGACAACAGAGCCGGCAGCGACTATTGCACCATCTCCTATGGTAACACCGGCAACCACAACTGCATTTGCGCCAAGCCACACATCATTCCCTATGATGATATCCCTCTCTATGGGAGGTTGTACATTCATAGGAACACCCATTTTGCTGCCGTGGTTTGAAGAGAATATTTTAACTCCAGGTCCCATCAAAAGGTTATCACCCAACATTATCTTTGAGTTTCTACTAGCCCATATGCAGCAATATTGATTGATGTGTGAATTCTTGCCAAGATAAATGTTTTCGCCACACCGCAATGATGCTGTGGGATGTATTCTTGGATTCCCGGCAATCTCCATTCTTGCCCTTGGGGCAACGTGATCATGGATATACCAACCGATCACTCCTATGAAGGCTCCGATGGTCTTAAAAGAAAATAAGTATCTTAAAACCTCTTTCATATCGTCTCTTGTCAGTTTATTTCTTGGTCCTTTATGGTCCGCCATTATCCCTCCACCTCATTTGAGGTCCTTTCCACTTCTTTATTTTCCTTATTCTTCTTATACCAATCTATCATACATGCTAGTCCTTCTTCAAAAGAGTGAATTTGTTGAAATCCTGCCTTCCTGATTTTGCTGGCTGTGTGGTGGGTTGGTGTATTCATTTTCATGAGAGCTATCGGTATTGGAAAGTTTATCCCTAAAAGTTTTGCCAAATAATCAAAAGGTCTCAGGCTCATTAGAACTGGCTTCACAGGTAGCGACAATTTGGGAGCGGATCTTCCCGATAATCTATAAATCAGGTCTACGATTTCTCTAAAGGTCCTATGTGGTTCATCGGCATAATTATAGACTTCCAGGCCCTTAAACCCTTTATTCATTAAGAATAATGTAGCATTAACCAGATTTTCTACATAGGCAACTGACTTGATGTTTTTACCGCTACCTATTGGAATATATAATCGTTTATCTATTTGACGAATCAGTCTATACATATTCCCTTTGTTATTAGGTCCAAAGACGACTGTTGGACGTATTATGAGTGCATTTCTATTTTCCCTCTCGGAAACCCAGTTGCATACCAACTTCTCTGCCTCAAACTTTGTAATGCCGTATGTATTATCTGGTTTAGGTATAGTATTTTCGTTGGTTGGAACAGATTGGTCTCCATATACGGCCACTGAACTATAAAATATGATATTTTTTATATTCCTTTGGCTTGCGGCCTTCAAAATCGCTTTAGTACCCTCTACATTCACCCTATAAAATTCATCTTTGGAGATTCCAAAAAAGCGATGTTTTGCCGCCAAATGTATTATGAGATCTATACCTTCTGTAGCTTTCAATACGGTGGAATAATCGACAATATCGCCAACGATATAATCAAATCTACCAAATTCAATATTGCTCTTGCTTTTATCTTCTATGTCTACAATCCTGATCTCCCAACCCGCTCTATGCAATTCTTTGCAGAGAACACTACCAATAAATCCGAAACCTCCTGTTACCAATGTCCTCATTAGAAATCCGTTAATACTATTCCTCTTGTCCAGAGACTCGCCAATTCCTATGTTCTAAAAATAGATATTCCACCCGTTACTTAGCCCTGCACCCCCACCCCTGTCTTAGTGTGAGGTTTTATCCGTTTCTAGGTTTTCTCCTTGTAACCGTCAAGGGTCTGGACCAGGCAATCCAGGATGTTATTAGCGACGCCGATAATTTAGTCAGCACTAAATCCGCTTTTTCTAAGAGTTTTGTAAAACGATTTAGCGACGATTTCAGCCGCCTTTTCGGCATCCTTAGTTCCCAGGTTAACTAATTTACAAATTTTTGGTCTGAATTCGACATGATGATTCCTTCCCTTTATTGTCTCTACAATTCCTTTAGGATTAGAATCCAATTGACAAACTCCTCATCTCGTTGTTTTCGCTACCTCCCATATCGATTCCCTCTTACCGCTCAGATATTTTAGAATTCCCACAAAAGCTGCCGCGTTAATCACGCAAAAGTAATATGGAACAACAAAAGGCCTACCTAACCTTCTATTGAATGGAATACCGATAAGAGCAATGGAGTAGAAAACGAATTGACTGTATAGGGTAAACCTAAAGAAAATCGAATGCAGAAGAAGGTTACTCAAAAAAATGGCTATAAGGAAAAAAGGAATAAACCATCGAAGGAGTTTATGTGAGATGAAGCAAAATCCCCACATCCCTTTAAACATGTGATAAGATCTCCAATAACGCACAAAAGCCGTCATGCCGCGGGTTACTATCCTGGCTCTTCTTTTGAATTCATCAGCAGTGGATGAGGTCGCCTTCTCATAGGCGATCGCTTCCGGCTCAAATAAAATTTTATATCCCTTAGCGGCTATCTGTATTGGGTCCGCGAAATCATTTGCTACATCCAAATCCAATGGGGTGAACAGGGTTTTCCTTATAGCATAGATTGACCCAGTTGCCGCCACCAGAGTGCCGTACCGGCTTTCAAGTTCTTTTATCATTGACTCGTAGCGAAAATATAAACCTTCTCCCTGCCCAACCGATGTCTCCTCATCCGTGTATCTTAAGTTTCCTACAACACAACCGACGCTCTTATCACCGAAGTTTCTAACTAAATGTCTTATCGCGTCGGGCTCAAAGAAGGAATTGGCATCTGTAAAGACAATGATTTCTCCGTGACATCTTGGGATAAATTCATTAATTGAAAAATTTTTACCTCGTCTTTCTTTCGTTTCAAACAAGATGACCCCTCTTTCTATAAAGTCTTTTACAATACTTGCCGTGCTGTCCCCTGAGCCATCTGATGCTACAATTACTTCAAACTTATCTGTTGGATAGTCCAAAGCGAGGCTGTTTTCAATCTTTTCCCTTATCACTTTTTGTTCATTATGGGCAGGTATAAACAATGTCACATGGGGTGTGATGTTCTCCTTTTTTGTAATCTGACCTGTAAAGTTAGCCATCCTAAGGACAAGGGGATACCCGATATAGATATAAAAGATAATAGAAACAAATAGCCAAAAAATATACCCCATCGCCATCAATACCTTCTATCAGTCATACCTGGATGAATCAATTATTTGCGAACATATTTTGAACTCGACCTCAGCGTATTTTATAACAGAAAGACTCGTAAAGTTTTTCCGTTTCATCTATCATTTTCTGAATGGTAAAAAACTCTTCAAATCTTTTTCGGGCTTTAATACCCATTTCTTCTCCGAGTATTTTATTTTTGTGAACTGTTATGATGCCATTGGCCAGGGCATTAGGGTCACCTGGTTGAACGATAATTCCTGACTCTCCATCGATAATCGCTTCAGAATTCCCACCAACATCTGTTGCTACAATTGGCTTGCCCACGGACATGGCCTCGAGTAGTGTAATTGAAAAACCCTCCCTGATAGAAGGTATTATGCATAAATCAGAGATGGCCAAAATATTTCTCACGTCGGTTCTATAGCCGACAAAAAAAACATTTTCTTTGACACTCAACCTTTCGGCAAGGGTTTCTAATTCAGGTTTTAAGCGTCCGTCTCCCACCATCAAAAAACAAACTTTCGGGTATGCCTTTAGCACCATAGGAATAGCTTTTAGAAGATTCTCGTGTCCCTTAGGAGCCTCCAGTCTTCCAATTGTAGTAATTAAATAGTTCTCTGAAGAAATACCTAGTTCTTTCAAAAATTGCTTTTTATAGATACCTAATATCTTGTTATCATAATTCCACGATTCAATACCATTGTAGATAGTAATTAACTTTTCATGATCAATTTTTTCTTCTTTAATATGTGAGTCCCGTACTCTGTTCGATACAGCAATTATTTTATCGGTAATCTTTGATAAGATGAAATCTATGATTTTGGAAAGTCTTGTTTTTGCGGTCGCGATTGTATGTTCCGTAATTATTAAAACAGGAGTTCTTGCTATCCTACCTACAACACGGCCCCAGAAATTGGGGCTAAAATTATGTGAATGGATTATCTTTATCTCCTCAGTCTTTAAAATCCTAAGTAACTTCCAAATGATGCTAAAATCTACCCCTCTTTTCTTACCTAATATGTATACCGGAATATTTAATGCAAGAAACTCATTGAGTAGCCTTCCACCGCGTAGAGCGCACACTACTGGTTTGAATTTGCCTTTATCGATATTTTTAGCAATCGATAGGGCAACCTTTTCTGCACCTGCTGCCTCAACGCCATATAAAAGCAGCAGAACTTTAATCCCTGCCATTTTTGAAGTTCTCGATCAAACCAATGTAGACCTTTTCGATTTGGGTCATGTTATGAGCCATTGAAGCTTTTTCGGCAATTAGAGTGATATTTTTTGATACGGCCTCTTGTCTCAATCTACGATTTTCATATGCACTAATAATTTTTTTGGCAAGAGATATTTGATCATTCACAGGCACTAAAAAACCGTTCATCCCATCTTTTACCCACATTCTATTTGCTTCAATATTCGTAACAATAGGGAAAACCCCGCACGCCATGGCTTCAAGAAGGGAAGACGAAACCCCATCCGTTGATTGCATTGAAATATAAATATCAGAAGATCCAATGTAATTAGGCAACATATTGTGTTTAACCCTACCTATGAATCTAACATGGTTTTCAATGCCGAGCTTTGTACACAATTTTTCCAATTCAGACCGATACTCACCTTCACCGCAAATCAAATATTGAAGATGAGGGATCTTCTCTAAAACCGTGGGAAGCGCATTTAAGACCTGATCATGATTATATGTTTTGCGTAACTGTCGAGTGCTTATTAGGGTAAATGACTCATCCGTTCTCTGCTTATAGAGAGGCCTAAAGATATCAGTATCCACCCCTTTTGGCAGGACGATCATTTTGTTTTTATCAGCACCATACTCAATAAGTTTATTACCCATATGAGTAGCCCAAGTCTGTAACAAATCGGCCTTTCTCACAGCGTATCTAAGAAAAACACTTTGCATATTTGAATCAACAGGATAAAACAGATCAGTGCCTTGTGCTACAAGCACTAATGGGTGGAATCCAGTCATTGCCGCCATAAGACCGTAACTGTTAATCCTATAACCAATCAAAATATCAGGCTTTATGATAGATACCTTTGCTTTGACTCGAGGGATAGCCAATAAGTACCTTACCTTTGTATTGATTAACGGCGTTGGCAATAAATGTACCTTTATCCCACTAATTGATTCACATGGTTGATTAAAGGTAATAATATCTATTTCATGGTTTCGCTTGTTAATTAAGCATTCTACCCAACTTAGAAGATTTACGTGCCCAGCATCCCCGATAAAACAGATTTTCATTTATTTTCTGAGTCAATTGCGCTGATTTGTTGTCCGTATCGGCTTTTTTTCGCAGACAGAGGTTTTTACTCCCTGCGCGAAGAGACTTCTTGATTATTGACTTATTTTCGAATTTTTATTTCTCTTTTTCGACGGCGCTCTATGAAATAGAGGGAAGGTAACTCCACAATTTGTTGTTCAAAGCGCAACACTTCGTACATTTTGGAAACAACTGATGCTTTTTCAGTTTCTTCCGGAAGTCTCGATATTTCTCATTATTCCAGATATGGGAAAATTTCTGTTCGGTGACATTCCCCATCTTGATGCTGATTGGGCCACACGCATAGACGTCTCCATACGGATTGACCCGAGCATGAAACCAGGGATAAAAACATTTATTCGCATAGGCATGGGTATCATCCTCATACCTGAGGCGGACTTCCTCCGGGGACAAATTCGGAGTAAAATTCGCCTTGACACCATATTGAGCCTCTTTCTGGCGGATCGATTTGATCTGGTTCTCAATAACAAACGGATCAATTTTCTTTAAATATTCCGCAACATTTTGGTCCTCACCTTTTGCCTGCTCCACCTTTAAGATTTTTGCCGTTTGAGCCTCCATTTTTTCACTAATATAATAAAGGTACCCAAAGTTAATATTCACTCCATATTCCCCTGCTACATCAGCCAGTTCGGCTAAGTATTCGGCATTGGTCGCGGAAATGGTACAGCTAAGAGCCAGGTAGGGAAGGCGCTTGCCCATTTGGCGTTTTTGCTCTTGAATAAGTTTAATCCCATCTAATAATCGCTGGAAAGAGTTTTGATGTTTCCGAATGATATTGTGAATCTGCTGAGGGCCGTCCACCGAAATGGTAATTTTTTCAACACCTAACTCCACCAATCGCGCGGCGACGGTCTCTTTGAGAAGCATCCCATTCGTAAGAAGCTGGCATTCCATCTTACGCCGCTTGATCCGCTCAATAATGGATAGAATGTCTTTGCGCAGAAAGGGTTCACCGCCGGTTACCGTAAAAATCTTCACCCCGTAATCCGAGGCATTGTCGATTAATTGAAAAATCTCTTCTGTCGTCATTTCCTTTCTAACTTTAAATTCTTTCAATAGGTTTGAATCTTCGGACTCAAAATCAATAGCCTGGGGGCACATTTCACACTTTAGATTGCATATATAGGTTATATCCAATGTTAGGTGGGTGGGTGGTAATGCCTTCCCGTTCATAAAACTGTAGGGGATCCAATAATGAAAAGATTTGGCAAAGGAATTACCGGATCTTAACCAACGTAATACGGATGGTGACGTTTTCTCTTTCAACCAGACTTTTATGTGAGAATTCATCTGCATGGCTGCCTCCTTTGAAAAAAGAAGTTTTCCCCTATGTCGATATGTCTCGCTCATAGGGATTCCTTCGACGAAAGTCTCTCAGAAAAAGATGATCAATCATTCCAGAGAGCTCCATGGTGAACAAAGGCTTAGAGAATCCACTAAAAAAGCCCCTAGAATGGCCTTCTTTGATCATCTTTCTTGGAATCGAGTAAACATCAAAGGGATTTTTTTTGATCAATCTGTTGGTCTGGACCGCATAATCATACTTTGCTTCGATGACATGCCTCTTGACCCGCTCATTAAGCTGACCGTCCGGATATGCGAACGCCTTAACTTTCACGCCCAGATTGTCTCTTATGAGCTCTTGTGAAAGCAACAGCTCCCGGGAAAGCTCATCATCGTCAATTTCCGTGAGAATGGCGTGAGTATGGGAATGGGAACCAAACGCTATGCCATTTTCGCTCATTTCCCTTATTTCCTCCCAAGAAAGGAAGAGTCGCGGGGGGAGTGGAAGAGATCCACGACTTAACAGATCCTTTTGCAGAAATTCTATAACTTCATCCCTCGCTTTCGTTCCGATACTCTTCAGATAGTTCGTGAGAGGTGTTAAAGGTGCTCCCGGCGTCGTCGCCTTGGTAATAAGCCTCTTCAACTCGCTAGAAAATGGAGGGGAGGGAAATGCTTGCCAGTTTACCTCTTTATCCTTCACCCCCCTCAGAAGCAAGGAAAGCTGATCCCACCAAAGAAGACGATTGCTTCCAACAAATCCAGTCGTAATGAAAATTGTCGCAGGCACCCCATACCTTTTCAGTATCGGATAGGCATACAGGTAGTTATCGAGGTATCCATCATCAAAAGTGATCGCAACGTCACCGTGCGATAGCGCTTTTCCTTTCTTCGTTCGATCCACAAGAACATCCAGGGACATCACATTGAACTTTTCACAGACAAATTCAATTTGTCTCTCAAAATTATCTTTAAAAACCACAAGATCGGGAGGCGATAAAAACACATCCTCACGATCGCATACCCGGTGATAATAGAGTATTAAAGGATAAGCATCTTCCCTTCTTTTAAGCCATGAGGCTATATCGAATCCCATGTTGCAGAGAATACTCGCCATAGCCTCTTTTGCAACCTGTTTTAGAAAATTCATTCTTACCTCAGTAAAATATTATCCCGCATCTTACGTACTCGATTAACCGCCATTTCCGGGAGCAATAACTTAACTATATTTTTTGGTGATTGTAAAGCATCTGGCACCAGAATTAGACTGGTGCCGTGCGCGTTCAGGCCTTTGAAACACTGATCAGGAGCGAGTCCGCGGCCCTGCGGGTGCTGCGGCGGAAGCGCTACAAAAACGGGCGCCTGTTTTGTCACACGTGTGGGAGCCAGAAACTCTACCGGCTGGGCAGTGGTCGGTACCGGTGTGGGCGATGTCGGTATACCTTCGGGCTGTTCACCGGCACGTGGGTCGGTCAGGCGCGCATCGCCCTGACGACGTGGTTGTGGTTGGTCAAGCTGTTCGAGTTGGAGGTGACCGCGCGGCAGGCGGCGATCCAGACCGGCGTGAGTTATCCCACGGCCTTGAGCGTGTTCACGACGATCCGCCGGGCGCTCGTGGCCCAGGAGCACCCCGAGCTGCTGCGGGGCGAGGTCGAAGCCGACGAGTCGTACTTCGGCGGCCGGCGCAAGGGGAAGCGGGGCCGAGGCGCCGCCGGTAAAGTGCCCGTCTTTGGCATTCTGGAGCGGCGCGGGCGGGTGTCGGTCACCGTCGTCCCCAACGTCACCGCCAAGACGCTCCTGCAGGAGACGGTCAAGGTCGTCAAGCGGGGGGCGCTGGTGTACACGGATAAATATCGAGGCTACGATACGCTCACGTTCTGCGGCTACCGCCGCCTCGCCGTCAATCACAGCCAGCAGTTCAGTCGGGGCAAGGTCCACATCAACGGCCTCGAAGGCTTTTGGAGCTATGCCAAGGGGAAGCTGCTCAAGCACCACGGGGTTTCACCTCACAAGTTCCCCTTGTACCTGTATGAGATGCAGTTCCGGTACAATCACCGGCACGAGGCTCTCTTCCAACGGTTCCTCGATGCCCTCGTAAAACCGGTACCAGATGTTTGATAATCACCTATTTTTTAAGTTGCCGCGAATACGTTCCCACAAAAGGTAGAGATTCGCTTTCCGTGTATCTTGAGCAATGAAGATCTCCACTGTATGCCTATTTGTATTGGTAAAATCAAAGTTGTAATCCGCATCTCCTCTAAGGAAATCACGCTCTTTAAACTTATCGCGGGTTCCTTCTTGGATGGTATTCTTTAATAGACTTTTACCTGCCCCATATACCTTCCACTCAGGATCAAATCCAGACCGATACTAATAACATTTATCTTCATAAGATCTCAGATTATTTATGTTGACCATTGAAAGAGATCTCTTCTCCCTTACCTTAATGGTTTATTGAACCGAATCATAATTCGCTGTTTCAAATTTCTCAGTTTTTGATAAAAGCGTTTCGGTATAAGATTTTTTATCTGACTTGCTAAGAGCCTTTCCGTAGCCTCCACACCCCGATATAGATTAAGATTATGTCTGCTACAACTGACCACCATGGATCGCTTTTTTCTATTCATGACGTTCCAGCGTTCTTTATAGGAACCTTCCCCTAAAAAATCAAACTCTTTTATGCCCTCTTTAATGCACTTTTCTATGCAGTAACCTAAAAGCACGAAACCCACATAATATTTTTCATGTTCGGGGTCAAATCCCGTACTGTAATCATAAAATTTACTTCCATAGTTATATCCGTATCGTACCGCTACATTCTTGTCATTTATTTCCAGAAAGAACATCCTTAACCAGCCTTGGTTCGTAAATCTTTTGGCTATAGATTGATGAAACCGAACAAATTGATGGGAGGCAAAACTCCCTAACCTGCCAATATTTTCCATTCGTACTTGATGAAGGGATATCATGTCAGTCATGGACCTATCCCCGAAAGAGTGACGTTCGGTAAAAGTCCCTTCCATGGTTTCTTCTATCCTTTTTCTATATCTTCGGATATTGTGGCGAGTATTCTGACTTAGCGTGAGAAAATAGTCATTCCAACTTTGTGGCAAAGAAATATATAGGCTATCTTCAAGGCGTGTGGTAAGAGAATATAATTTACTATTTTTTTTATCATCGTTTAAAAAGCCGATTGTGGCACTCGTTTCTGGTAAGCGGTAAAAAAATAACAAGTCCCAATCCCGAGAATTTATGAAGAACGCAAAAAAAGAATTTGCAATCTTTTCCTCCCATCCTTTTAAACAGATGAAGTCAAGGTATTCCGAAGCCACAGAATGACAACCTATAAATTGTATAACTCGCAGACGTACGAATCCAATTAGACGCTGATGCCTTATCATACAGGGTGCTATTCCCACCAGAGATCCCTTATCATCTTTAGCAAGAAGGATCCGAAGTACTGACTTTTGCCCATAAATCTCCCACCAACTGAAAAGCCATTCCCAGGTTAAAAATACTGTATCAGAACTACTTCGGGAAAGTAAATTATTCCAATCTTTTTCAAGCAATAGAAATTCTTCGGTAGTTTTAACTTCCGATATCTTTAGCATTCAGAACCTCGTCGTAGAGGATAAGATATTTTTCAACCATGGAGTTGACGCTATAACATTCTTCAACTACTCGTTGGGCATGTTCACCCATTTTTTTGGCCATAGATTGATTTTCAAGCAACTGTATTATAGCGTTTGCCATGGAAGAAGGATCTGCCGGTGGAATAAGAAGTCCTGAAATATCATTTTCTATGATATCTGGGATACCGCCAACTCCGGTGGCAACGATTGGCCTTCCAGAGGCCATCGCTTCCAATAAGGCGATGGGACTACCCTCAGACCTTGAAGGAAGAACATAGACAGTGAGTAGGGGAAGAATTTCTTCCACGTCGTCCCTTTTTCCAAGGAAATAAACCTGGTTTTGAAGATCGTTTTCCCAGGTCTGGACTTCAAGTTCTTTCATGTATTCCTTATATTGGTAGACTCCTCCTACGATGATGAAGCAAGCTTCCGGGAATTTTTGTTTAACAGAAACTGCTGCTTCAAGAAAGATATCATAACCTTTGACAGGTTTTATATTCCCTATGGCTCCAATGAGAGGGGCATCTGTAGGTAAGCCGAGTTTCTTTTTCTTGTATATTAGATCTATCTTTTTCTGAAAACGTGCTGTATCGATACCGTTGGGGATAAGAGTAACTTTTTCTTCTTTTATACAGAGATCTTGTGTGAGTTGATTATGCAGAGACTTTGAGACGGCGATTATCCTAGAAACAAAAGGCGCCACTAACCTGTAGAAGATCATTCTTTTTTTCGATGCGAAACAGTCTTCTCCATGGATCGTAAGAATAGATTTTCTCCCCGTCAGCAGTGACGCCAAAAAACCGTAAAGATTATTTCCAAATAGATGGGAGTGGACTAAGTCTATATTCCTGTGATGAAGGAAAAGAGTAAACTTCAAAAGGTATCGTAAATCAACCGACCTTCTTTTAGGTAAAATAAGAACAGGAACATTATGTAAACGCTGAATCAGGCTTCCAGTTTTGCGACTACAAATGGTCACATCATACCCAGAGGTTTGTAAACCGTTCGCAAGGTTTGCCACTACATTTTCAGCTCCCCCTGGGTCCAGATCACCGATTAACTGAAGTATATGCCTTTTAGCCATGATTTTAATTTTCAGAAACAATAAAAAGTATCGGTATGATTTTAAAAAGGGTGTTCAGATAGGGAGCATCCAACTTTTTGTTGGCAGAAAAATTACGTCCTACTCCACAACCTGTATCTATGCTAATGTCATCATTGATTGAACAAATGGTATTAACCATGACGGCTTTTCCATGATGTTCCATAGCTCCCCACGTTGTCTCATAAAAACCCGTCTTCGTATCGTCGAGCAGAAGCGTCCCACACAACCTGCGAAGAGCGGACCTTCGCGGCGTAACCATATAGAGATAGAATGTGTTTAGTGATATCACACGCAATTGTCCAAATATTTGAAATACCATTTTACTTCTTATTTGCCCAAGAATCCTAAGACTATCATTTGGAAAATCAATAGAGAGAGATTTTTTAGCATTAGTCGCTAACTGGAGAGAATGCCGTCCAACTTCACAACCCGCATCCACAATTCCATCCCTATCTTTTGGGCCGACTGCCTTTAAAATCGCATCCTCTTCCATCCTCTCCCCAAGCTCCCCTTTTGTCTTGAGAACCCACTCCATGTATTGTGGAGCCAGCGCATCCCTTACGATCTGCTCTCTTTTTTCAATTCGATGAATATCCACACGAAAGTTGCCCTACAAGCATTATTAAACTGTCTTAATTGGCTCAACGACTAAGGGTATTATCGCCACCCGACACATTGCCCTTATGAAAATGAACAGGTTCTGTAAAAGAAGTCTCTCAGGGAAACACTTCACAATCTCCGAGAGACCATGACGGCATCTATGATACGTTAGACAATTCATTTTCTGATTTCTGTTTGTTGTTGCTGGATTAAGATAGTTCTATATATTAAATTTGGTGATTGTAAAACATCTGGCACCAGAATTAGACTGGTGCCGTGCGCGTTCAGGCCTTTGAAGCGCTGATCAGGAGCGAGTCTGCGGCCCTGCGGGTGCTGCGGCAGAAGCACTACAAAAATGGGCGCCTGATTTGTCACGCCTGTGCGAGCCGGAAACTCTACCGGCTGGGCAGTGGTCGGTACCGGTGTGCGCGGTGTCGCTATACCTTCGGGCTCTTCACCGGCACGTGGGTGGGCCAAGCGCGGATCAGCCTGACGACCTGGTTGTGGTTGGTCAAGTTGTTCGAGTTGGCGGTGACGGCTCGGCAAGCGGCGATCCAGACCGGCGTGAGTTACCCCACGGCCCTGGGAGTGTTCACGACGATCCGCCGGGCGCTGCTGGCCCAGGAGCACCCCGAACTGCTGCGGGGTGAGGTGGAGGCTGGAGGCCGACGAGTCGTACTCGGCGACCGGCGCAAGGGGAAGCGAGGCCGAGGCACCGCGGGTAACGTGCCCGTCTTTGGCATCCTGGAGCGGCGCGGGCGTGTGTCGGTCACCGTCGTCCCCAACGTCACCGCCCACACGCTCCTGCAGGAGACGGTCAAGGTCGTAAAGCGGGGTTCGCTGGTGTACACGGACAAATATCGCGGCTACGATACGCTCACGTTCTGCGGCTACCGCCGCCTCGCCGTCAATCACAGCAAGCAGTTCAGTCGGGGCAAGGTCCACATCAACGGCCTCGAAGGCTTCTGGAGCTATGCCAAAGGGAAGCTGCTCAAGCACCACGGGGTCTCACCCCACAAGTTTCCGCTCTACCTCTATGAGATGCAGTTTCGGTACAATCATCGGCACGAGGATCTCTTTTAGTTATTTCTCGATGCCCTCACAAAACCGATACCAGATGTTTGATAATCACCATAAATTTTTTTTTGATAGTCGTGTTTAAGAGATCGATATAACTCACTTATAGTCTAATTGATACTTTACGTGAATTAAAGATTTTTATCGGCTCGGGTGAACGTCCATTTCTCTTTTCCGGCAGGTTCTTTATTGCAACTATAAAAGCAATCCATTGATAAAAGATCGGATTGTATTGCTCTGATAGAAAGAACATACCTATTGAAAATCCTATTAGCCCAAGTCTTATCCCCTTAGACATCTTATACAAAATAAAATCATCTTCTCTATTCTTTAAAAACTTTTCACTGAAATAACTATTCCGAATAGAAGTGACCAATATAAAGATAAAAATCACTAATCCAAAAATTCCAACTTCAGCTCCCAACCCCAGAAAGGCGTTATGAGCGACATGTCGCGTGTTCTTCAACTCAGGGTCCAAGCCCAATAATTGAATTTTAGCTTGCACATAATTACCAATGCCCACCCCACTTAATGGGTACCCCCCCATGAGCCGGGTCGCATATTGAATCTGAAGGAGCCGGTCTCTCGAAGAATTATCCTCCATAATATATTCTTGAGATTGCAGTGTTGCAATTCTCTCCCAGTAACCGTGGTGGGTATTGAAATAGGCATATGCAATTATGAAGGTAAAAAATACAAGCATTCCGAATCTCTTCCGATTTTCCCAAATCATCAGTATGAACACGAACAAAAGGCCTATAAAAGCGCCGCGGGAACGGGTTCTCGTAATACAAAGGATAAAGCTAATAGCCATTATGGAAAAAAGAATCTTCTTCGCAAATGACTTTTCCCCCTCCAGCATCACAATCGGTAATGGAGAAAGCGCCAACATAAACGCGCCGAACTCGTTTGGATCGTCACCTAATCCGCCGAAGTAATTCACCATTCGATAAAGATCACCACCTTTTAAACTCGGAATCCCTGCTCGTACGGTTAGGAGCGTTGTTAAGCTTACTACGAAGCCGTATACCAATGTAATATAGTAGAATCTCCTTAGATATTCCTTCGATTCAATGATCATGCTAACCAAAAAAAATAGAGCGATCGCTTTATACAAATGACTTAGCTGTAACTGGCTATTTTCACTATACGGAAGAGGAGACAATATAGAGGAAAGAATCGCCATCATCAAAAGTAGAATAAAAAGCCAATTTTGAATCGCTTTAACGGGTTTCTTGCCGGATAGTAAAACCGCAACTAACGTTAGAATAGAGACCACAAACGCAACACGGAACTCCATTAGAACCGGAAAAAACAAACTCGGCTCAAAGTAAATAAAACTTAAAAACAAAACTAATAGAAAAAATGGAATAGCCATTGAACAGAGCCCAAACTCCAAAATGCTATGGTCATTAAAGTTATGTTCTGATCTCTCTTTTTCTTAAAGAAAAGAGTGTGTTTCTGAACTCGCTTACAGTTTCTTTACTTATAAACAACAGAACAATGGAGTAAGACAACAAGCCTATGAAGCAACTTCCTATCAGTTGGATATAATCATTAGTAGAGGCGGTATATTGAAATAGGGCAACCATTGCTACCATGCAGATCGTTCCCATAACACTATCAGATAAGTTTGCAGCATAGTCATAAAAGGACAGACCTTCTTCCTTCAAGGTAAATCTCAACAAAGGGAAAAAAATTAGAGGATAAACTATAACCCACGCGATTGCTACCCCAGTTATGCCGAATCTAGCGCCAGCATAAAATGCTATTGGTAAGATAAGCGCCGAAAATAATGAAAATTTCAGTATAAGATTTGCTTTCCCTTTTGAATAAAGGAGGGGTGTGAGTGTGATGGACATGGCCTTCATCACGCCAATCCCACACAATATTTTTAATGGAAGTACCATTGATATCCATTTTTCACCCAAGACAACCGTAACAAAACTATCCGATATCATCAAAAGTCCAATTGTTGTAGGAAAAGCGAAGAGTGCAATATATTTGTTCGTCTTCAAAAAGTATCTCCTTAACATGGCCCCGTCATTTTGTAATTGCGAAAACACCGGAAAGATGATGTGGTATATTATTGCGCCAGTCTTTTTTATTGGCATTGTTCCCAATACAAATGACATATTGTAAAAGCCTAAGGATTTTTCTCCCAACACTTTTCCGACTATTAAGTTGTCTGAATTATCACTCAGGTATAACAAAATTTTCGAAGCATTGACTGACATACCAAAACTAAGCATCTTTTTGATTTTGTGAAATTGGAATACGGGTCTTGGCCACCACGGGCAATAATAATACATTAGCGCTGTCGAAAAGATGTTCTGAAGAATGGAGCCTGCTATTAAACTCCAAACCCCAAATCCTAACAACGCTAAAACATACATCAAAATACTACTGACTACATTTGAATAAAAATCAGCCCTCGCTCCTTTTACAAACTCCAGTTGTTTTGCCAGTAGACAAAGCGGTATTATCCTAAAAGAAGTAATAACAAAATTTATTCCTAAGACTTGTATTAGAATAGCTAACTTTTCATTGTTGTAGAACATCCCTATGGGATAAGATAAGGCAAAGATAATGACATACATGGCCCCATTAAAAAACGCCATAAACCAAAATGAACTATTGATCTCGACATCATCTAAATCTTGTTTTTGTATTAAGGCAGAACTCAAACCAAATTCACCTATAAAATTAAAAAAATTGATAAAGAATATGGACAGGGCCATAAGACCAAAGTCTTCGGGATCGAGGATACGGGCCAGCATAATAAAGAATATCCATGTAAAAGCCTGACCGATACCCTTATACGTACCTAATCCTAAAACTCCCTTTATAGTTTTTTCTTTGATGTTCATGGTATATGGCTAATCCAGATTTAAGCGAAAGGAATAAGTGGAAGATTTTATTATGCTTGTGTCTCTCGCATGGTGTGGCACATTAGATCTTGATAGACTTTCTCAATCTTTGAAGAAATAATTTGATTGGTATATTGAGTTCTAACCTTCGCGTGTCCCCTTCTTCCCATGGATTCTCTCTTTGCCGAATCATTTACCAGTTCAAGAATTGCAGCAGTCATCTCTTTAATATCACCAGGAGGAACAAGTATCCCTTCTACCATGGAATTAATAATTTCGGATGGTCCACCAGCATTCGTAGCAATAACAGGCTTCGAAGCCGCCATAGCTTCGATTACCACCATACCGAATGGTTCTGGCTCAATGGATGCATGGACAACAATATCCATTGCCGCAAAAAGCTCTTCCACATCTTCTTTATAGCCAGTCAAGATAAAATGATCCTGATATCCTGACCTATAAATTACATCTTTTATTTTGTTAAAGTAGTCTTCTAAACCATCAGATTCATCACCCACAATAACAACTTTGATCTTCTGATTGACTTTGATTGCCTGAAGAGCGGCGTAAGTAAACTCAAGTTGTCCTTTCCATGGAACAATACGTCCAAATATGCCGGTTGCCACATCACTTTCTTTTAATCCTACTTCATGTCTCGTTTTTAACCGTTCAATAACGGCCTTTTCAAAGGCAACCATATCTACAGAATCGTAAACAGTAATAATTTTATCGTTAACCATGCCGTATTGGTAAACACTCTTTGACACAGCATTTGATACTCCAATCACTTTCGCTGCCTGATGCATGGTTCGCACAATAGTTTTCCTATTACCCAGGAAGAAACCTCGTAAATGGACTACACATGGAATTTTCAATATACGTGCTGCACTAAGTCCGTTTAATGTTTTAAAGCCTGTATTCAGATGCATTAAGTCTATTTTGAAATACTTTGCAATACAGATGACACGGATCGTAATGATCATACTTTCTATTTTACTGAACAATGAGAATGATAACAGAATTAAGCGAGATGTGAACGAAGAGGAAATATTCATCCTAAGCCAGTGTTCCAGGCGGTTCCTCGAGACATAGCTAAAAAAGCGTTTAAATCTAAATACCCTAAACTTGTTAAACCATTTATCAATAATTTCCTTATCTTGACAAGTAATAATAATTGGACTCACATTTTTTAACGCGCTGAGCATAAGTGACAAACTTTTAACAGCCCCTCCAAACTTCATACTACCATCAAGGTAAAGAACCCTCAGTTGTGAGTCATGCGGGTTTTTAAGCGGCAGCTTTGAATTAGATGATCTCATTGGGTTCAGAAACAGACCGTAACAGTTGAAGTTCAATCTAACAGAATGTGCCAGTATTACTTTATGAGGAAAGAATATTTTCCATTATGCTATTCTGAGCCGAATGTGTGGAAATTCTTAAAGAAAGGGACATTCCGATTCGATCAGGGTGAAGAGCAAGGATGATTCCAGTGTTTTGCGCATATACAAGTCGAGTAGATCGTGTCTGGTGGGGGGCGGTGAATCCAAGTTTCAAAATTAGCTCGAGAGGAGATAACACGACTATCCTTTCAAGATATCTTTACAAATATTTTGACATTTTCCATAACGAAAGAGATATCGATGTATTGGACATGCTGATCCTTTTCAGCTCATAACAGTCGTTTTCTGGACAAACCACACCACTTGCTGCGGTGCAAGCATAAGTAAATCCGGTATCTATCACTACCTTTTTAATTGTTTCATTATAATCTTGAGAAAATCCATACGGATATGCAAAACCTTGTACGGGTTTATTGATTCCGTCCTCCAGAATTCGTTTCGAAGTCTGAATTTCTTTTTTGACTTCATCGTCACCTATTTGGGCCAGATTTGGATGGGAGACTGTGTGAGCACCGAATTCTACTATGTCACTCTTACTCATTTCTAATATTTGTGCCCACGTGAGGACCCGGTCCTGAGTCGTACTGAGGTCATGATCATTTATTTTTAGATTATCCTGCAACACATTTACGGCCTCTTTCAGCCTATCACGATCAAATGTTTTTAGATTCGTAACGAGTAAGGATATGGCTCGTTCCCTTTCTTTAGGAAGAGATAACGGAATCTTCTGGAGAGGATATATCCAGTCTCTTGAAAATCTTCTATAGAGTATTGTCGTATCAAGAAAAGGCACGGTGGTCCTTTTAACAATCTGTCCTATTTTATCCCACCAAAAGATCCGCGATGATTCAATGAATCCTGAAGTCACAAAAATCGTTGCGGGCATACTATACTGTTTTAAGATCGGATAGGCATGGGTATAATTATCCTCATACCCATCATCAAAAGTGACTGCCACTGCCCTTTTAGGGATCGTTCTTGTAGTGGCAATACATCGCATTAAGTCGGGTAGCGGCATTGGGTTCATATTCTCTCTTATATATTTCATCTGGTTGTCAAAGTTATCCTTGCTTACACCAATCTCAAATCCACTATAAAACTCATTTCCTTGAGCAAAATTGCTAATCCTGTGATACATCAAAATTACGGCCTTGTTTTGTACGCTACTGAATAAATAATCGTAATAACCGGCATAAAACAATGCCGGCGCAAGGATCTGTCTGCCCTTGTTTTTTAGTTTAGCGATAAGTCTATTTCTCACTGCGCACCATTCTCCCGTATAGGTAAAATATAATTCTCTCAGGATATTTTAAAGTTAATATTGTCTTAGCGCATATTCATCAAGGAGTACCTCTAACTTCTTTATATTTTTCTTAATATCAAATTCTTTCTCAACCCGTTGTCTGGCATTCCTACCCAACCGGATGGCCAGTTCTTTATCCTCAAGGAACCGCAATATAGCTGCAGATAAACCTTCTATGTCCCCTGGGGGAACGACAAACCCAGTAATACCATCGATAACTGCGTCGGGTAACCCTCCATTGTTAGAAACCACGGTGGGTTTACCCATTGCCATTGCCTCAAGACTGGCTATTGCAAGACCTTCAATGAAGGTTGTAGGGCAGTGGACAAAGATATCCAATATGGAGAGAATATTTAAGATATCATTTCTCCAGCCTGTAAAGATGATGAACTCATCGAGGTTTAAGTTATGGACTTTGGTTTGAAGATCTTTCATTAAGTCACCATCCCCCACAATCACAAAAACCACATTCTTGTATTTCCTCACAATTAATGAGACCGCCTCGATGAGTTCATCCTGGCCTTTTCCTCTCTCAATCCGGGAAACATATCCGATGACTTTTTTCTCTTCGGGGATACCCAGTTCCCGGCGTACGTCAGGATTATCCGGAGATAAAACAAACCCTTTTAAATCGATTCCTGTTTTAATGGTTACCAATCTCTTCGTAGAAGGGTTATTTTCACGTTGATCGGCCGCGGTTGCGTCTGAGATGGCGATAAAGAGGTCCATCCAGGGGGTCAATAATTTTTTAATACGTTTACCCTCACCAATGCCTCCGGCTTTACGGCAGATACATGGAATTCCCGCTATTTTTGCAGCCAATGCCCCCACCAAATGATAATGTACGTCGTTATTCAACATGATCAGGACAATGTCCTCTCTTTTCAGTATCCCCAGCAGTTTTCCCAACTGTGACATCTGGAAAAAGGCCAATCGCAGTGAAAAACGCAAAAAGACCGTAACCTCGTGCAGCCACTTCCACTTTGATTTGCCTGAAAAAAGTTTGAGAGGGTTACGATAAAATGTCTCACTGTTCGTATTTCGATTTAGAAAAAACACCGGGATTCCCAAATCTCTTATTTTAGCTGTATCAGGGCCCTGGTTATAGAAATAAAAGGCGACAAAAGGTTCATACTGTTCCCTGTCTAGGTAAGAGAGTAGATAGTAAAGAAACATGGATGATCCACCTTTACCTTCTCCGCTTTCTATAAAAAGAATCCTGCGCTTATGTGGCCTTGGGATCATATCTCCTCAGGCTCCTCCTAATGTAACCTTTCAGAGAGCGCTGTAATGCTCTTAAGCTACTTCTAACGGAATCGGTCTGAATGGACTTAGATAAAAACAGCTCAGGGTGGACAATATCAAGGGGTAAAGATCGAGCTCCTAAGACGTTCACATCAGATGAAATGTGCGATTTTTTTCCTTTTGTGGAGAAAAACAGGACGTTCTGTCTATACCAGAATGGAATCTTACTGTCGTTCCAAATGTTTGCTCGAATGAAATCGTGAACAACATAATCATAAGTGGCGAACAATTCAACCCAGTGATGTTGCCATTGCTCATTAATATGATTTATACCTCCCTGGAAAGGTATGGCAGCAGAAAAAAGTACGAAATCGGACATCTCGGTTAGTGAAAGAACGAATTCCTGTGCACAATCACGAGGCAAGTGTTCGGCCACCTCCAAGGAAATGGCCAAATCATACCTCTTGGATAGTCTCAATCGCTTATTTAAATTAACTTGTTGAAAGGAATTTTTTGGAATTACAAGCAAACCTTGGTCAACCCAATTTCCATCAATGCCTTTAATATCCTTGATCCCCTTTTCTTTCAACACAGACAGCCAGGTTCCTACTCCGCATCCTACATCAATAGCTGAATCAATAGCAGGAATTCGCTCCAAAAGAATGGAGAGAATGGCATTTGCCGAGTACATCGTCCTTTCGTGTCTGGTGCTGTAGAAATCTTGCGTGTAAGCCTTCATCTATTGCTCCACCGACATCCCCTGTTCTTCATACTGATTTTTCATGTATCATTATCCCCAGGTAGGAGAAACCAATTATCCTTCGCCAACAGAGAAGGCAGGAATGGAGAATCGGGCGAGGAGTACACAACCATCCTTCCTTCTTTGCCCCTCAAAACAAAGCCAAATTCTTTCAGCTTTGTGACTAGGACCTGTGCTCCTGTGTACCTGATGGATATGGAATTAATTTTTTCCTTCCTTCGAAAGGAAATAAACTCAGACAACAAAACGTCAAGTGTTTCCTCCATATCCACAGCAAGGAGATCGTCAATATAGGTCCTCGCTTCGGCATCATAATGAAAGACAATGTACCCGAAGATATTCCCATCTTCTTTATGTATCAGCGCGAAGATAGAGTAGTCATGATGTGGAGACCGGTTATATCTCCAGTTAAGGTAGGAGCTGCTTCTTTCTCCGATGATTGAAAATCGAGACGAAGCCTTTTCCCATAATGTATCGAATCTTTGATCAAAAAAAGATAAAACATCGTAAGAGTATTTAGTTGAATTTTTATAGTAATTTTCCTTCACTCTCGATCTCATGATGAGATCGACCGGTTTGGAGATCATTTTTGTTATCAGGGGGATATCAATAACTTTTTTAATTTGATGATAGGACCCTAATAGTTTGGTCATCCTGAGAACATCCCCCAGTATTCTGTATCCCGCCCTTAGAAGAACAAGTTCGGACTGTTTGTTTGGAAATCCATAGAGGATACTAAACTTCCCATCCCTGCACTCGGAAATAGCGGCTTTTTGCAATGACAGAGCTGGGACAAGGCTCCTGTGTCCCTTATCCACCGAAAAATCTCCGGCTATGCCGGCCAGAAGGGGTGTTCCATCCATGAGGATTTTTCTTGGAAACAATGCTGTAACCCCGACAACATTGTCCTCCTTTTGTGCAACCCAGCATGATGCGGGACCGGAGGGGTTTTCCTCATATATCCAGCGATATCTTTCATCAGGCACGTCGATGAAATTCTTTTTCAAGAGGGCAACAATATCGCCTCTGTTCTTTTTCAGATCCGCTTTGAGGATGGAGTAGCTCATCATTTAAGATGGGACGGGCTCCGGGTTTCTTTTGGTGAGGGAGAATGCGATAGACAATCCTTGAGAAGAGGAAAGATCACCCGAATAAAAGCTTCATCGGCACGCAGCGCTTTATCCAGACCCCCTCTGTCATCTAAATCTGAAGTGAGCATAATGACGGCGCCACTGGTTCTGCCGTGGATCATGGCATCCCATGCAGTATAGGCCTTGGCCATATATCGATCTGCGACGATGCGACCGTTGAGATCGTACCAGAAGAGGATAAGAGTACTTCCACTGCCTTTGGGTGAAGGAAGGAGAACTTTGTTAATTTCAACAGGAGCATCTTTGTTTATGTCCACTTCGTATTTTGAAGCGTTAAGATGGAGTTCTTTTGTTTTATAGTTTATAAGTTCTTTCGCCTGCTCCTGGTATTCATAGTAACCGATGTAAAGCCGTATTGTCTCACCGGAGGCCGTCTCATAAATTCTGGAGAGCTCATGATCGACACCCAGGTTTTTGTATTCGCTGTAATCTCGAGTGGTGTTGTGGCCCTTCCATTCTCCTATTGCAACGGGAAAATATCCGAGGTCATTTGTTAAGGGGACCGGTGATGGATTGTAAAAATGAAGATAACTTCCAACCAGCAGAAAAAGTACAATAAGAGAGCCCCCTAAATATGAACGTTTTCCCCTCAGGGTAATTGGTTGAATTTGTTTATGAATAGATGAATTCCCGCGCAGTGCGGATGATGCAGGTGAGGTGTTTTGCAGGACCAAGAGTCCCACAAAAAGTGCTCCGAACCCGATCATGGATACGAAAAGACCTTGCAGGACGTGAAACGGACCGTGGATATCCCCTCCAATACCATAGTGGGAAAGAACTCCGATCAAGGCGACCCGCAGACCATTGGATAAAATCGCGATGATGACTGCAAAACACACGAGAGAGACCCTTCTCCACCATCCCTTCAGGAAGAGATACGCCATAGGGATTCCCATGGTAATGACAGCGATCAGGTAATTGATACCGCTACAGACCTTGGCTACCTCCAGCGTAATATTCGGCAATTCGATGTACACATCCTGGCGGTACGCCGGGATCCCTATGGCTTGTAAGATATTCACCCCGATGGTTGCTGAGAAGAGCTGAAAGGGGAGGTGGAGATGGTCTGTTACCTGCTCCCAGAAAGGGACTATGAACAAGAGATAGATCAGGGGGAACCAGAGAACCTGCAAGAATCTTGTACCCAGAAGCAAGAGCACCACTCCCATGAGGGTAACGATGAGCGAGAGCGCTTGGAGAACAATCACTCCTCCTAACTGTCCCGCGGTAAGCATGAAAAGGCCAAGGAACAGAATAACGAACCCGCCCGCATAATTGGGGGAAGGATGGATATGGATGAGTGTTTCACGGCGGAGCCAGATGAGATAAAGGCTGATCAGGGGAATAAGAAAGCTGTATGAATAGGTATCATTGGACCACCACCGAACAATAAGAGTTGCGAGCACATCTCCATAAGCAAAGAGGATGGCAACAGTTAAGAATCCCACAAACCCCCATGCCCGTTTCCTTGAGGAGAGGGGCCCCTTGGGGCAAGAAGGGAGGGAGGGTTCTTCTTTGACGCCAATGACTGCGTAATCCAATGGGTTAAGTCGCTCGGTTGGATTGGGGTGCTGGCTCTGGCTCATGATTCTCAATGGGGTAGAAATACCAGGTTGACAGGTCAAACTGTGAAGATCTTTAGGAGGTAGCTGAGTTTGGATGCCATCGTTTCCATAAGGATACGGATATAGTGGCTTGAGCGGTTATAGCCATGGCTGGCCACTTCGTGGCTGCGACGATGGATTCCTCTTATTAAGTTTCGGATAGTGCTCCGCCACCCATCCCAGGGTGAAGAACGCAGCATGTACCCCGTATTCTTCCCACAGATCCATGATGCGACAGGTCTTCTGTTCCACACGGCTTTCATATCGCGGCCAGTCCTCGAAGTCGCCGATATCCTCAGAAGCGGACACCATGAAATTATCTTCTCGATGGTTAATGCATTTACCATGGGCAATGATGAGGTCATCAGATCTCGTGGATCCCTTCAACTATCAGTGGTTTTAGATGGAGGTAGCGTGTGGCTCGTCGTTTTGCGTCAATATCCCGGTACACCCGCTCTACCTGATCAGGGCTCAACCCGATCTCATGGGCCACAGCAGCCGGCAGGATCCCATGGTTCTTTCCATAGAGACAGAGATCCATCTTGTCGTAGGGAAGCGAGAAATAAAATTCCTCTTGGGACTGCAGCAAGGAATAGGTGTCGGTCGTCGGGGGGCGTTGTTGAATCTCTTTCGGGATTCCCAGATGCGTCGCCAGCTGGTACACCTGGGTCTTGTAGAGATGCGCGATCGGCTTCAGATCGGCCGCGCCGTCCCCGCCTTTCACAAAAAATCCTTGATCGTACTCGAGGCGGTTCGGCGTACCAGCCACGGCATAATAGAGCCGGTCGGCATGGTAGTATTCGACCATTTTGCGCGTCCGCTGCTTGAAGTTGGTCGCGGCCACGATGCCTAAATAAGCTTCAGCCGTCAGCCGAGCCCTTCTCTGGACACCTGATGGTGACTCCACAACGACATGAAAGATCGGATAGCCGTCGGTCTCGAGGACGTTGGGCAGCACCAGCTTGCACTTATAGCCATCCCCGTATTCCGGGAACACCTTCCGAATCGCCTCGTCGCGCCGCTGGTAGCATCCGGTCGCGCGCAGGATCGGACCGACATCTTCGATCTCGGTCCGGATCCCGAGATGCGCGGCAACGAGCCGGCCCAACCCTAGGCTCTCCCCGGACGAGTCCTCCTCCGGCATGAACAGCCCCAGGACCCGACCCGACCCGAGGGCCCGGACAGCGAGCGCCGCGGTGACGCTGCTGTCGATCCCGCCCGAAAGCCCCACGACGACGCCCCTACGCCGGAGCTGCTTTGTGACCTGCTCGCGCACCGCGGCTGCAATCCGCCCGGCCTCCCGGTCTGGATCCAGTGTCAACGTCTCGCGGGAAAACGCCTCCGTCTTCATCTCAGGACGCTTCCACCGGAATGTCCAGATCCCGCCGGCTGATCTTTCCCGTCGAGGTCTTGGGCAGCGACGACCGAAACTCGACCGATTTCGGAACCATGAAATCCTCCAACCGGGCGGCGCAGTGGCGCATCACATCGCGCTCCGTCAGTGTCGCGTCCTGCGCCAGCACCACAACGGCCTTGATTGCCTGGCCGAGGATCGGGTCCGACACCCCGACGACGACGGCCTCCTTCACCTCGGGCAGGCTGTAGAGCGCCGCCTCGACCTCCCTCGGGCTGACCTTCTCGCCTCGGGTCTTGATGATGTCGTCCTTGCGGCCCACGAAGTATAGATAGCCGTCCGCGTCCATCCGGAACAGATCCCCGGTATACAACACCCGCTCGCCCGGAAGCGGCCCGGGTTTCAGCACGCGATCGGTCTCCTCCGGCCGCTCCCAATATCCCTTCATCACGTGGGTGCCCCGCACGACCAGTTCACCGACCGTGCCGGGTCCGACCCGTTCGCCACGCTCGTCGACGATATAGACCTCGGTGTTCGGAATCGCCTTGCCGACAGAGGTCGGACGGATCGTAAGTTGATTCGGGGGCAAGTACGCGACGCGCTTGCACTCGGTCAGGCCGTACATGGAATAGATCGCCGTGTTGGGAAACATCGCGCGCAGCCGCTCGATGTGCGCTGGCGGTAATGCTGCTGCAGTATTAGTGATGTACCGGAGTCGCGGGAATCGGCCTGGACCGAGCCCCTTCATCTGGAGCAGCATCGCGGCCATCGTCGGAACGAGTGGGAACCCAGTCACGTGTTCGGACAGCAGTCTGTTCACGATGAGCTGGGGATACGCGAACGATGGCTCGAGCACGATGGTCGCCCCCGTCAAAAATCCCATTATGACTTGATACAAACCGTAATCGAACGACAGCGGGAGCGCGCTGAGGATGATGTCGTCGGAGGTGTTTTCCAGGTACTGGGTGATCGACCGGGCCGCGGTGACCATGTTGAGATGGGTCATCATGACGCCCTTCGGATGGCCGGTCGAGCCGGACGTATAGATGAGCGCCGCAAGATCAATATCGATGCATCGTTTCGCCAAAGAACGATCTGATGGCCCGTGTTCTGCGAGGAAATCCTCCAACGATCGGACCTGTTTCGTGCCGTGTCGACCGGGAGGCGGCACTCCCCCCGCGATGACCACGCTTTCCAGGTGCGGCGTCTGTTCCCAACAGCTCCGGATCAAGTCCAGCTTCTTGGCGTGCGTGATCAAGGTCCTGGCCCGACAGTTATTCAGGATATACGTGAGTTTCTCAGATTTTGTCGTGGGATTAACGACCAGAAAAACCGCGCCGGCCCTCAGGATCCCGAAGATGGAAAGCACGGCCTCGACCGAGTTATCGAGATAGACAGCGACTCGATCCCCCCTTTCGACGCCAGACGCCATGAGGGCATGGGCCAGCCTGGCACACTCCCGGTCGACTTCGAGATAGGTCAGCCTCCGGTCACCGCAGACCAGCGCGGTTTTGTTCGGAACCCGCTCGGCACTTAGTTCGAGAACTTCTTCAAGCTGCAACGTCGTCTCTCCGAATCCTACGGGGTGGTCAACAGCTTCCGCTGAAGAAACCCCACCAGGTAGTTGATCGAGTCGAGGTTGGCCGGAACCAATTCTTCATCCTGTAGCGTGATCTGGAACTTCTCCTCCAGAAACGCCACCAGCTCCAACACCCCCGTGGAATCGATGATCCCTTTCTCCAGAAAAGAATCGTCATTTGACAGCCCGTCTCCGCCCTGGCCGAAGAGAAAATTGTTGATCACGAACTCGCGGAGTTCTTGCTCAATGGGGCGCATCGCCCTCTCGTGGTTCAAAGTGATTAATGAATTGATCGATTACTAATTGCGTCGAGAGAATGCCGACCAGAGCCATGTTGTCTTTGATCCCCTGGACGCGGCCGTTTCGCGCTTTCTCGACGAGCTTCCCCACCGCTGCCGGATTGAAGACCCCGTCCCGACGAATCCGCTCCGGCGACAGCAATTCGGCCACATACTCGTGGCGTGGTGCCCCGTCGCCGAAGAAGCTTTTCACCTCAGGGGCTCGGTAAGGCTGCTTGGGGCGTTTGGCAATGCTCGCGGGAATAAGGTGGCCGGCCGATTGCTTGAGAATGAATTTCTCGTTCAGCACCTTCAGCTTCAGCCGCGACGGAATCCTGGTCGCGAACTCCACGATCCGGTGATCCAGAAACGGAAACCGCCCCTCCACGGAGTGGCCCATCGCCACGCGGTCACCTTGCGAGGAAAGGATATATCCGGGAAGAAGATAGCTTGTCTCCAAATACTGGGCCTGACATAAGTCATCCCATGCGCCGTAAGCCGAGGGAAGCTGTCGCTCCAGCTCAGCATAGGCGTCGCGATCCCTGATCTGAGCTTTCACGTCCTCCGAAAAAAACAGCTTCAGCCGGGACGTGAGCTCCCACCGGGGAAGATGGGAGAAGAATGGGCTCGACCGGTCTTGTACTCGGATATGGAAAAATTCTTTCAGGTACGCGTCGGACTGGGCCTGGAGACTCGGAAGGTACGGATACAGCCGTTTCAGGAGCAGCGGCCGGAGACGCGATTCTGGCCGGCGGCTCCAGAACCGCCTGATCTTGGCCTCCTTGAAGATGTCGTACCCGCCCAGCATCTCGTCAGAACCCTCTCCGGTTATCACGACCTTATACCCGTGCTGCCGAACCAGCCCAGACAAGAGATACAGCGGCGCCGGGGCCGTACGCAGGACCGGCTTTTCCGTATGCCAGATCACTTCTGGGAATACGCGGCTGATATCGTCGTACGAGCAACGCACCTCGTGGTGGTCCGTTTTTAGATAGTCACTCACCTCCCGCTGATAGATGCTTTCGTCAAACTCAGGATCGTCGAAGGTGACCGAAAAGGTCTTCAAGGGGGAGTCCGTGAACTTCTTGATGAGGGCCGTCACCACGGAGGAATCGAGGCCTCCGCTCAGATAGGCCCCCACCGGAACATCTGACCGGAGGCGAATCCGGGTGGCGTCAACCAATAAAGCCAGCAGGCGTTCCGAGTACTCACCCTCATCCTTGATGGCCTCCTGGCTCCGGGGATAATCCAGCCGCCAGTAGGGTCGCACCTCAACCTTCCCGTCTTTCACCGTGATGGAATGACCCGGCGGCAGTTCCCGTACGTCCTCAAACACCGTGGCGGGAGGGATCGTCGTCCAGAACGTGAAGAGCTCATCCAGACCCCGACGATCGAGGACTCTCCGAACATTGGGATGAACGAAGATCGATTTCACCTCCGAACCGAACACCAGGCACCGGCCGGCTAGTGTGTAGAACAATGGACGAACACCGAGTCGATCGCGGGAGAGAAAGAGCTTCTGTTCCTGGACATCCCAGATGGCGAACGCCCACTGGCCGTTGAAGAACCGCACGCAGTTCTCGCCGTATTCCTCATAGGCGTGCAAAATGACCTCGGTATCGGACTGGGTCGCGAAGCGGTAGCCGCGCCGAACTAAGTCTTCTCGCAGTTCGATGTAGTTGAAGATCTCGCCGTTAAAGGTGATCCACCCCGAGCCGCCACCATTGGACATCGGCTGTCGGCCACCGGCGAGATCAATGATGCTCAGACGCGCGTGGGCCAGGCCGACGGGACCGTCTGCGTAGACAGCGTGGCTATCCGGTCCGCGGTGTCGGACGATGCGGATCATTCGCTGAAGCAGATCTGCGTCGACCCGCTCCGCCCCGAAATTCAGAACCCCGGCAATCCCGCACATCGTGACGTGTCCCCGTGCTCGTTCGCTTCCCAACCGGCTGCACTCGGCTTCGGTCACAGGGCAGGCTGCCGCCATGACGGTGCATAACCGCCTCACCTCGCATGGGGGACAAACCCCCTGCGTGCCCACCGGACGGCCAGTCCCGCTCCGCCCTCAACCGCCCCGGGCTACCGGCGTTCGTTCGCCCGGTCCCTACTTGCGGACCACCATGCCTGCAGTCGCTGAATCGTCCCGGCTGCGAGAGACCGGCACTCCGGGCAACCTCTTCACGGGGCCGATCAGCAGGAGTGGACGATGTGCGCGAGTTCCACTACCACACGGGCCTGATAGGAGAGCGTCCGCAACAGCAATGCCACACGCTCCTGGTCGCTTAGACGGTACTCGAACACCGCTTCCAACCCTTGGAAGAGTCCGTGTTGGATCCGCACGATCTGACCCGGCTTGAGTGAAGGGGGCGCGACAAGGAGACAGCCCTCCTGCAGGGTCGACCGGATGGCCTCGATCACCTCGACTTCGACCGGTGTCGGGCGTTGACCGAACGCGACGAGCGTCTGGACGCCGTGCGCATATTGAACCTGTCGAAACCGGCTGTCGAGATCGAACCGCGCGAACAGATATCCAGGAAACAAGGAGCCCGTGACGAGGCGCCGCTTCCGGCGAATCAGCTTTTCTTGCCTGATCTGGGGGCAGAAGGTTTCAACCCCGAGTCGCCGGAGATGCCACTGGGCCTGGCGGTCCTGGTTCGGTTTGGTTTTGACGGCGTACCACTGCGGTTGCGGCACCCTTTGTGCCGAGTCGTCGCCCTCGCGCAGCCGCTGCGCGACCGTGTGTTCCGACATCCCGCGGCCCCGCAAAGAAATGGGCAATCCCGCCTCCTTCGCTTCGACCGTCATGCCCCTCCTCCAGGGGTTCGGGCGTGGCGGCCGGCCTCGTCCAGAAACGCAGGCCGCGCGAGATCGAAACGATGACCGGCAAGCCCCAACACCGTCCGGATCGCGCCGAATTGGAATTCGCGAAGGAGGTGGTCCAGCCGGTGCACCGTTGTGTCCAAGTTTGTATAGTGCCTCCACCGCGAGAACCATCGCGCGTGAATACGGGGTTGTTCCGGGTCGATTTCCCACGGATGGAGATACACCATCGCGGGTTGGCGCTCCAGGCGATTAATACGCCGCAATCCCCACCGGGTCGCCCATAAGGGGAAGAGACGAAGGTATCCGCCTCCGCCGATCGGCAGGTTGGTCCGCCCGATCAGGGCCACGGTCGAGGGGGGGAATTCGGACAACGTGCCCCCCGGCAGTTCGATCACATGCGGAAAGCGCGGAGCGTCGGGGATGCCGTACCGGTCATGGTGGATCGGGAAAATACTCGAATCGTATCGGAACCCTTCTTCGCACAGGATATCGAGCGCCCACCGGGTCTTGCGCGTAATGGAAAAACTCGGCGCGCGGTAGCCGAAGACCGGCTCCCCGATCAACGCTTCGAGAACGGCTTTCGCCCCACGGACCTCCTCGCGAAAGGCGTGGGGAGTCAACTGATCCAGCGGCCGGTGAGCGTGTCCGTGGCTGGCCACCTCATGACCTCGAAGGTGGATCTCGTGCACGAGCTGCGGATAGCGTTCCGCAATCCACCCGAGAACGAAAAAGGTGGCCTTCGCCTGACGATGATCAAACAAGTCCAGAAGATGCAGCGTATTCCGCTCGACTCGACCATCGAATCGCTCCCACGAACCCGGGGGAATCACGTCACTGAAGGCGGAGACCTGGAAATAGTCCTCCACGTCCACCGAAAGGGCATTGAGAATAGGACTCATCGCGCACCCCGGCCCAGCAAAACGGTTTGGACCGTCTGGACCAGAATGGTCACGTCGAGAAGAACCGACATGTTCTTGATGTAATACAGATCATATTGGAGCTTGTCGATGGTGTCCTGTACGTTCGATCCGTAGCGGTACCTCACCTGAGCCCACCCGGTAATCCCCGGCCTGACCGCGTGGCGCAGCCCATAATACGGTATGGTGTTTTTGAGGTCCTCGACGAAACATGGCCGCTCCGGACGCGGGCCGACGAAACTCATCTCGCCGCGCAGCACGTTGATCATTTGCGGCAACTCATCGAAGCGGAATTTTCTGAGCCATTTCCCGAGGCGGGTGGCTCGGTGATCACCGTCCGTCGCCCAGACCGGGCCGGTGGCGGCTTCGGCATCCTGGCGCATCGACCGGAACTTCAACAGCGTGAAAGACCGGCCTCCCTCGCCGACGCGCTCTTGCCGGTACAGGATCGGCCCGGGCGAATCGAGCTTGATCAGGGCGGCGATCACAAGGCTCAACGGAGCAACAAGAATCAGCCCAACGAGCGATCCGACCACGTCGTGCAGACGTTTGAACGCGGTCGTGACCCAGGGACGCCCGAACCCGTCGGAGAAGATCATCCAACTTGGCTTCAACGCGTCCAAGTGGACCCGCCCCGTGATGCGTTCGTAGAAAGACAACCCGTCTTCGATCTTGACACCGGAGAATTTACACCGAAGGAGTTCGTCGAACGGCAGCTTCCCCCGGCTGTCGTCGAGCGCGATCACCACATGATCGATCCGCGCCTGTCTGACGAACTCCAGGAGAGACATGTCCGATACGCGTCGGCAGTCACCGGGCGGGGCCGCGCTCACTCCAGGCTGAAACTCGGGCAGGCGCGCCGCGACGGCGTACGCGATGTCGGGTTCGGCATTCAACGTGGCCACCAGGTCCTCGGCAAGGCGACCGACACCGACCAAAAACACCTTCCGATCGAAAGCCCGGCTTTTGAGCAGCCTGGCACAGACGCCGCGCCACAGCATCAAAGCGAACGGCAGGACGACGAGCGCGCCAATGATCGCTCCTCCTGCAAGATGCCACTCGGGAACCAAGACGTTCACAACCACGATAAGGCTCGCGGCGACGCCGACCGCTTGCATAATCCTGACGAAGGACTCCCTCGTCATTTTCGTTCGCGACCGCACGTACAGATCGCGGGAGTACAGGGATAATTGACAGAGCCCCGCCACGGCGATCACCACGCCGAACAGGGGGACGACCGCCCCCCCCACCGAGGCTCGCTGCCAGGCCAGCGCTGCCCACATCACGGACCCGATCAGCAGCGCTTCGCTCCCCAGAAGAAAGAGACTGCGCGCCGACAAGTACCGAGACAAGAGTTTCAACACAAAACTAGGTCCTTCTGTGTGCCTCACCAAACTTCAGAGGGAGCTACCGTACATGATAGTAGTACGTCGATCGGGGCATCTTCGCCCCATTGAGCACGGTGCCCACCAATTTCGGTCTCGGGAGCAAGCCTAACGCCTTTTGCAGCGCGCCTTTGGGGGTCATCCCGGAACGGACAACCACGACGACTCCGTCCACCACATCGGCAATCAGCGTCGCATCGACCACCGTCAGCACCGGCGGCGTATCCACGATGAGGTAATCGTAGTGTTGTTCGAAATGCGCCAGCAGCTGTTTCATCGCGCTCAATTTCCAAACCCGCGTGGGATTCATCGGAGCGAGACCCGCTTCCAAAATAGCTAAATTCTCATGACGCAGTGGCCGGACCACCGCTTCGGGGGACTGCTGGTTCGCCAACACATCCGTGAGCCCGGTAGACGGCTGAGGGCTAATATACCGCCACAGACTCGGCCGTTTGAGGTCGCCGTCTATGAGGAGTACACGGCGCCCGAAGTCCCTTGCCAAGGTGTAGCCCACGTTGATCGAGGTGACGGTTTTTCCCTCACCCGGTAGCGCGCTGGTCACCGCGATTTTCTGAAAATCCGGCTGCCTCCACAGGCCTTCCAGGCGCGCCGCCAAGACTCGGTATTGTTCAGCCGAAGCTGAATGGCGGTCGTCCAGCGCCACGACATAACGATCGGACGGCGCCAGAACACTCGGCGTCGGTTCCTTGCGATCCTCCGCCTCGGCTAAGCGTTCCTCCGGTGGACGGACATTGACCGAAGCGGTGCGATTTCGGATTCGCGCGATCCAGGACCCGTATTGCTGACGAGATTTCTGATCGCTCATCGGCCGCGTTTGACCTCCGTCTTCGGCGCTGCGGCGGGAGGCATCGTTTTCTTCGCGCCGCTCGGCGTTACAAACGGCACGACGGCCAGCACCGGAATTCCGGTGCTGGCTTCCACCAGATCGGCTTCGGTTTTGATCGAGGCATCGAGCTGTTCGCGGAAGACCGCCAAGCCGATCCCGGCAGCAAGCCCTCCCGCCATCCCCAGCATGATCAAGAACACGCGATTCGGTTGATAAGGCCGTTCTGGAAAGTTCGCCGGATCAAGAATCCGAAAGATCTCGGCTTTCTGACGCCGCTCCAAGCTCTCCGCAATCTTGGCCTCCTGCCGTTTACCCAGCAATGCCTGATAACCTCTCTGGACGTTCTCGTAATCTCTGAGCACCATCGCCAACTCCTGTTCGCGGTGTGGCGTCCTCTCCACGCGTTTCTCATAGTCATTAATCTGCGCTACCACCACCTGTTGGCGCTGTCTAATCGTCTGGATTTCCCTCCGCTGTTCGGCCAGTCGAGCGTTCACAGCTCCCCCACCCGGCATGGCGGGGGGTGTCGACGTCGTCGCTTGGGCTGCGAGTTCGGTCTCGACCGCGGCGATTTCTTTTTTGAGTAACACGATGTCGGGATACTCTTCCGTGTATTCGGTTCGGAGATAGGCCAGTCGGATTCGCAGCGCCTGCAAGCGGCCGGCAACCGTCGCCGGCGAATCCCCGCCCCCAAGAGTGTCGCTGGTCAGTTGGCGATTCAAGTCGGCGTACCGATCCTCCGCATTTTTCAGACTGTTCTCCAGCATTTGCCGCTCGATCTGGAGGCGGTCCAGCGTGCGCAAATTGGTGTCCAATTGCTCCGGAAGCTCGCCCATAGACCGCTCCTTAAACGACCGCAACGCTTCTTCGTGGGCTTCGAGCTGAACCTTCATCTGCTGCAGCTCGTTCTCCAAAAATTCGGTCGTTCCTTCGGCTTGCGCTTCCCGGACCCTGAGGTTTTCTTCAATGAACAGCGACGCCAGTTCATTCGTCACGTCCATGACGGTTCGTGGATCGTCGCCGACAAAGGCAATGGAGATGATGCTACCGGGATTTCGTCCTCTCGGAACCTGGATGTCGATGTTCCGTCTGAGACGCTCGACATGATCGAGGGTCACCGGAGCCGACGAGGACTCCGGCGGTCGGTCGGATCGGAGACGCATCCACCACTTCGCGATCCATCCCTCCGAGGTTGGGTCATTGGATTGGTAGAGATTGAACTTCTCAATCACCCGCTGCAGGCGGGTTCGACTCAGGATTTGCTGACTGATAGCTTGAAGACGATCCTCGATCGGGGTGGTCACCGTCGTTCTCACCAGGGTCTCGGGCACCTTTTGTGCCTCCACCAAGATCAAAGTCGTGGACTGATACGTGGCAGGGATCGAGAACACGATGGGTACGGTCAGGCCGCTGATCACGACGGCGGGCACGATCACGGCCCAACGCCGACGGATCAAGATTTCCAAATAGTGGAACATGCTCTCCTGGCTAGCGGGCTGAGCCACTCCTCGCTCCTTCCGACGTCCTACGGGACGATGATAGTATCACCCGGCGACAGTCCCACGTCGCCGCGCTTGATCAAATCCCGATACCGGATGCGGACGCGCTGTTCGTTCGCGTGTTGATCGCGTCGCACCAGGATGATCTTCTCGGTCGCGGCGAACGGAGTGAATCCTCCGGCCAACGCCAACGCCTGCAATAAGGTCGTATGGCTCTTCACTTGATAGCGTCCCGGGGTCCTGACCTCACCCAGGATATAGAGGTTATAGCTTCGAACATCTGCAACGGTCACCGAGACCTCAGGGATTTCCTTGAACCGTTCGAGTCGAGCTTTAATGCCATCCCGTACTTCGTTCGCGGTCAATCCTCCCGCCTGCAACTCACCGATGAGCGGGAGGGTGATCATCCCATCAGGCCGAACAGTGACGATTTTTGACAGATCCGCGTTCTTCCAGATCACAACCTCTAAGACGTCTTCGGGACCGATGCGGTATTCCTGAGAAGGAGTATGGTCTGGGCCTTCGGACACGATGGGCGCTCCGCCCCCATCCCGTTTGGGATGAATCCCACAGCCGGCCGCCAACACGCCGAGCCCCACGACCAGGACGCCCAGTATGGATCCGCTCCCTCTCTTCAACAGCCACTCCTTTGGGATAGACCGCACCAGACCGCCTCTCACCACCTCGCGGATAACTCCTGCACGGGATTCCAGGTCTGAAAAGGAAACCCCGCGGACAGGGCCATTATTCCCCGTCGGTCATCGCGAACACGAGCAGTTGTGATTCTGAACGCCCTGCGAGACAACAGCCTGGTCTACCCGCTTCCCGTTACCGAGAAATGGCGTCCCAGTGCGCCGTGCAGGGAATCCAAAAGTACGCTATCCCCCACAAAAAAGTCAAGAAAAAACGTTCCTCCCGCTCGTTCAAGCCGTGATGTGCCGATCGGATACCCGGTCTCCCGGCCTGACATTTCAAAAACGTACTCTCCTTCCCAAAAGGGCCATCCTTGCCGATCTCACCATCGCCCGATACACTTTGAAGCGCAATGGATACTGCCGTGCTGCTGGGTCAGGTTTTCGCAACCGTTCGAGCGGGCATTCTGGGCATCAACACCCGGAAAGAGATCCTCCTCATCAATCCCGCCGCCCGCGCTCTTCTGTCGTTGCCCACGCCCCTCTCTCCGGAGGGACGGACGATCGACGAGGTCTTCACACATCATCCTGAACTAATTGACTTTTTGACTAAGATACTCCACCATCGGACATCGGTCGATCGGGCAGAAGTTCGCTTAGCCGGCCCCCGCTCGCTTCTCCTCGGAACCACCGTGACCCCGCTCCCCCATCCCGACGGAACGCCGTGGGGTCTTGTTGCGGTCTTTAAGGATCTCACCCAAATCGAGCGCGCGGGGGAACAGGCGCAGCTCAAGGAACGCCTGGCGGCGCTCGGACAGATGGCGGCCGGACTCGCCCACGAAATGCGCAATCCCCTGGCCAGCATCAAGGTGACCGTAGGTCTCCTCCGGAAAACATTTGCCGAGCACCCCGAGCTGGACCGCAAGCTCCGATCGATCATGGGAGAAGTGCAGCGCCTCAACCAAACAATCACCGACTGCCTGGCGTTCGCCAAACCGATCCGTTTCGAGCCGCGGCGCGCCCGAATCGAGGAGATCGTGGAAAAGGTCTTGAGCCAAGTCGCGTCGCTCGAACACACCTACCCCTTCCAAGTCGTCCGACGCTTTGATCCCGAGACCCCTGAGACGTGGCTCGACGCCCAGCAGCTCGAGATCGTGTTCTTCAACATCATCAATAACGCCATCGATGCCACCCGCCAGCGCCACGGTACGATCATCATTTCAACGGGAACAACCTCCCGTGAGGGCAGCGAACACACGGAGCCCCTCCTCGTCGTGACGGTGAGAGACAACGGAGACGGGATCCCTCCCACGCGGATCCCGATGTTATTCACTCCCTTCTTCACCACCAAAGGCAAGGGCTCAGGACTCGGTTTGGCAAACGCAAAAAAGATCATCGATCATTTACACGGGACCATCGAGGTCACCAGCGAGGTGGGAGTGGGCACCACGTTCACGATCCGCATCCCCGTGGTTTCTGACCCGCTGGCGCTCGCGAGTTGAACAGCCACCGATGAAAAAAATCCTCGTCGTCGAAGATCACGATGCCTTGAGAGAAGGCATCGTCGAAACCTTCCAGCGGTCGGGCCACGCGGTCTCCGAGGCGGAAGACGCTCAGACCGCGCTCCGTCTGATCGCCCAGGAATTCTTTCCCGTTGTCGTCACCGACATGTCGCTCCCTAACGGGAGCGGGCTCGATGTGCTCAAAACCGCGAAGCTCACCAACGCGCTCACCACGGTCATCGTGATGACCGCATACGGCACGGTGGAAAACGCGGTCGAGGCCATGCGCCTCGGCGCGGACGACTACATTCAGAAACCGTTCCAGATCGAGGAGCTCGAACTCAAGGTCTCCAAAGCCTTCGAGCGTCAGGTACTCGTCCAAGCCCTTGACGATCTCCGGGAGCGGACCGGATGGCCACGCGAGTTCATCGGCAACAGTCCGCACATGAGACATCTGCTCGGCGTCATCGAGAAGGTGGCGCCCCGCCACACCACGATCCTGATCGAAGGCGAGACGGGCACCGGGAAGGAGATGGTGGCCAATGCGATCCACGCCGCGAGTCCACGCGCCGGGCGGAACTTGATCAAGGTCAATTGCGCGGCCATTCCCGAACACCTGCTCGAAAGCGAACTCTTTGGGCACGAACGGGGGGCATTCACGGGCGCCGACCGGCAGAGGATCGGCCGATTCGAGTTAGCCCATGCGGGGAGTTTGCTTCTGGATGAGATCGCCGAACTCAGCCTCACCACCCAGGCTAAGCTGCTCAGGGTCATGCAGGAGCAGAAATTCGAACGGGTGGGAGGTGAAAAAACGATCGCCGTCGACGTCCGCGTGATCGCGGCCACCAATAAGAACCTGCGAACCGAGGTGAGCGCCCAGCGGTTTCGAAACGACCTCTTCTACCGCCTCAATGTGGTCACCATCACCCTCCCCGCGCTCCGCGAACGGCGCGAGGACATCCCGCTCCTGGTGCAACATTTCGCGGATCGATACGCCAACGAACTGGGAAAGTCGATCCGTCAGGTGGATCCCGCCACCTTAGAGCTTCTCTGCAATTATCCGTGGCCCGGCAATATCCGCGAGTTGGCAAATACGATCGAACGTGCGGTCTTGATGGCCGAAGGGGAACGCATCCGGACAGGCGATCTCGGCCTCGTGAGCACCCTCCAGGCGGCGGGAGATCCCGCTCCCCCCTTCCTTCAGCCGATCCGAACCGGGCCCACGCCGCAGACAGAGGGCGCCGATCTTCGGCTCGGCGTCGCAAACCGACGGCTTGACGAGGTCGAAAAACAGGCGATCCTGGATGCCTTGGCCCGAACGAATTGGGTTCAGAAGGACGCCGCGGGACTCTTGGGGATCAGCCCGCGGGTTCTCAATTACAAGATCAAGACCCATCGGATCACCCACCCGACATGGCTTCGCAACAAAGCCCCTTGAGCGGGGGGCTTCGGTCGAAAATGGCTCAGCGGAGAAGCCTCCACGGCGAACTCGTCGCGGTGAGGGTCGCCATGAAGAGATGTCGCTCGGCCTCGCCGGGACCGCCTTGCGATCGCTGATTGAAGTACGAGTAGCTGAATCCTCCGCCGAGCCAGGGGAGGAGTACCATGTCGAGACCGGCTCCCGCCTCGTACGACGAAGTCCTGAAACTCGCTGTCACCGTCGAAACACTCCTGGACCATCCCAACTGGGCGTATCCCGTGGTCCGTTCGCCCCAGTTTTTGGCTAGTCGGCCAATCGCCTGTTGGTTGGTCGTCACGGCCCGGCTCAGCCCTCCGCCGGTTCCCGCACCGCGCGAATACTGCAGAACCAGATTGCCCGTCGCAAAGACGCGCCGCACGCCGAGATTCGCGGTGAACTGCGACTGATCGTCCTCTACCCAGGTCACCCCCCCACTGCCATTGACGGTGGTCGTCGAGCTGATCGAATATTCGGCACCTGCCGTGAGCCGTTGGGTCCTGATGTGGTCCGGCCCAGGCCCCAACGGCCCGGCCTCGGGCACGTCGAACACCGTCACACTGACACCGGAATCAGCCGTCAAGGTCGTCGTGGCGCTCCATTGATGGCGGAGGCGGATCGCCCCATCGCTCACCGTTGAATCCTGCAATTGGACGGTTCCGCTGGGCGATCCTTGGTCGGCAATCTGTCCGTAGCGGGTGGTCTGGAGCGACGACGAGAGCGCGGCGGTCGTCCGCTGCGACCACGGGTAGTCCACTGTCATCTCTACCCGTGTCCGCCGCGTATCGACGCGGGGAACACGGATCCCTTCGTTGCTCTCCCCCAGCGGTTGAGTGAACGAGTAGGCCTGGAGCTCCGAGGTCCGGATGAACGAGCCGGAGAGCCGGAGGTCGATCCCCCTCAGCGCGTGGGTCAACCATGGAACCCGAAGGTTCGCGGTGGCGGTTTGAGAATACCGATTTTCATCCGGCCGCTGCCGGTAGTACTCCGCCGTACCTTGATATCCGCCGCCCCATACGACGGAACGCCCTGCGTACTCAAGCGAGAGACGCGGCGAAACGAATGTCGCCAGATCCCCGACCTTTGACGTCTGCGACAGCAGGAGATTGTCGGTATACTGTTCCGACACCGATAGCGATGGGGTCAGCGAAAGCGCCGCTTCAGTCACGTCCAGAGGGCCCACCACCACCACTCCCGCACACACTCCACACGCGGCCCAGATCGTGACCTGGCCACTCCGACTCGCCCACCGAAACATCCCGCTACCGGCTTACTACATCGGACATCGTTTTTCTCCCCTCGATTGCTGTAGCGCTCGCGTCGGCTAGGCAGGGCTTTCGACGGGGAGTCCAAATGCATATCGGGAAAGTAGTGCTCTCATGGCACTCATTCTCTCCGCGTCTCGGTTCCCGGCTTGATGAAGCCACCGATCACTAGCTCTGAGGGCGATAGTGTAAGCCGCGGGGGGGATTCCTGTCCATCGGTTTTTTTACTGCCGCCGGGCTACCGATCCGTGTCGTCGGAAGCGCCTGAAGCCATCGTGTCTGAGGCCAATTTATCGGAAGGCGTGAGCAAACCGGCAGCGATTCATCGCCAACCCGCCTCAAACGGTCCTGACACAGCAATCCCAATGTGGACTACTCGTACAGCCCTGACACAGCCTCATTTGCTATCCGATGGCGTGCTTTTGCTCTACGTCTCCAAGCAGCTCGGGCACAGCAAACCCGATACCACGCTCAAGTACTATGCCCATTGGATTCCCGACGGGGGAGAACATTTCGTCAATCAGCTCGATCTTGGAAAAGTTGGCACCAAATACAGAAAATGAGGCGCCGATGGAGGAAACGCCTACCGCGCAAGCGCCTGAAATTATTGATGACGATGAGTGGAGCCGGCGGTCGGGATTGAACCGACGACCTGCTGATTACGAATCAGCTGCTCTACCACTGAGCTACGCCGGCGCGAGAGGCCGAGCTACTGGAGAGATTGAGCCGGTACTGTAATCGAATCGGGAGTTGAAGTCAACGCGGGTTCGGGGTCCGGACTGACGATCGGCGACGGCCGGGGCAGCACCAGCGTCCGGACCCGGCCGCTCGGGCCCAGGGGGCCCACCGTCTCGCCGTTGAGCGCGACCGAGACGCCGCCGGCGTTGCCCACCGTGAGGCGAAATTCGCGCTCGGCTGCCCACGTGATGTGCTCTCCCGGTTGCAGGATGGCTTCCTTCGGTTGGCCCCCGTCGATCATGACCTGCACCCAGCTCGGTTCGCTCGCCGCGATTGTGAGGACCTGCGCCGGGTCCGGCGAGACCGGCGGCGCTGGCGGCGCGACCGACGGGGTGGAGGGCGTCGGCGGAACGGCCGGAGCCGAGTCGATCGGCTCGGCCGGCGGGGACACCACGGGCGGCACCAGGCGCCCCGGAGCGGAGATCGCGTTCGGCTGGTCTGTCGGGGCGGACGGCATCAGGGCAACCACCCCGGAAATCACCACCGTGACCGCCGCGAGGGTCAGGCCCGCGAGGGTGAGGTGGCGCTTCCAAAACGGTTCGGGCGCCACCGTGTGCTCGACGCGACGGATCTGATCCTCCGGCTGGGCGCTCCGGAAATACTCCGCGGCGAACCGCTGGTACCTCGCTGACACGTCCTGCTCGTCGAGCCCCAGGCAACGGGCGTACGCGCGCACGAATCCCTTGACCGTCACCTCGACCGGGAGCGACGGATAGTCATCTCGCTCCAGCGCCTGGAGTGTCTGCAGGCGGATCCGCGTACGGGCCGAGACCTCCTCGAGGCTCATCCCGCGCTGCATCCGGCATTCCTGAAAATAGCGGCCGAGACTTTCCATGCGCTCGCTCCCTGCTCCCTACCGCGTCGGCTGAGCCATCTGGGCTTTGGCCTCCTCGGCCCATCGACTCCCCGGCGCGAGTTCCATCACTTTTCGGTAGGACTCGCGCGCCTCCACGTCCATTCCATTTTTGGCATAGGCCTTCGCCAGGTACAGATGCGCCTCGGCCAGGCCCGGCAATGCCTTGACCGTGACCTGAAAAGCGTTGACCGCGTCCTGAACGGCCCCCTGCTCCTGGTACAATCGCCCCGCCTCGAAGGCCGCCAGGGGATGCGCGGGATTGATGCGGAGCGCCGCGACGAACGCGCGCAGCGCCTCGTCGGTCTGCCCTTTTTTGAGATACACCTTGCCCTTGTTGTAGTGCGCCAAGTCCGGTGTGGCGTACTGCGGAAACCCGAGCGCGCGGTCGAAGTGCTCCAGGGCCTTGTCCGTCCCCTTGCTCGTCGTACACCCCTTGCCCAAGTAGTTCCACGCTTCCGGATACCGCGCGTCGATCTTGAGGACGCGCTTCAATTCCCGTTCGGCCTCGCCGAAGTTTTGCTGGATGAAATAGATGTGGGCCAGCGCATAGTGCGAATCCCGATCCTTGGGATCCAGTTCGATGGCCTTCTGAAACTCCACGAACGCCGGCTGGATCTGTTGATCGATGAGAAACGAATAGCCCAATTTGTAGTGCGCCTCGGATTGTTTACGATCGACCTGGTGCGCGCAGCCGACGAACAGTATAGCAGAGACGAGCGCCGGCACCAGCCGGCCGACCGATTTCCACCGCGGCAACGTCGCAACGCTCATAGCGCTCCTTAGGAAGGGGGTCAGGGGTGAAGGTCTTCGAAAAACGTGAGGGTTTTGAACTCGCGATACCGATGTTGGATGTCGAGCCGGGTCAACGTCCGGAACCGATCCAGACTGAACGCTTCCACGCAAAACGAGGCCAACACGCTGCCGAAGATGACGGCCTTGCAGAGATTGGCGCGATCCATCGCGGGGTGCTTGGCGAGGTGGCCGAGAAACCCGCCCGCAAAACTGTCCCCCGCTCCGGTGGGATCGAACACGGTCTCCAACGGAAACGCCGGCGCGGCGAACACCGTGGAGCCCGAAAACAGCAGGGCGCCGTACTCCCCCCGCTTGATGATCAGGGTTTTGGGCCCCAGCCCCATGATCGCCCGGCTCGCCTTGACGAGGTTCACCTCGCCCGCCAGTTGGCGCGCCTCGCCCTCGTTGATGATCAGGACATCGACCTCCTTCAGCGTGCGCTCCAGTTCGGACTTCTTGCCCGCAATCCAGAAGTTCATCGTATCGCACGCGACGATCTTGGGCCGCTGCACCTGGCCCAGCACGTCCCGCTGGAGCACCGGGTCGATGTTGGCAAGAAACACCAACGAGGGATTCCGGTAGTCGTCAGGCACCCGGGGAGCGAAGTGCTCGAAGACGTTGAGCTGCGTGTCGAGGGTCTTGGCCTCGTTGAGCTGATAGCTGTACTCGCCGCGCCACCGGAAGGTCTTGCCCCGACCGGTTTCGATGCCCGCCACGTCCACGCCCCGGCTGCGCAGAAATTCGAGGTGGGGTGCCGGAAAGTCCTCCCCGACCGTCGCGACGACGTTGACCGGCGTGAAATAGGACGCCGCGGCGGAAAAGTACGTGGCCGACCCCCCGAGCACCTCTGTGGCCTCCCCGAACGGCGTCTTCACCGAGTCCAACGCCACCGACCCCACGACCAGTAAACTCATGTTCCACACTCCTTTTCACTCGCCTCGCGCCCCTCGCCCGGGCGCGGCAGGACGCTGATGAGATTGGTCGCGGCCATCGACACGACGTCGTGGAGCGGGACATCCTCCGCCGCCGGGTCCTGGATCACCTCAGTGCCGCCCTCCCCCGTCCACACCGCGATCCCGCACCGGCTGTCCCACACCTCCCCGCGCAGCCGGATGCGCTCCACGCGCTCGGCCCCGCGCCGCGCGCGCGCGAGCCCCGGCGTGACGACCAGCGACGGCGCGGTCGCGACGTCACGCGTGATCCGCTCGTACTCCATGATCGCGGCGATCAGGAAATACCGGACCCCCTCGAGCGCGGCGATCCGACGCAGCAGGCCGGCGTCGAACGCCCCGCGCTCCTCGTACCCCTTGATGAGCCGCTGCAGGTCGGCCGCCATCCCGGCCTGGCGCGCCCGGGAGACCGTGTCGTTCCGCGACACGAGCGTGACCCTCGAAAACCGGTTGGCGACGGCCTGGTCGATCACGAACGCCGCGTCATCCCGGATGCCCTCGGGCGCGACCCGCGAGGTCACCCCCAGCATCGACAGGCCGCCCCCCTTCAGGAGGGCAAAATCGAACGAGGACGCGCGAAAGGTTTCGCGCTCGTCGTGGGCGATCGACGGCCCGATCGCCGCCGCGCAGCCCAGCGTCGCGCACGCCCAGGCGGCGAGGCCGGCGACGGCGCGCGCTCTCACCGCTCCCACCGGGACAGGAGGAGCGCAAGCCGCGCCTTCGCGCGCGCGGGCACGGCCGCCGGCGCGCTGATCACGGCGTGGCGCAGCGCGTCTTTGCAGGCGCACGCGCGGTCCGCCGGCAGCGAGGGAATCGTCGCCGCCAGCACGCGCTTGGCCTTCGCCACGTTGTCCTGGAGGATTTTGATCACGGCCTCCACCGTCACCGGCGACTCCTCGTGGTGCCAGCAATCGTAGTCGGTCACCAGGGCGAGGGTGGCGTAGCAGATCTCCGCCTCGCGGGCGAGCTTCGCCTCGGTCACGTTCGTCATCCCGATGATGTCCACGCCCCACTGCCGGTAGATGAGCGACTCGGCGCGGGTGGAAAATTGCGGGCCCTCCATGCAGAGGTACGCGCCGCCGCGGTGCACGGCGACCCCCAGCCGGCGGCACGCGTCGGCGAGCGCGGTCGTGAGCGCGGGGCAGACCGGGTCGGCGAACGCGACGTGCGCCACGATCCCGCCCTCGAAAAACGTCGACCGGCGGCCCCTGGTCCGGTCGTAAAATTGATCGGGGACGACGAGATCCCCGGGATGGATCGTCTCCTTCATGCTGCCCACCGCGCTCACCGAGAGGATCCGCTCCACGCCGAGCTGCTTCATCGCGTGGATGTTGGCCCGGTAATTGATCTCCGACGGCGACAGGCGATGCCCGGCCCCGTGCCGGGCGAGAAACGCCGCGTCCATCCCCTGGAAGGATCCGAGCGTCAGCGGCCCGGACGGCGCGCCGAACGGCGTGCGCAGCGCGACCGTCCGCTCGGCCTTGAACCCCTCCATGTCGTACAGCCCGCTGCCGCCGATGATGCCAAGCGCGGCGCGCGGGGTCTTCTTGCTTGGGGTCTTCCTGCGTTTCGATGTCGTCACACTCATCTCCGATTCGACGCCGCGGCGTGGACGTCCTCCAGGCACGCCGTCACCCGCTCCAGAACATGGTCGAGGCGAGCGTCCGGCTCCAGATCGATCCACCGGATCTCCGGCTCGGCGCCGAACCACGTCATCTGGCGTTTGGCGTACCGCCGCGTGTCGCGTTTGATCAGACCCACCGCCTCGCCCATCGCCCACCGCCCGGCGAGCGCCCCCGCCACCTGCCGATAGCCGACCGCGCGCATCGCCGGCAGATCCGGCCCCCACCCGCGCCGCAGCAACCCCTCCACCTCCTCGACCAATCCGTCGGCGAGCATCGCGTCCACCCGCGCGTCGATGCGCCGGTGGAGGTCGTCCCGCCACCGTCTCAGGCCCACCATCACCACGCCGTACCGGGCGCCACGAAACCCGTGTTCGGTCTGCGCCGCCGACAGGGGCGCGCCGGTCAGCGCGTGCACCTCGACCGCCCGAAGGATCTTGGACCGGTCGTTGGGGTGGATCGCCGCCGCCGAGACGGGGTCGACCTCCGCCAGCCGGCGGTAGAGCACGCCCGGCACCTCGCGCTCCCGCGCGAGCCATGTATCCCGCAGGACGGCGTCCGCCGTAGGCCCGGCGCACAGGCCCCGGGTGAGCGCGCGCAGGTATAGCCCCGTCCCCCCGACCACGAGCGGCCGCACCCCCCGCGCGCGGAGCGCGTCGACGCACGCCCCCGCCTCGCGTTCGTATCGGCCCGCGCTGTAGGCCTCGTCGGGGTCGACCAGATCGAGCATGTGGTGGGGCACCCGACGGCGATCGGCCGCGCTCGGCTTGGCCGTTCCGACGTCGAGGCCGCGGTAGACCTGGCGGGAGTCGGCGCAGACGATCTCCGCGCCCGGCCGCTCGGCCAGCGCCAGCGCCACCTCGCTCTTGCCGACGCCCGTCGGACCGACGAGGCAGACGAGGGGCTCCGCCGTCACCCGCGCCTCCCGAACGCGCGCTCCAGATCGGACCGCGTCCACGTCAGCGCCACCGGACGCCCGTGCGGGCACGTGGCGTTGCGGGGCGTCGCGACCACGTCGCGCAGCAGCGCGGCCATGGTCTCGGTCTCCAGGCGCTGGTGCGCCTTGATGGCCGCGTGGCAGGCCACGGTCGCGAGCAGGCGGTGCGGCGGCGCGGGCGACTCCATCGCGTCGTCGGAGATCAGCGCGTCCACCATCGCCCAAACCAGGGCGCGCCAGTCGGCCCCGGCGATCACCGCGGGCACCGCCCGGACCACGAACCGTCCCGACCCAAACGGTTCGATGTCCACGCCGACGTCGCGCAGCAGGTCGAGCCGCTCCAGAATCGCGCCCGCCTGATCCGGCGGGTACTCGCACGTCTCAGGCACGAGCAGCGGCTGTGTCTCGCGCCGCGAGGCGGCGTAGTCGGCGAGCAGGCGCTCGTACAGCACGCGCTCGTGCGCGGCGTGCTGGTCGATGACCCGCAGCACGCCGTCGATCTCGGCCAGCAGGTAGGTCCGATCGAACTGGCCGAGGAACCGGACCGACGGCCCGATGCCCAGCATCGGCGGCTCGACGGCGTCGTCGGGACGCGCGGAACGCACGTACGTCCCTGGCGCTTCCCATACCGCATCAGACTGACCGGGCCGTTCACCGGCCGCGCCCGGCGACGGCGCCGCCGGCTCGCGGCCGATCTCGTAGCGGGACAACGCCTCGCCCAGCGCCTCGATCACCACGCGGATCACGTCGTCGGGGCGGGCGAAGCGGACGTCGCGCTTGGCGGGGTGCACGTTCACGTCGACCTCGGCCGGCGGAATCCGCACGAACAGCACCACGATCGGGTGTCGGCCGGCCATCAGCCGTGTCGCGTAGGCTTGGTCCACCGCGCGTAGAAACAGCGGGTGGCGGACGGGGCGTCCGTTGACGAACCATTCCTGACCCCGCCGGGTCGCCCGCGCGAGGTCGGGCCGCGAGCACCACCCCGTCACCTCGACCTCCCCGCGCCGCAAGCGGACGGGCGCGAAGCGCTCGTCGACGAGCCCGCGGCCGTACACCTGGATCAACCGCTCGGTCGTCGTCACCGCGGCGGGATACTCGATCACCCGGCGCCCCTCGTGGTCGACAGCGAACGCGACGTCCGGCCTCGCCAACGCGTGCTGCTGCACCACGGCGCAGATGTGGCTCAACTCGGTGGAGGCGGACTTGAGGAATTTGCGGCGCGCCGGCGTGTGCACGAACAGGTCGGCGACCTCGATCGTGGTCCCGGGCCGCGCCGCGCACGGGGCGCTCCGCTGGAGGAGGCCGCCGTCCAGCCACACCTCCGCCCCTTCGCCGGCGCCGGCCCGCGCGCTCGCGGCGCGGACTCGCGACACCGCGGCGATGCTCGGGAGCGCCTCGCCCCGGAAGCCCAGTGTGGCGAGGCGGTCGAGATCGTCGAGAACGGCGATCTTGCTCGTGGCGCGGCGTTGAAAGGCGAGGGCGAGATCGTCGGGCGCCATGCCCTCGCCGTCATCCGAGACCGTGATCGACCACGCCCCGCGGCTCGCCAGCGTCACGTCGATCCGCGTCGCACCGGCGTCAAGCGCGTTCTCCACCAGTTCCTTGACCACCGAGGCGGGACGCTCGATCACCTCCCCGGCTGCGATCCGATTGATCAGCGCGTCGGGTAGGAGACGGATGCGACCCGGGACGATCCGGGGAGGCGTTGCGGTTTCCACGACGGGTTGGGACACCATCTTCCTGTCGGGGCGAGCCGTGACCCGCCCCGAGATCTACCGGAGTTCGGCGAGTTTGTCCTTCGCCAGGTTCGCCTCGCTCGTGTTGGGGAACGCTTCCAGCACGCGCTTGAGCGCCCCGCGAGCCTTCGTCTTGTCGCCCATCGCCGCGTACGCGAACCCCTGCTTGAGGAGGGTGCCCGCCAATTTCTCGTTCTTGGGATACTGTGTGATGAGGCGGTTGTACTGCTCGAGCGCCTGGGGATACTGCTTGGTCTGATAGTAGCTCTCGCCCAGCCAGTACAAGGCGTGCGGCACCAGGATCGACGTCGGGTACTGCTGGAGGAAGCCCACGAACCCCTGGATCGCGAGCTCGTAGCCGCCCTTGACGTAGTCGTTGTATGCCAGATTGTAGGCTTCGACGGGGCTGAGCCCGCCGCGCGGGGTCCGCCCCGGCAGCACCACGCGCTCCTGGTCGGAGGCCGGCGGCCCCTCGGCCGACGGCCCGGGCGGCGCGCCGGCCGGCTGGCCCGAGGCCCGCCGCTCCTGCTCGGTCACGTGCGCGTCCAGCGTGTCGAGCCGCGCCGACAACTGGGTAAACCGATACGACTGGTCGTCCCCGCTCTTCGCGACTTCAGAAAGGGTGTGCGCCTGCTGCTCCAGCCCCCCCTGGACCTTCCGAATGTCCGCGGCAAGCTCATCGAGCCGGACCACCAGGTCGACCTGGCCGCGCTGCCCGGCGCTGGATCGGTCCTGGAGCGCTTTCTCGGCAACGGCCAGGCGTTGCGCGATTTGATCGGCCTGTCCTCGGAGCACCTCCAGGTCGGTCTGCACGTCGACCAGGGCGGCCTGCGTGGCGCAGCCCGCCAGCATCACGAGGCCGGCGCCCCAGAGGAGGCCCAGACGGCTCGGCCGAGGCGCGCCGTCGGCGCGGTGCCTCTTACTTGACCGCAAGATGCGCCCGCCGATTCTGTTGCCAGCACGACTCGCGGTGGTCGCGGCACGCGGGCTGCTCCTCCCCGTAACTCACCGTGGAAAGCCGCGCCGCGGGCACGCCCAGGGCGGCCAGCACCCGCTTCACCGCCTGCGCGCGCCGCTCGCCGAGCGCCAGATTGTATTCGTTGGTTCCGCGCTCATCGGCGTGGCCTTCGATGGTCACGGCGCTGTTGGGGCGGCCGAGAAGCCACTTGGCGTTCTCTTCCAACCCGGTTCGCGCGGCGGGCGTGACCTCCGCGCGGTCGAATTCAAAGTACACGTCGGCGAGCGCGGCCGCCCTCGACTCCACGAGCGGCGGCTCCGGCCGGCGCTCCTCGGCGACGATCGGCGGGGACACCTCCTCTACCCCAGGCGGCGGGGGCGCCGGCGGGGGCGCCTCGGAGAGACCCGCCGTCTGGGTCGCCGTCTTCGGCGTCTTGGGACACCCGGAAAGCGCCAACACCGCCGTGAGTCCCACCACGGCCATCACCAACCCTGTGCGTAACTGCCTCATGCATGCCTCCCTGTGTGAGCACCTCGTGGGTCATGACGTATCCGCGCGCCCGCCGTTCCCTGCACGGCGGCGCAGAAGCGCCGTTCAGAATACAAAGATCACCGGCAAAATGCAAGGTCGGTCGCCGGCGTTCTTGACGCGGGCGGAATCGACGTGCTACGCTCCGGCGTCTTTCGAGGACATCTTCCTATGGTATTCGTCGCGCGCCTCCTTCTCATCGTCGTCCCGACGCTGCTCGCGGGCCCGGCGCTCGGCGCCGAGGCGCTCCCCGCGCTGGAGCGCGTGGTCCCCGACGTGTACGTCTTTACCGGGCCGGACGGCGAGGCCAACGCGGGCGTGGTCGTCGGCGACGAAGGGGTGGTCGTCATCGACAGCAGCCCGACCCCCGAAACCGCCCGGCAACTCGCCGCCGAGATCAAGCGCCTGACGCCGAAACCGATTCTGTACGTGGTCTTCACTCATTTTCACGGCGACCACACGTTCTCGGTCCACGAGCTGGCGCCGACGAAGGGGATCATCGCCCACGTCTACACCAAGGACTATCTCGCCGAGCACGGCGCGGATCATCTGAAGGACTACCGCGCGCGCATGGGCGAGGCGAGGACGCAAGGGGCGAAGGTCACGCTCCCCACGATCACCTTCCCCGACATGTACAGCCTCCCGATGGGCAAACAGCACATCCTCCTCTTCTATCAAGGGCGCGGCCACACCCGGGGCGACATCGTGGCCTACCTGCCCACCGCGCACGTGCTGTTCACCGGCGACCTCGCCTACGCGGGACGCCTGCCGTGGATGGGCGACGGCTACGTGAAGGAGTGGCAGCAGACGCTGGACCGGCTGGCTGTCCTGGACGTGACGAAGATCGTGCCCGGCCACGGCAAGCACGGCGGCATGCCCGTGCTGACGACGTTCCGCGAGTACCTGACCGACCTCTACTCGGCGGTGTTCGTGTCGTGGATGATCAAACGGCCGATCGAGGCGGCGAAGAAGGAAGTCCTGTTGCCAAAGTACGAGACCTGGCTCAAATACCGCGAGTGGCTTCCCCTGAACGTCGAGCGGGTCTATCAGGAACTGGTCGCCGAATCCGAAGGCGCGCCGTCGTACGAGACCATGCCGCCGGCCGCGCCTTAATCGTCTTTTTTGCCCTTCCCCTTCCCCTTGCCCTTCCCGCGGCCGTTGTCCCCGTGCTCGCGATAGAACTTCCGAACCTGGCCCGGTTTGACCTTGGCGAGGCCCGGGGGCAGGTGACGGTGTTCGACGACGGCCCATGGACCGTCGTACGCATCGCCGCGATACCAGCCGCCGGAACGGAACGAGTACCACACACCGCCGACCTCGTAGAGTTCGATGTCCAGATCCGGCGCGAAGGCCACGCCGAATTCGGTCACGAACACCATCCGGGGCCTCGCCGCGATGACCACCGGGGCGGGACCGACCACCACCGCCCCTCGATGGCGGCCGTGTCCGTCCGGCATAACCACGCACCCCGCGACCAATACGCCGATGATTCCCAACCCGAGTCCGAACCTTGTTTGGTGACGCATCGTTGTTCTCCTGTGTGAGTTCCTAATTCCCCATCCCCCCTGAAGGTACCGCTTCGAAGAAGCGCTCGACCTCCGCGAACGAGGTCGTGGCGGGCGCGGGCGGCAGCGATTCCAAAAAGAAGCGGCCATACGCGTGAGTGAGCAGTCGCCGGTCCAGGATCGCGATCACGCCGCGGTCCCGCCGCGTCCGGATCAACCGACCGAACCCCTGCTTGAGCCAGATCGCCGCCGCGGGCAACTGATACGCGGTGAACGGGTCCTCGCCTCGTCGCTTAAGCGCGTCGAGGCGCGCTTCGACGACGGGGTCGTCGGGCGGGGCGAACGGGAGCTTGTCGAGCACGACGCACGAGAGCGCGTCGCCCGGCACGTCGATGCCCTGCCAGAATCCCATCGTGGCGAACAGGACCGAGGGCCCGGCCTTGAATCGTTCGATCAACGCCATCCGCGGCGCCTCGCCCTGCTTCAAGACGGGGTACGCGACGCGGTCCCGGCATGACGCGTGGACCGCATCGAGCATCCGCCGGCTGGTGAAGAGCACGAACGCCCGCCCGCCGCTCGCGGCGATCAGGCGCAGAATCTCCTCCGACGCCGCGTCGGGGAACGCGGGGTCGCGGGGGTGCGGCAAGGCCGAGGGGAGGTAGACGAGCGCCTGCGTCCCGAAGTCGAACGGCGACGCCGCCTCCAGCTCGTCGGCGTCGTCGATGCCGAGCCGGTTCCTCACGTACGCGAACGAGCCGCCCGCCGTGAGCGTCGCCGACGTGAGCACGCACGGCGCGTCGCCGGAGAAGAGCGCCTCCCGCAGCAGCGACGACACGTCGAGCGGCGACGCCGAGAGGCGCACGTTCGTCTCGCTCGCCTCGATCCAGAATACGTACGCGGGATCATCGGCGCGCCAGAGAAACCTGGCGTCGCGCGCGAGCGCGCCGACGCGTTCGGCCAGTCTCGCCCACCCCTCGCTCTTCGCCTCGAGGCCCTCGATCAGGTCCGCCAGCTCCGCCAACCGGCCGATCAGGTCGAGGCCGGCCGCGGCGCCACGCTCGGCGCCGTCCGGCGCCCAGCGCACGCGCACGCCCGCGTCACGCCCCGGGGCGCCGCGCAGCGCGTCGAACGCCCGCTCGGCCGCCGCCCACACGCGATCGAGCGCCCGGTGCCACGCCGCCTCGTCGGAGGGCGACCGATCCGTCGCGGGCTCGCGCCGCAGGTCGGCGAGGAGATCGCGGACGCGGCGGCGCGACGCGCCCACGCCCCAATGGGCGGTGGCGACCTCCTCCAGCACGTGGGCCTCGTCGAAGACGACGGCGGCGTGTCGAGGCACGACCGATCCCGCCGCGTGCGGGCCCAGCGCGAGATCGGCGAAGAAGAGCGCGTGGTTGACGATCACCACGTCGGCCCGCGCCGCCCGGCGCTTCATCTGCGTGAGAAAGCAGGGCTCAAACCGCGGACACGCCGAGCCCAGGCACTGCTCCGCCGTCACCGAGAACCGTTCCCAGAGCGGATCGTCGTCGGCCAGCCACGACAGCTCGGCGCGGTCCCCGGTTTCGGTCGCGTCCGCCCACGCCCGCATCGCGCCGACCGCCTCGGGCGACGACCCGCCGAACCGCTCCGCATCCTCGAGCCGGTACAGACACAGGTAATTTTCCCGCCCCTTCATCACGCACCAGTCCACCTCCCGGCCCAGCGCGGCCTCGATGATCGGCAGATCGTGGCCGGCGAGCTGATCCTGCAGGGCTTTGGTGCCGGTCGAGACGACGACCTTCTTCCCGCTGAGCACGGCGGGGACGAGGTAGGCCAGGGTTTTGCCCGTCCCGGTCCCGGCTTCGACCAGGAGGATGCGCCCGCGATCGAGCGCGTCCAGCACGGCCGCGGCCATCGCGCGCTGCGACGGGCGCTCTTCGAACGCGCTGAGCGCGCGGGCCAACGGCCCGTCCGCGGACCAGAACCGGTCGAGGAGATCGCCCGCCGCGTCGCGCGGGGTTCCGCGGTCGGGATCAGCCGCCGGCATTGACAGCGATCGGTCGCACGGTATCTTTACCCCGCGTACCGTCACCCGCGGGGAAGAGTCGCGACATGGCCGATACCCAGTTGCAGGGCAAGAGCATCGCGGCAGTGGCCAAGGACGTCGCCGACGGCTTTCTTTCCATGACCCCCCTGCTCCTCAAACGTCTCGACGAAGGCGGTTTTCGCGCCCTGCACCACCAACTCAGGAAATTGCAGACCGAGGTCCGGGGGTCGAAGTTTCCCAGCCACGATGTCCAAGGCATCCGGGCGCGCAACCTCCGCCTCCAGCGCCTGCACCAGTCGCTGATCATTCTCGAGCACGCCGCGCGGCAACAGCGCATCCGCATCGCGTGACGCGCGCTACAACCTCGGGGCATCGGTCGTAACCAGCGCCACGAAGGGGTCGAGCTTTTCCTTCATCTTCAGAATGTCCGCGAGCCGCAGCGCATCCTGGCGGGTCTTGAACGTCCCCACCCTCACCCGGTAGCGCACGCCGGCGTCGGGCAGCACCACCCGGGCGACCGTGACGACATAGCGATCCCGGCGCAGGCGCGCCGCCAAGTGGTCGGCCGTCGCGCGATCCCGGAACGAGGCCACCTGCACGGTGTACGATGTTTTCAATTTCCCGACGGGCTCGCGAGGCTCCGGGGCACGGGGTTCAGCCTTGGGCCGCACCGGAGGCGGAGAGGCGGCCCGGGGATCGAGTTTCGGCTCCGGGATCGCCGCGCCCCCGAGCGATTTGTAGAAGGTGAATTCCTCCGACTTGTACGCCCCCCCCGGCGCCGACGGCTCGCGGCTCGACGGAGGGGACTTCCCAGCCGGCCGCCCGATGACCACGCGCCCCGCGCCCTCGATCGCCCCCTCGGCCCCCGCTTCCTCCGACGCGGGCGACAGCGTCCATCGCTCGATGACCGAGAACGCAACCACGACGGCCACCACCAGACACGCCGCGACAGCCAGGTAG
>Ga0210377_10000104_pt1 | contig 74370 bp, 68 predicted proteins | sample PLM4_65_b1redo_FD_155480 | JGI IMG/M metagenome (GOLD analysis project Ga0210377, IMG submission 155480) | Groundwater sediment microbial communities from an aquifer in East River, Colorado, USA - PLM4_65_b1 redo | ecosystem: Environmental > Terrestrial > Soil > Riparian zone | place: USA: East...
ATCGAAGGTCTGCCGGGTTTGAAGTTCCTGTAAACAGTGTTCGATCCCGGTGAAAGTGAAAGCAGGTCCACTCTTTGGTTGAGGCACGGTAGGAAAATCTTGTCCCATCACAGATACGCTTTTAACCTCAGGGCCATTGGCAGGAACCGTGTAAGTACGGGCACGGTCATATGAAGTACGAGACGAAGCCTCCAACAGCCAGAATGGCTCGACGCGGTTTTCCACTGTTACTAGTTGAAGCTCGTCTGGTTTGGAGCGCGAGAACAGGGAGCCCAAAGTACCCGCGATCAGATTCATTTTCTTTTGTTCCACCCGGTCGCGTGCCACATCCACACTGAATTGGGAGATCAGGTGATAGGCATGTTCGGTTGCTAAATAAATATCCATAAAAACCGTCCTTTGCTACACTCACAGATGGCAGATGAAAAAATTATAAAGATGCTACTCGCTAGTAATTTTACTACTCAAAACAGTGTTTCCTGCCGTGGTTCATCCGCTTCGCCCAGACCTTTCCACCCGTATTTCTTCATATCCACTTTGTCTTTGACAAAGATCACGCCTTCTTCTTCGAGAAGGAGACGTTGCCGCTCTGCGCCGGGACGTTCACTGATCTTGCCCTGTGAGTTGATAACTCTTTGCCAGGGCACATCATCGGGGCAAGCCGCCATCGCGCCGCCCACCCAACGCGGACCAAACGCTTTATACGCTTCGAACTCTACGCCATTGGGCGGAGGTAACATCAAAGCGATTTGCCCGTACGCTGCGACTTTGCCTTTTGGAATCTGTCGCACGAGTTCCCAGACTTGTTCGTAATAGGCTTGTTGATTGGGGGGAGTTGTGTAGCGCATATGTCACCTCATGTAGGGGCGGGGTCTCCCCGCCCCTCGGTATCGCATAAGACGGGGCGAGATGACCTCGCCCCGTCTTATAAATTACTCCACGATCTTTCCGCCTTGCACATTTTCTTCGAGTACTGCACGTGTGGACGAGAACTTGATCTCCACTTCGATCTGTTGGAAGCAACGTCCACTGCCCAGCAATCCCTTACGGACGTAATAGACTTCGCGGTTGTCTTCGTATTCGATGCTGAGGTCGTTATCCAGGTCCACGCGACCTTCGATGATCTCGCCGCAGCGATTGCATTTCACTTGAAACGTGTAATAACGCTTTTCAGGTTTGGCGGGTGTGCCGCCGAAGAGATTTTTGAGGAAGCCCATTTAATTCTCTCTTTCACTTCAATATCGGTGGTCGAGCGCAAGCAGTCGAGACCACATGTAAGCAAAATTATTTATGTTAATGGGTGGTCTCGATATGCCTTCGGCTGGTACCTCAGGCTACTCGACTACCAGGATTATCCCTTTAATATTTCTTCTATTTTACTCAACTCATCATTGCTGAACTTCAAATTATTCAGCGACGCGAGATTATCTTCGAGTTGTTTCACACTACTGGCGCCGATCAACGCGGATGTGACCGCAGGCTTGCGCAAGACCCACGCGATCGCCATTTGTGCGAGCGATTGTCCGCGTTGTTTGGCGAGTTCGTTCAGCTTTTCGGCTTTGGGCAGGTTCGCCTTCACATCATCGGGCGTAAGCCAGACGCGTTCGGTTTTGCTGGCGCGGGCTCCAGCGGGGATTCCGCTCAGGTAACGATTGGTCAACTGTCCCTGCGCTAGAGGCGAGAAGACGATGCTGCCGATGCCTTCCTCGGCAATCACATCCAGCAAGCCATTTTCCACCCAACGATCGAACATGTTGTAGGATGGTTGATGGATGAGGCAGGGCGTCCCCAACTCTTTTAGGATTTGCGCTGCGCGCCGCGTCTGTTCTGGACTGTAACTTGAGATGCCAACATACAAAGCTTTACCCTGTCTGACGGCTGTATCGAGCGCGCCCATGGTTTCTTCGAGCGGCGTATCAGGATCAAAGCGATGACTGTAGAAAATGTCGACGTACTCAAGCCCCATGCGCTTGAGGGACGCATCGAGACTCGCAAGCATATATTTGCGTGAGCCCCATTCGCCATACGGACCGGGCCACATGTCGTAGCCCGCCTTGGTGGAGATGATGAGCTCGTCGCGATACGGATGGAAATCCTGTTTGTAGAGTGTGCCGAAGGTGACTTCAGCCGTGCCAGGCGGGGGACCGTAGTTGTTGGCGAGGTCGAAATGCGTGACGCCCATATCGAAGGCGCGGCGGGCAATGGCACGTCCATTTTCGAGCGTGTCACGGCCGCCGAAGTTGTACCACCAGCCCAGCGAAATGGCTGGCAGTTTGAGTCCGCTGTTGCCAGTGCGGTTGTAGAGCATGGAGTCGTAACGAGAGTCTGAAGCGAGGTAAGGCATATTTACTCCTGATTATTAGCTGCAATATATGGTTTAATAACTGCATCGATCTTTTCGAGTATTTTAATTTCCCAGTTCAAAATATCATGTTCTCTTTTGGTATATTCTGATGTAATTTCTTTTGCTGTTTTAGTTGGGGATTTTAAGAAACTGCGATAATCCAAATATTTTTCTATATCATTTGTGTCAATCTCCATTTTGGATTTTAGTGCATTGAGACGTAGAAAAGTCACATCATTAATGCATGCCCTGATAAAACTTAGGTCTTCGATTTTCTTCCCGATAAGCTCACTAAAATTATTTATTATTTTTTCTTGACTTTCTCGAACATTTTCTTCGTCATATAAGTTGTCGATTTTTTTAAGTTTGGCTTCAAAATTTCTGGATGCATATTCGGGGCGTAAGATTTCTGTTGCAAGCGCAACTTTAAATTCGAAGTTCTTATAGCTAGCATACCTGAGGAAATCTGGTATCCCATCTGAACTTTCCTCCCTACTCATATCATTATCGTCTGAATTTATATTTCTGCTCACAGCGCTAATTCCTAGTAATATTCTTAACAGAGAATCTCCCAACTTTAGATATTCTTCAAAATTTTCTTTCGTTGGAACAATTCCATCCCCTAAATGATATATTTTATTTCGAATGTTATGGAAGTATTCTGTTTTTTCCAGATCACTTGTGTCAACCGTATCTTCTGCAGCTTGTTTTACAGCAAGAATTAAATTATGAAATGAAAGTTCGTCGAAACTCGATAATGTTATTTTCTTTCCCGCAATATTGTCTTTTTCGATAGTTCCTTTTGCCGCTTCGTCTCTTTTTGCGAAATTCATTTTTGCTTTGGTGTTAGGCATTGTGAGATAGGAACGTAACAACGTTTCCACCCCAACGTCCAAAAGTAAATATCCTACTTGGCGCTCAAATTCATCATTCGTGTTCTTGAACTTGTTAGCAAAATTGATTAGTTTCTTAGCAGTTATTTGCCAAGGCAAATCTTTCTCTGAAGGCATTGTAGTTTTCCTTATGATGATATGTAGGGGGCGAGGTTCTCTCGCCCCCTACATTATTTATAAATCACTCTAAACCTCTCACATACCAGCGGCATATCTTCTGAAAATTCCATGCCGAATTTGGGCAGGATACGTGAAAAGAAATTCTTATGTGCCGCGCGCCAGTAATCCAGTGACAGATCGCCCTCGCCTTCAGCACGGGCGAAATCGGCATCCACTTCATTATATTTGCGAATGGACACTTCGACCGTTTCAACAATGCACAGCGGTTCGCCGCGACCATCGAGCGCGATCGTGATCAAACCTACTTCTGGAATTGGATTTCCTTCTGCTTCCCATTCCCAAAGCGCGGAACATGTGCCTGTCTTGGTTCCCTGTGCGATCAACGTACCCAGTTCATCTGCCATTTCAGGGCTATCGCCCCAACCTTCCGCGATATAAGTCTTTGAGTGATACGATGATTCAGGTGGGAGCGTGAATAAGAACTTCTGCCAATAAAGTTTTACTGATTCTTTAGTCACGATTTCTCCAAAATAAAATGCACCAGCCGATATTCTTTCGAGAGCACATCCAATTGCGCATCGCTTAGTTTCTTCGGATTGATCCCAAACAGCGGACCCGCGAATCCCGACGCAATGATAACCTGTCTCAACAGCAACAAACGATTCGGTGAATCTGAAATATCTTCCGCGCGTGCCTTGCGTTTCCCTTCCGGCAACCATAACTCGATATCTGGATTCACCAACATATTGCGGTACCAATCTGAAATGGCACCAAAACCTGCTGTGCAATACACTTCGCTATCCACAAGCGCATAATTGACCGGTGTGAGATATTCTTTGCCGCTCTTTCGTCCGCGGTGTTTGATGACCATGATGCGACCAAATCCCGCGGGCCACATGTTGATCATTTTTCCCCAGCCGATCTTCCACATGAAGACCATGAAATGATTCAGGGCGTGAAAGACTTTGCGCAGCGTGTTCATCTGCTTTTGTGTAAAGTTTGCAACGTCCATGTTCCCTCCCGTTTGTACCGTAGGGGCGGGGTCTTCCCGCCCAATTGCGGTATCCATATAATGGGGCGAGATGACCTCGCCCCTACGCAATCAAAAGCTCCATTTCTTCAACACATCCATTGCCTTGTAATTCGTGAGATCCAATTGCAACGGCGTGATGGAAACATAGCCCGCGCGCAACGCACCGAAATCCGTGCCGGGTTCATCCACGCCCGTGGGGAAATCTCCGCCGATCCAGTAATACGGCTTGCCGCGCGGGTCAAGCCGCGAGTCTAGAGCATCGCGATAGACGCGCAGTCCCTGGCGCGTGATCATATAACCTTTGAGTTCGTTTTCCTTCAAATACGGGACATTAACATTTAGCACAACGCCCTCAGGCAAACCATCCGTGAGCACTTGCTCTGCCACGCGTCTGCCTACGATGGCGGCTGTTGAATAATCCAATGGACCTTTATGCCCCTCTGGTGAATCGAGCGAGACAGCGATGCCTCTCACACCCGCGATGACCGCTTCCATCGCTGCGGTGACAGTCCCTGAATAAGTGACATCGTGTCCGATGTTGGCGTTAGGGTTGATGCCAGAGATGACCATGTCAACCTCCTCTTCGACCAGTCCCAATAGCGGCAGCGCGACACAATCTGACGGTGCGCCATCTGATGTAAAGGCAGATGTCCCATCGGCGAGCAGTGTCTCTTTCACTCGCAATGGACGTTCCATTGTCTTGACATGTCCCGAAGCTGACCAGTTACGATCCGGCGCGAAGACGGTCACTTTGCCGAGTTTGCGCATTTCCTGCGCGAGTGCGAGAAGTCCCGGCGCTTGGACGCCGTCGTCGTTGGTTACAAGTATGTGCATGATTAATTCCCAACTCCGGTGGTCGAGCGCAAGCAGTCGTGACCACCAGAAAAGCAAAATATTTTGGTTATTTGCTGGTCTCGATACGGGCTTCGCCCACTCGACCACCAGTGTGTTTTGAGATTATAACCCCGCCTGTATAATATCTTTCATGTGCCGAAAAACCTTCACTGTTCACTTTTCACTGATCACTTCTTTCCTCTTTCTTCTTTCCTGTTCCCCTACGCTAACACCTCTACCCCAAACATCGCTCCTCATCTACCGTTTCGACCCTCCCACCTTCATTGAATACTCACTTACATACGAACCCGTCAATGAGATACCATTTTCAATCCCCCCGAATTGCGGACTCAACAACACCTTCCCGGCACCTATCGGAAGTTATCTGATGATCGAGCTGAATTGCCCCAATGGGCAGACGGTTCTTTTTCTGGACACTTCGACTTCGCTCAGTGCGAATTCTGCTTCGGTTACCCAACCTGTCACCGCCTCTGACGCTCATTTCCTTGCATGGACATCCGATGGCAAAGCCGCGTATCTCAAAGTAGACTCGTTGGGTGCGCCTCAAGTGATTCGCGCTTATGCTGATGGCGCGAAAGATATCCTTGCCATTCCTGACTTCACCTATGACCTTTCCGCCAAACCCGATAGCCGCGATTTCACTTTTACCCTCTCACGCGGACTTGGCTATGGCAGCGAACTCTATCTTGCGCAACACGATGGACGCATCTCGACCTTGCTGTATGCCGATCCATACAATTACATTTCCTTTGCGCGTTGGTCGCCAGATGGAAAGCAAATTGCATTCATCAAAACTCCCGATACACAGACGCCGTTCACAGTGGGGGAGTTGTGGGTGACGAGTGCAGATGGTTCGAACGCGCGAAAATTAGCGGATGCAGATTCGGGTCACGGTTATGCAGCGAATTGGTCGCCAGATGGAAAGCAGATCGCTTTTGTGGTGCGCGAGAATCATGAAAATGAAGATGCGAATCAGTTAAGCGATGCATTGATCAGCAATATCTATATTGTTGATGTTGAAACTGGCGCATTGAATCAAATTACCAACTTTGATAACGGACGTGTTGAGACTCCGCTCTGGTCACCCAACGGGAACACTTTGGCTTTCACGGTGGTCTTAAATGGTAGAATGAATGTGTCCATTGCAGACATGTTTTCAGGTGAGATTAAGCTTATCGAAGCAGAATCAACTTGTTGTCCCGTATGGATGCGAAAGTGAGCCCAAATGTTTCGCCGAATCACCTTTATCTTTATCCTAACTTTAATACTGACCGCGTGTGGCGGGGCTGCGCCTGCACCAGCTGCTACTGAAGCACCCGAGCAACCCATAGTTTCAGATGCTTTGCCCACCCGTGAACCATTACCCAGTTCTACAGCCGCACCAACCACTACACCTGTAATCACGCCCACCGACACTCAATTGCCACCGCTTGAATTACCAACTGAAGCCGTGAACGCGCCTGTGCGCATGGTGTGGGATGGCACACCAACATATCCTGGTGATTCGACGCCGGGTTATGCTTTCCGCGTGACCTATGACCCTGATCTATGGGCGGTGACGAGTGATCAATTTGGTTTCCCGGCATTGGGACATCGCAACATTGAGTATTGCGTGATCGCAGTCACTTCGGGACGCGGCTTGCCTGCCAACATCTCGATCGAGCATGATGTTTTATATACTGACAATGTCACCTTTGATGTGGGTGTCGCCTACGAAAACGGTATCAAAAAGTTTGTGACCTATACAGGAGGCGACGGAACGATCATCACAGGATTTGAAGTGTCTTTTCAAGATCAAGTGGATGCCTGCCTCGCGGATGCGGTGACGGTTCTTTCCACGCTCAAATCTGTTCCTGTTTCCCAAGCCACGCCTCAGCCTTAACCGCAAGGCGGGTTGCCACATCGTACTCGCAGAGTGACCCGCCCTACGAAGTTGTTGATAAAATATTTCATAACAGTGACCCGCCCTCTCAAACACGCCCTCACACTTATCCTGCTCAGCATCATCATGCTGGGTACTCGCGGCGCGTCCGCTGATCATTCAAATTTACCAGCACAAGCTGTAACACCATTTTTATATCCGCCCTATCCAGGTGCAGCTGCACAGGGCTCGGTCTTCGACCATTCAACCCCCAACTATACGTTTGATAACCGCATTGTTGCTTTCAATGGCGTTGAGGCAAATAAAGATTGTCCCGTACCTGCGCCTGTGGGTACACCTCCGCCACAAGCTGGAGTTTGTAACGCCGGCAGCGGCGGGTACTGGTCTTACAGCCTCGGCGATTGGATGTGGTATGACGGTCATGATGGGATTGACTATGGCATTTCATATCGGCCTGTCTATGCGGCGGCAGATGCAGATCAGGTCGTATATTCAGGCTGGTGGGACCCGCAGAACCACAAGATCAATCTGGGCATCTACGTCCGCTTGCATCATGCCAACGGTTACAACACGTATTATGGACACATGAGCTCTGTCGCAGTACAAGCCTGTAGCACACCAGGCTGCACGTTTCTGCCCCACGGTGAGATGTTGGGTATTAGCGGCACAACCGGCAACTCATCGGGTCCACATTTGCATTTGCTTGTCCGCAACCCGGCTGGCAAATCCGTTGATCCCTATGGCTGGCAAGGGCTTATAGCAGACCCATGGGTGAACAATCAACCTGAATCATTGTGGGTGGCATACCCGGCGCTGGTATATTATGGCGCGCAGATTTATCCATCAGGCAATCAGCTGGCGTATCCACCCAGACCTGTCACCGGTCTCATCGTGGATGATGGCTCAGCGAACTTTGTAGAGAATCCAATTGAATGTTGGTTGACCACCTCGACGGGCAGTGCCCAGGGGAATGTGATGCGTTACTCCCAACCTAGCACCACAGCGCCCACTTGCACCGCGCAATGGAATCTCCCGGCGGGTTCGAATGATGGCGTGTATGCTGTCTATGTGCGCATTCCCGCGATCCAGGCTACCACTGAAGGCGCGATCTATTCGATCCGACACGCGGGTAAGACCGATCGAGTCGTTATGAATCAGGAAGTTTTCCCGAACCTGTATTACGTCACCGATGGTTGGGTCTATATCGGCAAATACAACTTCACCGGCGCAGGCGATGAATATATCGAACTCACGAATCGGACTCAAGATGAGTCTGCCTCGATCGCCGACCGCTTTGTCGGTGCGGATGCGGTCCGCTTCGTCTTCCAGGGTGAGGCGACTCCGACTCCGTCCGGGAATGTTACGGTGACCCCATCCACTACACCAACGAAAACTTTTACCCCCACGATCACATTGACCCCATCGAAGACGCCAACGCCAACAAACACCCCAACTCCCACTTTCACGCGGACTTCAACGGCTACACCGACGGCCTCTCGCACACGTACACCGACAGCCACACGGACTCCAACTCGTACTCCTACTGTCACGCGTACCCCCACATCTACGCGGACTCCGACGCCTTCACGCACACCCACTGCAACATTTACGCCGTCTCGAACACGCACACCCACAGCAACACGGACGCCAACTCGCACCCCCACTGTCACGCGTACTCCCACATCTACGCGGACCCTAACGCCTTCACGCACACCAACTGCAACATTCACACCTTCGCGCACGCGTACCCCCACGCCCACACGAACTCCCACCCGTACTCGTACGCCTACTTCTACAGCCACGCCTTCGCGCACGCGCACTCTCACCCCCACGCGGACTCCCACCAAAACACGCCTACCAAGTCCCACGCCGCAGTATGTAAAGATCAATTTGTACCTGGTGAGTAAGTACCGCTACGAAAATAACCTGTCAGCCTTTGAGCGGACAGGTGTCCGCTGGGTGCGCAGCAACAATGTCTATCCCGCATTGTTGGATGAGTATTTCGAAGGTCCTGGTGCGACGGAACGCTATGAATATGGCTGGATCAATTTAACAAATGGTTTCACTGGCTATAGTCGTTTTGAATTCATCAACGGCGTCGCGCATGTCTATCTCACCGGGACTTGTGACCGCGCCGGCGCAACATACACGATCGCGAACTTGCTGACCCGCAACCTCAAACAGTTTCCGGAGATTCAATTCGTGAAGATCTACGATGAAAATGGCTCCACCCAATCTCCGATTGGACTTGTAGATTCCATCCCCGCGTGTTTGCAACCGTAAAAGTAAGGGCGACCGACGGGTCGCCCTTTTGATTTACTTCAAACTTTCAGCGAATGAGATTAGGGCTTCTTTGTCCGAGAGAAGTGCTTCCTCACCATATAAAGAAATTTGTATCCAAAGCCCATCTTCCTGCCAGTACAGTTGTTTCCTGGGCGAAGTTGAGTCCCAAGCTTGTTTTCCATCATCAGTCATGACGAAACCACCGACAATGTAATAACCTTTGGCGTTTCCCACTTTTACCCGTTTGATTGAGCCGAAAGGAAAGACGGAGACGTCAAAGCGTCTGTCAGTCTTACATTGATCGATGAACAGTGTGCCTTGTCCCGTTGTGGATGTATAGATCAAGTCAATGCACTGTGCGTATGCGTCGCCCCAGAAATTGGCAAATATCCATCCAGCGGGTGCTTCTGAGAATTTTTTGGCATCGATCCCCAATGCCTGTTCATAGAGGACGATTTGTTCATAATTCCTGCCGCCCTTTTTGGGGAAGTCATCAATATCCTGCATGCTCTCAGCGATCAAGAGTATTTTCTCCTTGTCGATTCTCCCTCCAATCGATTGATCATAAACCATATGATAGTTGAGCCCGTCCTTTTGCCACCATAGGAATAGATGCGAATCTGAGCCTTCTGTGTGATCATAATATGCGACCTCACCGTTGATATTCACAATTTCATATTTACCTGAAGACTCATTATAGTTAATGGGTTCACCTTCCCACGCATGGATTGTCAATTCCTCATTCAATCCATAAATAAGACGGACCTGTTGTCCATCAGGAAAATAACGAGCATATGAGAAGACAATATCCATTGGGAGTAGTGTTGGTGCCTTTAGATCCAATCTTGAAATTTTCTCGGCGTCCGAAATGGAAGTCAGATGATCAGGACTCAATGGTTCGGTTGTTTCGATGGGTGAAGTAACCAGGCTTTCAGCCAAATGGATCAGTTGATCCCGGCCCATTGTGCCTGCAACGTTAAGATTGGGATAGAAATCGATCAAATACCAGTTCTTCCCTTCACTCCAAGCCAGTCTTTGTCGATCAGCATCGAACCATACCAATGTGTTGCTATCAGGAGGCAGTCCGAAACCACCTTTCACATATTCCCCTTTATATGCTCCGATGGAAACGGTTTCGATCTTGTCAGCAGGCACTGCGTCCCAGGGATTATTTTTGTACCAATCGAAGTTTGAGAAATCACCTTCTCCTTGTGTAAACTGCAAACTGCTGTAACTGGTATAAGTGGTGTGCTTAAAATCCAGGTCATAACTCATTATGGCATATTGAGAATCAGTATTGAAGGAAAGGGATTTGAATTCCCAATCGATCGGCTTTTCAGGAAGTTCCTTCAGATCAAACCCAAGTTTGGATTCAGCCAATGCAATCTGACAGCGATAGGATTGGGATTTCTGTGGAGTTTCGCACCCTGCTATTGCCGCCATTTCAGGCGAAACTGTGGGAACAAAGACAGGTACAAGGGGCAAATCATATTGTGTGTTGATCTCATACATCTGTTTGGTTTGTTCATCTGAAAGTTGAACAGTTGCTGAATTTATTTTTCTAAAGAACTGCATAACATCCTGTGCCCAGGCGCGGCCTTGGGGAGTAACCGTAAATATAGTTATTGTGAGAAGCACAAGCATCGCAACTGCCAATTTCAGGCGCGATTTGTTTTTAATCGCTCTTGATTGCACCTGTTCAATTCGCCAGTGCGCTTGTTCCATTTTTTTGTGAAAGTTCCCGCTTGGCACAGGTTGTATCTTTGTCAACAGGTCTTCGATCTTGCTTTCATCAGACTGGGCTGACATATTCTGCTTATTCATTGTCTTTCTCCTGCAATTGAGTCCAATCACGTTGCAAGCGCTGGAGCGTCCGTCGTATCGTCACGCTGACACTGTTCTCACTCATCCCCAAATGTTCCGCGACTTGCTTTATCTGCCAGCCAAGCATATAACGGAGGACGAGCATTTCTCGCGGCTCTTCACGTAAGGAGCCGAGCATGCGCCAGAGTGTTGTAATTTGTTCACGGTCAATGACATCCAATTCCGGCACTTGTTTTGGGTCGACCAACCACTCGGTGTTGAATTCTTCATCCAAGTTGCGAACTTTGTTATGACGGGCTGAGTCAATTACAAGGTTTTTGGCGATTCGCAGCAACCAACCCAGTGCGGCTTGATCGTCGCCATTGAAGCGTTGCCGGGCTTTCCATGCGCGTGCGTATGCGCCAGCGGTCAGATCTTCTGCTTCTTGCCGAGGTCCACCACTCAACCCGTACACATAACGGAACACTGAAAGATGGGTTTTCTCATACAGACGCGTGAAAGCATCCGTATCCCATAACGAACCTGTTCTTTCTTTTGAAAACCAGCGTTTGACAGAGCGCATTGTCGTGTTTTCGGTCAACCTGACCTCCCAAAATGATTTGAGACGTTCACTATATAAAACGCACATGTGCCTAAAATCTGACAGAAGTATATCGTCAAGATTAAAATAAAAAGGACGGAGATTTTGTCTCCGTCCTTTTTATTTACTCATATCTTTATTTCATGCTCTCGGCAAATGTGATCAAATCGCTCTTCGCCATTTCCATACCCTGGTAAACGATCTCAACAAAGAGGGTCTCTGTTTTCCAGCGCAGGGTTTTTAGGAACGGTTCAGCGCGCCAGACAGGTCCGTTGTCCGTCAATTCCCAGACGCCTTCGATATACTCTCCTTGAAAATCACCGACTTTAATTTCTTCGATCGGAGCACTGGCTCCCACTACGCCTTGGAGTGGATAGATATCCTCAGGCGCTCCCAGTTTTTGCTCGCTGACCATAAACCCTTCTCCGGCGGCATTGGCGTAGAACAACGAGACCATATTGTTTTTCGGATCATACGTTGCGCCATTGAACTGATATCCAGCTAGTGCTTCCTGAGCGGGTACAAGGATTTGATATCCAGCCAGCTTGGCAGCCTCTTCCATACTGAGTGGGTAGGAATCAGAATTGGTCTCGCTCGGCGTGAATGCCATGTTTTTAGCCAGTTCGATCAATCCAGCTTGATCGAGATATTCAATAGGCACTACGTCCCCCAATTTAGAGATTTCAAACCAGATGCCCTTGTCTTCCCAACGTAAGCGTAGCACGGGAGCGTCAGAATTCCAGGTAGCGGAATCAGCACCCGGAAATACAACGAACATACCTTGTGTAAATTCGCCATCCAGATCACCAATCTTCACAGGGATGATGGCATCGGCTGGAACCTTGTCCCAATCCGATTGAACAAAGCCTTCGCGCGATTGCATGATGATGAGGTTACCACCACCGCCTTTTGCCTCGTATTCAAGGCTGATCGCATTGCCATATAACCGCGCGCCTAGAAATGTAAATCCTTCAGGTGTAGACGCAAGCTCAGCAGCATCAAAGCCAGCCAAACGCTCGGCATCCGAGATGATCGTGATTAATTGTGATGGTGGCAAGGCGGTTGCGTCAGCTTGAACAACTTCAGAGGCTGGAATCTGCCAGGGTTGCAAAGGCAGCGTATCACTTTCAGCACATGTGAAGAGATGTAAAACGCTTTGCGCAAAAGCGCGTCCTTGTGGGGTGCTCAATGCGACAGCCAGTAAAGCAACGATCGCCATTGCGGAAAATGCCAGTTTTCTGGTGCGGGTCTTATTCATGTTTTCTCCTTGTTGAACTAAAGATTGTTTTCTCGCAACAAGGTGTGCCTGTACGGCTGGTAGCAGGTTCACTTGCGATGCTGGCATCTGATCTTCCAGCACATCCTGCAAAATGGATTTGAGTTCTTTGTTATCCATATAAATCTCCTAACTGCCATCTTCGACTTGAGTTGAACCGAGTAGTTTGCGCAGGCGGTCACGTGCGCCTCTCAGCCACCATTTGATGGTGCTCAGCGGGCGCTCCAGCTTGGCGACCATGTCCGCTTCGCTCATTTCGAGGAAATAACGCATCACGATCACAGCGCATTGTTCGGGTGTCAGACTTTGCATTGCCTTCAAGATAATCCCGCGCGTTTCCTGCTGTTCCTGAATTTGCTCAGGTTTGAGATTTGGATCCGAGAGCCAATTCGCAAGTTGCGCTGTGGGTTCATCAAGCTGCTCTTCCAGCGAGATAGTTCGCTTTTGTTTTTTGGCAAGTTTGATGGCGTCATTCACCACGATGCGAAAGAGCCACGGTGCGAAGGGACGCTCTTCATCGAATTGCTGGATTTTTTCCACGACCTTCACAAAAGCCGTCTGGGCGATATCCTCCGCCAGCGCGCGGTCATAGACGATGGCATACGCAGCCTGCACAGCCTGAACCTGATACCGATTAACGAGTATTTCCAGTCCGGTTAAGTCACCTTGTTTAATGCGAGAAATTGCGGTTTGATCTTCCATGCATGGAATCTTTCAATGAGAATTCTCTACCTATAATATCCCCAAGTGGCAAAAAAGATAGTAAAAAGAGACGGTCACCGTCGTTTCAGCAGGCGAAATTCCAATTTGTCCCACTTTTTAATGTGGCCACCAATATAAGATGCTATTATGGCAGAGGGGCTTGAATGTGTTTGTATGTATATATTGGTGAGGTGACAATGTTTACCAATAAATATGTCCTGTTATCGCTATTGATATTGACCCTTATAGGAACCGGTTGCACACCCTCTGTGACAGCAACCATCCCAACTGTCCAATCTCAACCAACAGTCGCGCCCGTTCAACAGCAACAGACTTCCACCGCGTTCATTGGGATACCTCTGGTTTTCGATCCACTGATTCAAGCTGAGAATGAAGGTGTTGAAGAATTCGTAGCTCGAATCGCCGCGAGAGATATTAGTTATAGCCGACCTGTCCTTATTGCTTTCTCACATGTGGAAAGCAAAGAAATGTTATCACTTGGCATTTCATCAGACAGGTGGGATGTACAAAAATGCTGGTTTTACGAGGTCGATTCAAAGAGGGTATGTACAGACGAAGACTTGTCCAATTATTTCCTTGACCATATTACTCCCAAGATATTTTTCGCCTTTGCCTATTCTGATTCTGTGGAGTCTTTATTTCTGATCCAGCATTTTTATTATTGGGATGAAAACTATCCAAACGATTAATTGCGACTTTTCTTGGAACTAAAAGATGGAAAATGGATCGAAAAATCCATACTGCCTTATTTTTGGTGAACGTAGTTTCGACCCTTGCGTGTTCGCAACCATAATAAAAAAGTGACGGTCACCTTCAACGTGACCGTCACTTCGTTGTTATCCTTCCACTACTGCCGCTTCCACCGATTGAATCGGCGGCAGGAAATCTGCCATCAACTCCCAACTGTCGCCTGAATCGCGGCTGTAAAACAATTGACCCGTACTTGTGCCGACATAAATCCCAGCATCTTCAAAGGTATCGGTCGCCATGGCTTCGCGCAACACGACGAGGTGTGCTTTCTCTGGCAAGCCCTTTGTCATGCGTTCCCACGAGTCACCGGCATCGCGGCTGCGCCACACGGAAAATTTTCCGTCCACGCTCATGCGGTATTCATCGCTTTCTTCAAGTGCCACATACACCGTATTCGGATCTGTGGGATGTACCGCAATGGGGAAGCCGAAACGCGCTGGCAATCTGCCTTCGCCGATATCGATCCAATCTTCACCAGCGTTGTCACTGCGATACACGCCACAATGATTCTGCTGATACAGTAAATTCGGATTGGAAGGATGCATCGCCATTTTATGCACACACTGCCCAAACTCGGGGAATTTATTCGGCATAAAATCGGCGCGCACATTCTTGTTGTAAGGCGCCCAGGTCAAGCCACCGTCATCAGTGCGATAACAACCCGCAGCAGAGACCGCAATATACATGCGATCTAAATTGGTTGGGTCCAATAGAATCGTGTGCAGGGTCAAGCCTCCCGCACCGGGATTCCATTGCCCGCGTTGGGGGTGGTCAAACAGGCTCTCGTTCAAAGTCCACGTTTCGCCGCGGTCTTTGGAAACGAAGAAGGATGCCGGTTGTGCGCCAGCGTATAACACATTGGGTTCATCCACACGCCCGGGTTTGATGTTCCAAACCTTGATCATCTTTTCGGGTTTATCTGCAATGCTTTCGCCGCCTTCCGAACGAAAGGCTTCATCCACGGTGCTGGCGGGTCTGCCAGAGTTTGACGAACGCGTGAGCAGCGGCACCTGTTTTGCCTGCGTCCATGTCTTGCCGAAGTCATCTGAATAATGGGTGGTGGGACCGTACACAAAATGACTCGTTGCTGCGTGCAAACGCTGGTCGCGCGGATCTAGTTGCATGTGCATCACATTCCAGCTTTTAAAGTGAATGTCACTGGTTTGCCATTTCTTGCGTTTTTGGTCACTGTTGAAAATAAAACCACCCTTGGTTGTTCCTACGAAGACCATTACCTTTTTGCTCATGATAATCTCCTTTCGATGAAACAGAATATATGTTCTAATTGTATCATGAATGGGACGCAAATTGTCGGATTCGAAGAGCTGCCAGAAAACAGAAGCAGGCTGATGGGCGCGCGAAGCGAACTGTCCTAAAGGACTATTGCGGCAATCCAAATGTCGGATTAAGATTTCATCCGAAAAGGAGGAATGATGAAACATCGTTTTCGGATCGTTTTTTTGTTATGTGTTATTGTAACAACTGCCTGCAACATGCCAAGCCAGACGACAAGCACGCCTCTCACTACGCCGGTAATTGATACGCCATCTCCAACCTTACCCACACCGACGTTGATTCCCATCGAGACCCTGCTGGCGCGTGCAACCGCAACCTTTGTGCCAACCGCCACACCGCGTTTGGCGATCGCAGCGCCGCTCGATCAACCGGTGAACTGTCGTTACGGTCCGAGTACGGCGTATGGGGTGGTGGGTGCATTGGAATTGGGCGGGCAGGCGGAGATCGTTGGGAAGAATCTTGATGTGACCTGGTGGGTTGTTAAAAACCCCAGCGATCCATCCACGTATTGCTGGCTGGCTGCCAGTGTGATCGATGCCTCTGGGAATCTTGATGCGCTCCCCGTGGTGGAGGCGCCGCCTGCACAGGTATCTAATATTCAGATCCGCATTGACCCGCCTTCGCTGAATGTTTCGTGTGCTGCTTTTCCGCAGTATGTGACCGTGAATGCCGATATCACTACGAACAGTCCGACGACTGTGGCGTTCCGTTGGGAGACCAGTGAAGCGGAAACGATCAGCGCTGATGCGCTCCTGTTTTTGGAGGCAGGCACACACAGCGCGTTCATCTACTACAAGATTCCCGCTGCCAAGGATTATTGGATCCAGGTCCACATCCTCTCGCCCAACGATACAACCAACAGAGTGATCTTCAAAGCCACCTGCGTGCCATAACCGTCTTCGCCCAGTCAGCGAATCCGCTTTGATGATTTCAGAGCGGATTTTTGTTATATAGATTCCAATTCTTTGGTGATGCAAGCATGATGTGATATATAATCACCTGCATAGGAGGCTTGCATGAGAAGAGTTATGGTTGAGTTCATAAGCGTCTTGATGGTTCTAACAGCCTGCACCCCCGCCTCTACCAATTCGGTGCCCACTCCGCAAAACGATAAACTGGCTGAAATTTTGGCGCGTGGAACCCTCGTCATTGCAACCGATGCGGATTATGCACCTCAATCCCAACTTTTAGTTAATGCAAGTCCAAATCCAGATACAAAATGTAGCCCAACGCAATACACTACCGATCAAATGACGGGTTTTGATGTGGATGTTGCCGTGGAGATCGCCCGCCATTTGGGCGTAGAGCCCTGTTTTGTCACTCCACCTTGGAGTCAGTTGGTGGCGGGGAATTGGGGCGATAACTGGGATGTCCATGTTGGTTCTGTGGCGATCACTTTTGATCGTATGCAGGTTTTGTATTTTTCCCAGCCTTATTATGCGACCCCCACGGTAATACTGATCCATAAGGATAATGTGACTTTTAAGAGGCCCGAGGACCTCTCGGGCAAACGCATTGGAATATGTGTGGGTTGTACGTTCGAGTCCTATCTAAAGGGCACGCTTCAAATACCGGGGGAGAAGATCGAATATCGCATTCAAAATGCACAGATCGTTGGGTATGAAAATGAGGGACCCGCGATCGAAGCCCTTTTGGCTGGGGATGGTGTTGAATTGGATGCTGTCATGACGATCCTGCCGTTGGCAAAACAAACCATCGCCTCCGGGAAGCCCGTCGTGATTCTGGGTGAACCTTTGTTGTTTGCCTACGCTTCTATAACTCTGGATCGTTCAAGTCGGCGCAACCCTGCACGCCTGCTGGATGAGATCTCAAGGATCATCCGCGAACTCCATGCAAACGGCACATTGAAAAAATTGTCGATGCAGTATCAAGGAATTGATCTTACTCAGGAAGCCGCCCATTACGATATCGCTGCATTGAATCAAATCCATTAATTATGGTTAAATTTTTCAAGAATATTCTAAAACCTAAAATACAAAACCGACTGATCGTGTATTATGTCGCATTCGCCATTGTCACTGTAACCTCAGTGGCATATTTTGCATATATACAAGCCGCGAAGTCGCTGCGTTCAACGGTGGAAGATAAATTGCAAACCGTTGCTGATTTGAAGGTCAGCTTTTTAAATCATTGGGTGGATGCACAGCAAAGCAATGCGATATTTCTGGGACGTTTGCCTGAATTACGTACACTCTCGGGCATATTACTTGACCCAGAGTCTTTGCCTGTGGATCGGAATCACGCCAAGGCTGAAATAACCAGCCTGGTGACATTGATCGCCCAGCGTGCGACAGATTATCAGGATGTTCAAATCATTGACCCGAACGGTGTGATCGTTATCTCAGCCTCTCCGCTCAATGTGGGCAAATCCCAGATTGAGCAACCTTTCTTTATCGAAGGTCTAACCAAAACATTTACTCAGGGCTTTTACGAATCTGAGCTGTTTGGCAAGACAACCCTGACCGTAGCGACGCCGCTCTTTGATGATCACAATAAAAGAATAGGGGTTCTTGCCCTGCATTTCAACTTGCGACAGGTGGATAGTATCATTCGAGAAGTTCAGGAACTCAATGAACCGATCCAAAGTTATCTCATTACCCATAACCGCAAGATCATCACAGACGACCCGCTTATTCTTGCTCAATATCCAGAGATGCACTCGCAAGCCATTGATCTGGCGCTTGAAGGCGGCGAAGGTATACGCTCCTATATAAACCATAATGGGGAGGCAGTGATCGGCAGATACCTTGCGATCGAAAACCAGAATGCCATACTGATCGTTGAAATTGACGAAGAGACTGCGCTGTGGCCCGCGCGCCGTTTGGCACTTAATATTTTCACATTGGGATTGATCCTCTCGATCATACTTGTGCTTGTTGTGATTATTCTGGCAGAGCGGATCACTGCGCCTCTGCGCGTGCTGACTGAAACAGTTTCGCGCATCTCAGCAGGAGAACTGGATGCTGTCGCACCGACTCTTTCCAACGATGAAGTGGGTACGTTAGCCCAAGCCTTTAACGCCATGACGGAGAAACTCCGCCAAACGCTGAGCGGCTTGGAGCAGGAACTGCATGAACGTAAACAGGTGGAAACGGATTTGCGTGAAAGTGAAGAACGCTTTCGAAAGATCTTTCAATCCAATCCGATCGCGATCTGCATTACAACCTTCGACGAAGGCAGAATGCTGGATGCAAATTACGCCTACTGGGACTTAATGGGTGGCAAACCTGAAGAGTCGCCTGACAAAACGCCGGGTAATTTGAAGTTATGGCATACACCCGAAGAGCGCGCCGAATTTGTGGAAAAACTCAAACGCAAGAGGTCCATCTATAATCCAGATGATCAATTCTATAATGCGGATGGGAAGTTGATCTATGCAATTTCCTTCTATGAAATGCTCCACATTGGGGATCAGAACTGCATTGTCTCGATGTTCTATGACATGAGCGCGCAAAAAAGCACCATGCAAGCTTTGCAACAAAGCGAAGCGCGTATCCGTGCCTTGCTTGAAGCCACCCCCGATATGCTCCTGGAAATATCAGCGGATGGCATGATCGTCAATATGGTGCCGCCTAAAGGCATGGAGTCCGCCATGCCGCCGGAGCGCTTTGTAGGTGAACATGTCAATGATGTGTTTGAAGAAGTTTCTGCATCCCGTACGCTAGCTGCCATTAAACGGGCGCTTGAAACCAAACAAATGATGGATTTTGAATTTGAGTCAGCCATGGGTGAGAGTATCCGTATCATGGAGGCGCGCATTGTAGTCAGCGTCTCTGATACGGTGCTCATGGTTGTACGCGATATTACCCAAAGAAAATGGATTGAAACCGAACGCGAGAAATTGATCAATAGCCTGGAGGTTGCGAATAAAGAGTCTGAAACGTTGCGTGAAAGTCTGGCGGGAATTGTCGGCACCTTTGAATTTAACGAGATCATTCAACGTGTCCTGATTCAGATCAAGCGTGTGGTTCCATATGACACGGCCTCGGTCTGGAAGGTGGATGGAAAACAGCAAAGTATTATCGCCGGAGTGGATTTGCCCAGAGAGATCAAACTTCCTGGGACTGTGCTTACGGTTAATGAAAATAATTCAGCATATCCATTGATCATGGGGATGGTTCCATACGTATTAAGCAACAATGTGCAGGAGGAACTGCCAGATTTTCAGAAGCCGCCAGACACCTATGTTAACTCCTGGCTGGCGGTGCCGCTCAAGACGAAAGGGAAGATCATTGGCTTGATCGCACTAGATGGAAAGAGTAAAGGTTTATTCAATGAGCATCATGCTGAGTTGGCGGTTACGTTTGCGAATCAGGTTGCCATCGCACTGGAAAATGCCAGCCTGTTCTCAGAGTTGCAGAATGAATTGACGGAGCGTAAACAGGCTGAGATTAATCTGCGTCAGCGCGAATCCATTTTGGAGGTGGTAGCCGCTGCGGCGAAACGGCTCCTGAAAACTTCAGACTGGCAGACGGAGATCAACGCCATTCTTGAAGGGCTTGGAAAAACCATCAATGCCAGCCATGCTTATTTATTTGAGAATCATTTCGAAATAAATGAGATTTTCAAACACACCATGCGCTTTGAATGGACCGCCCCTGCTTTCCAAAGCGATTTGGGGAACCCTCAATTTATAAACGCTCCTGTAAAGGAGGCTGAGTTTGAAGAATGGTATGAAGCCATGTCAAATGGCTTCCCCTATATCGGTGATAGAAAACATCTTGGACAAATGGATATGGATTTCCTTGATGAGCGTGGGTTGCAAGCCATATTGGATTTCCCGGTTTTTGTGGATGGAAAATGGTGGGGCACGATCGGCTTTGATGATATGCAGAATGGGCGCGAATGGTCAAATGCGGAAGTGGATGCGCTGCTCACGGCTGGTAATGTGCTTGGCGCCGCCATACAACGCCAGCAAACGGACGTCAGACTGCAGGCAGAACTGGTGAAAAGAAAACAATTGATTGCTGAGCTTGAATCCAAGAATGCCGAACTCGAACGCTTCACCTATACCGTGTCGCATGATCTGAAATCTCCGCTCTTTACCATCCGCGGTTTTCTTGGGTATCTGGAACAGGATGCGCTGGCTGGAAAACATGAGCGCGTGAAATCAGATATGGAACGGATCACTGCCGCCACTGAAAAGATGCAGATGCTTTTGAACGACCTGCTTGAGCTTTCAAGAATCGGGCGGCTCAAGAACGAGTCGGTCAACATTCCGTTTGAAGAGCTGGCGCGTGATGCGGCTGAACTGGTGCATGGACAGATCATGGCGCGCGGTGTGACCATTCATATTGGTGCAAACCTGCCCACGGTCTTTGGCGACCGTCAGCGTCTGCTGGAGGTTTTGCAAAACCTGGTGGATAACGCCTCCAAGTTCATGGGCGATCAGCCAGAGCCGCGTATTGAGATCGGGCAGGCTGGGGAAGAGGCGGGGCAACCTGTATTGTATGTGCGTGATAACGGCATCGGAATTTTGCCTGAGCACCATGATCGCGTCTTCGGCTTGTTCAATAAATTGGATGTGAAAAGCGATGGCACCGGGATCGGTCTTGCTCTGGTTAAGAGAATTGTTGAGGTTCACGGAGGCAGGATCTGGGTCCAGAGCGAAGCGGGAAAAGGCTCTACGTTTTATTTCACGTTGCCCGCGCCCCCTGAAGTCCAGTCTAACGGAGTTTGATCGATGTGGAATAAGTTGGTCGCTGTATTGAAAGCTCCAGTGTTTCCGGGTGATGAAGAGAGGACGCGACGTGCCCGCGCCTTGCATGCTATCCATTTGAATATGGGGGCGGCTCTGGTCGTGCTCGGTACTTTAGGGACCCTATTTATTTTTGCAGAAAAACTTGTGACCTCTGTCATTTTGTTGATTGGTCTTTTGGTCACGATTTGCGGGATGATCTTAAATCGGCGTGGCTATGTAAAAGCGAGCGGGATTGCCTTGCTGGCAACCCTTTGGAGCATGACAATTCTAATGTCTGGACTCTCGGGCGGCGTGCGCAGCTTGGATATCATCTTTTTTATATCCGGGACTGTGATCGCAGGAATTGTGCTGGGCGCACAAGGCGCATACTTTTATGCCGGGCTAAGTTTGGTTTCTGGTTTGGGGATGGCTTTGATTGGGAATACAGGCTTCGTGTTTCCGCAGCTTTTTACATTCCCGCCTATCGGTGCCTGGATCATTTTGTTCATCAACCTTGTTTTTACGGTTGTGCCGCTTCAGGTTGCAGTGCAGAGCCTTTCAGAATCTGCATTGCGCGCCCGGTTGAGCGAGGAGCGCTATAGGTTGATCGCATCGGTCATGTCTGACTATGCCTTCTCGATCCAGTATGGACCGGATGGAGAGATCATTGATCAATGGCTAAGTGGCGCCTTCGAATCGATCACCGGCTACGCACCTGAAGAATATTTTGCCCGGGGTGGTTGGCGCTCCATTTTGCATCCTGATGATCTGGAACGGGATGCGCGCGATATGACACAATTGCGCGCCAATCAAAAAGTGGTAACAGATGTACGCATCATCCGAAAAGATCAGGGCGTTCTCTGGGCCCGCTCATATGGACATCCACTCTGGGATGAAGAGCATAACCGCTTGGCAGGTATTTACGGCGCCGTGCAGGATATTACAGATCGCAAGCAGATCGAAATGAGTTTGCGTCAACGCGCTGATGAGATGGCGTTGCTCTATCAGATCACACTGGCGCTGACCAGCGAAGCGGATGTGTATCACGCCTTGCGGGTTCTGGTAAAAGAGCTCCAGCGTGTGATGATCGTGGATGCTTTTCATGTCGGTCTGTACGATGAGAAAACGGACCTGTTCTCTTATTCGCTGTTTTTGAATCTCGGCGAAGATCTGCAAATACCACCGCGCAAATTACGCGAGCAACCCGGGCTGACCTGGGAAGTGATTTCCAACGGACAGATATTATATTTGCCAGATATTTCAGACTCCGAAACCAAGCACAAACATAATATTTTGATCGTGGTGGATGCCGGTATCCGCTCGTATATTGGCATCCCATTAATGTTGCACGAGCGTGTGATCGGTATTATGTCTGTGCAGGCTTGTCAGGTTGCGGCGTATACCCCCGATCAAATTCGATTACTGGAAATGCTGGCGGGGCAGGTTGCCATCACCGTTGAGAAGTTGAATCTGCTGGAACAACTCCGCCAGGAATTGAATGAACGGAAAGTCTTGATCGCGGAGCTGGAGCTCAAAAACGCAGAGTCTGAAACCCTGCGTGAGAGTACCGCGATCGTGGCAGCCACGCTTGAACGGTCTGAAGCGGTCACGCTGATTTTGGAACAGCTTGCCCGCGTTGTACACTATGACAGCGCCTCGGTGCAGTTATTAATAGATGGCATGCTTGAAATTGTAAGTACCCGTGGGCTTGACGCTAGCAATTCTGATATTGGGATGCGTTTCAAACTGAACGAGAATGAGCCGGCATATCCGGTTTTGCTGGGCAACGTTCCCTATATCCTTTATGCTGATGTTCAGGTTTCCATACCAGCATTTAATGATATTCCCCATAACAATATCCATGCCTGGATGGCAATCCCACTAAAAGTTAAAGGTCAGATTGTTGGCGTCATCGCGTTAGACGGATATCAGGCGGGTCAATTCTCTGAAAGAGATGCGAAGCTGGCAGTTACATATGCCAACCAGGTGGCGGTCGCTCTCGAGAACGCGCGCCTGTTCAGTGAGTTACAGGAAAAATTCGCGGAACGCCAAAAATTGATCGCAGAACTCGAAAACAAGAATGCTGAATTGGAACGCTTCACCTATACCGTATCGCACGATCTGCGTTCACCGCTCGTAACCATTAGAGGCTTTTTAGGATATTTGGAACGCAGCGCCAACGCAGGCAATATGGAAAGTTTTCGTAAAGATATGGCGCGCATTAGCAGCGCCACCGATCGTATGGATAACCTGCTCAAAGATGTGCTGGAACTTTCACGCATCGGGCGGTTGGTCAATACACCCATGGATGTGCCATTCGGTGAGCTTGTAAAAGAAGCTGTGGAGATCGTCCATGGACGGCTGGATGCACGCGGCATCACGCTTCAGACTCAGCCGAACCTGCCTCTCGTCCATGTAGATAAGCCGCGTCTGATAGAGGTCCTGCAAAACCTGATCGATAATGCCGCCAAGTATATTGGCGCTCAGCCAAAACCCGTGATCGAGATTGGTACCATGGGCATAGATGCTTTGGGTGATCAGATCTTTTTTGTGCGTGATAACGGCATGGGGATCGCTCCCGAATATCATGAGCGCATCTTTGGCTTGTTCGATAAGCTGGATACCGCCAGTGAAGGCACGGGCATTGGGCTGGCAATCGTGAAGCGTATCATCGAGTTTCACGGCGGCCGGATCTGGGTGGAATCAGAAGTGGGACAGGGCACAACATTTTATTTTACCTTGCCACGCGCAGGCGCTTGAGGAATAGCTATGAAAAAACAGATCGCATCAATGTTTATTTCATTACATACATGGCAGATCATGCTGTTTTCCATTATTGGCGCAGTATTGATCACCGATGGAGTTACAGCGCTTATCAGTCTGTGGGTGTGGCGTGAAATTCAAACCAACTTGATTGTGCTGGGGACGATCAATGCGGTGCTTGTCCCTCTGATTATTCTTCCAGTAGTCATCCGTAATTTAAAACAAGTGGTGAAACTGGAAGAGCAGAACCTCAGCCATATAGAAACGATTGCACAACTCGAAAATCAACGGCAAATTGAAGTGGCGATCCAAAGGCGCGTGGATGAGATGTCGTTGCTATATCACCTGAGTGTCTCGCTGGTATCAGGCAAAAACTTGTATGATACGCTGCTTGCGTTGCAAGGGAAGATCACCCAACTACTTCAAGTGGATGCATTCTATGTTGCGATTTACGATGCAGAAACAGATATTGTTAAGTACCCGATCTTTTTTGATGAAGGCAATCCTATAACTGATACGCCGCGCCGGTTGCATGAAAGACCCGGTCTGACCGGTGCAGTGATCTTTAGCGGCAAAACCTTATATCTGCCCAATATGTTCGACCCTGCTGTACAGAAAAATTATCGCCCGGTTGATGACGACGGGTTGATTCTGCATACATTTCTGGGCATCCCTCTTGTCACCAACGGACATACGATTGGTATGCTCTCGGTACAAAGTAAACTGACCGATGCCTATACAACCGATCAAATTCAATTAATGGAAAATGTCGCGATCCAGGCGGCGATCGCGATCGATAAAGCAAATCTGTTGGATCAACTTAAACAGGAATTGTCCGATCGCAAGCACGCCGAGGATCAATTACGTGAGCGTGAAACGATTCTAGAATCAATTACTTTTGCGGCTGAACAGTTCCTGAAAACGCCAGATTGGCGTACCAATATTGACTTGGTGCTTGAGCGTTTAGGAAAGACGCTCAAGGTAACCCATGCCTATCTTTTTGAAGATCATTTAAATTCAGAAGGTGAAGCGGTCACTTCCATGCGCTATGAATGGACTGCGCCGGGCTATCCGAGCGATCTCGATAGTGAGTATTTTCAGGCTTCGAAGGTTGAGCAAAAAGGTTATGAAGATCAAGTAGCGGCGTTGAGGCGTGGGGATGTACGCATTGGGAATGCATCCACATTTAACCCCATTGAAAAAGAAAGCATGGATGAACTTGGAGTGAAAGCCATTTTGGAGGTGCCGGTCTTTGTCAATGATCTGGAATGGGGCGCGATCGGTTTCGACGATTTTGAACAGGAACGCGAATGGAGCAATGCCGAGGTGGATGCCTTGAAGATCGCTGCGGGAGTTCTCAGTGCGGCGATCCAGCGTCAGGACGCTGAATCAGCTGTGCATGAGTCTGAACGGATCTATCGTCAGGCAATTGAGGCGGCGGGAGCTGTCCCGTATTATCAGGATTATCAAGTCGATCATTATCAATTCATCGGGCAGGGGATTCAAAAGATTACAGGGTATCTGCCCGAAGAGATGACCTTATCATTATGGAACAGCATCACACAGGAACAGGAATTGATCGGTGACCTGGCAGGGCTGGATGTGGATGACGCCGCGCATCGTGTGCGTAATGGTGAGTTTAGTTATTGGAGAAGTGATGTTCGGATTCTCACTAGGGATGGTCAGTCAAAATGGATCGCCGATAGTGCGATCGAACTGTTTGATGATAGCGGTATGTCTTATGCTTCGATCGGCATTATGCAGGATATTACCGATCGTAAACAAACTGAAGCCAGTTTGCGTCAGCGTGAAGCAATGCTGGCGGCGACCACCTATGCCGCGGAACAATTTCTGAAATCGTCAGATTGGCGCCTCAATATTAACCATGTATTGGAACGCCTGGGAAAGACTTTCCATGCTTCACATACGTATCTATTCGAACATTCTGTTGGCGTAGATGAGGTTGAATATTCAACTTTAAAATATGAATGGACCGCACCTGGTCTTGTCAGTGATTTTGATAATCCTTATTATCAGGTTCCTCACCCCCTTAATTTTGAGGAAGGTGGTGCGGACCATGATCTGAGGCAGGGTCGTGTACTCAGCGGGAATTTGTCCACGTTCCTGCCTGATGAAAGGGAAAGATTGCTTAGCCTGGGCGTGAAAGCCATGGTGGAAGTGCCGTTGTTCGTGGATGGCAAGTGGTGGGGCACATTTGGCTTGGATGATTTTGAAATTGAGCGTGAGTGGAATACTGCAGAGGTGGATGCGCTCAAGATCGCAGTGGGCATTCTTAGCGGCGCGATCCAGCGTCAGAACGCCGAAGCCGCTGTCCGTGAGTCGGAACGGATCTATCGTCAGGCAATTGGAGCAGCGGGTGCGGTTCCATATTATCGCAGCTATGGAAATGATAATTATGAATTCGTGGGGAGCGAGATCGAGAAGATGATCGGCTACAAGCCAGAGGAGATTACAACGAAATTGTGGCTGGATATCATGAAGGAGAATGTGCCCCTGGGTGAAGGGGATGGCATGCATATAGATGATGCTGTCACCCATTCACGCACTGGCAGGTTCAAAATATGGCGCTCAGATATGCGCGTGATCGCCAAAAATGGAGAAGAGAAATGGATCACAGATAGCGCAGTGGAACTGTTTGATGATTCTGAGTTTTCATATGCCTCGGTTGGGATTATGCAGGATGTGACGGATCGAAAAACTACCGAAGCAAAATTACGCAAGCGCGAATCCATTCTGGAGGCGATCACTTTTTCAGCGGAACAGTTTTTGAAAGCTACAGACTGGCGTGAGCGGATCGATGTTGTGCTGGAAAGATTGGGTCGGGAACTCAACGCTTCACATGCCTATCTGTTTGAAAAACACATGAGTTCGGAAGGTGTGTTGTTAAATTCCCTGCGCCATGAGTGGACGGCTCCCGGTCAGGAATCGGATATGGATAACCCTGCCTATCAAAATGCGCCTGTGCATGAAACAGATTTTAGAGGTTATTATGAAATTTTGGATAGTGGCGAGCCGTTTGTAGGCGGTACTTCGTACTTCTTTGAATCAGGAGATGAAAAAGCCTGGATGGACTCAACCGGTATACGTGCCTTGCTGGAAATGCGTATCGTTGTAGATGACCGGCAATGGGGCACGATCGGTTTTGATGATAAGGTGCATCAGCGTGAATGGACTCCGATGGAGGTGGATGTACTTAGGGTCGCTGCGAATGTGCTGGGCGCCGCCATTAAACGTCAGATGGTGGAAGCTGCTTTACAAAAAGAATTGGATGAACGCAAACGTGCAGAACAGGCAATGCGATTCTCAGAGGAGAAATTCTCGAAAGCCTTCCATACCACACCTGTGTTGATGACGATCGAAGACGATGATGGGCGGTTTATTGAGGTGAATAACGCCTTCCTTGAAACCCTGGGATATGATCGTGATGAAGTCATTGGGCACCGTCCATCCGAGTTTAATTTGATCCCTTCAGAAGAGGATCAAAAAAAAGCCGGTCGGCTCCAGGATGAAAATGGAGCTTTCAAAAGCTTGGAACTGGGTGTTCGCAGAAAATCCGGTGAGATGGGTACAGTTCTTATGTCCATCGAATATATCCGCGTGAATGATATGGGTTATGTCTTAACTTCTGCGCTTGATATTACCGAACGTAAGCAGGCTGAAGCTGAGCGCGAAAGACTCATTGCCGACTTGGAGGCGAAAAATACCGAATTGGAGCGTTTCACTTATACTGTTTCGCATGATCTCAAATCCCCACTGGTAACCATCAATGGCTTTCTGGGTTATCTTGAACAGGATGCTGCCTCGGGCAACATGGAGCGCCTTAAAAAAGATACTCATCGGATCCAGGAAGCGGTCAATAAAATGCAGCGACTGCTCAACGAACTGCTCGAACTTTCGCGTATCGGCCGCATGATGAACGCGCCGCAGATCAATTCATTCGATGCGTTGGTGCGTGAAGCGCTGGAGATCGTGCAAGGACGACTGAACGAGCGTAACGTCACAGTTCAGATTCAACCCAATCTCCCATCTGTTTTTGGCGATAAGCCGCGTCTCGTGGAAGTGATGCAAAACCTGCTCGATAATGCGGCGAAGTATATGGGCGCTCAACCTGAACCACGTGTTGAGATCGGTCAACGCGGGGTGGAACACGGCAAACCGATCTTTTATGTCAAAGACAACGGCATGGGTGTGGCGCCAGAATTTCATGAACGCATCTTTGGTCTTTTCAACAAGCTGGATGCAAAATCCGAAGGCACGGGTGTGGGACTCGCGCTCGTGAAAAGGATCATTGAAGTGCACGAAGGCCGGATCTGGATCGAAAGTGAATTGGGACAAGGTTCCACATTCCTCTTCACATTGCCGCCCTCCACAAGCGCTTCTCTCCAAGCTGAAACTTGATTCCGTTATATAATATCTCATCTCACCTGAGGAGGACGTATGAAAAGAGCAGTAAGCATCAGCATTGGATCGTCCAAGCGTAACAAGGCTGTGGAAATAACCTTGCTTGGTGAAAAAATCAGCATTGAACGCATCGGCACAGATGGTGATATGGAAGCCGCCGCCTTGAAATTTAAGGAACTCGACGGTACAGTGGATGCCTTTGGCGTGGGTGGCGGCGATTTGAGCATGATAATAGATGGGAAAAAGTATGAATTCTATTCTGTAAAGCCGATGGTGCGCTTCATTAAGAAGACCCCGGTTGTAGATGGTTCTGGTCTGAGAAATACGCTTGAAACGAAAGCTGCGCCGTTCGTCATGGAAAAACTTGGCGATTACGTCAATAAGATGGGTAAAACAGCCATGGTCATGACTGGCTCTGATCGCTGGGGACTGACACGCTCCTTTTTAGATGCGGGGTTTAAGTGTACTTTTGGTGATTTTCTGTTTTCATTGGAGATGCCCATTCCATTGCACACCGCAAAACAGATCAAATTCGTGGCTGCATTGTTGATGCCCATTGCCTTGCGCCTACCCTTTCATTGGATTTACCCAACCGGCGAAAAGCAGGAAGAGCGCAAGCCCAAATACCCTCAATATTTCAAAGCAGTCACTGTGGTTGCCGGTGACTGCCATTACATTAAGCGTTACATGCCCGATGATATGCAAGGTAAGATCGTCGTTACCAATACCACAACCCCCGAAGATGTGGCATTATTCAAAAAATGCGGCGTTAAATATCTCATCACGACCACACCCGTATTGGAAGGTCGCTCGTTCGGTACGAATATGATGGAAGCCGCGCTCGTTGCCATCTCTGGTAAGAATCGCCCGTTGACCTGGGATGAGTACAATGAAATGCTCGCCAAACTTGGTTTTGAACCGCAATTGCAGGAACTAAATTAATTTGCGATTGTCGATTTACGATCAGGCAAAAAATTGTAAATCCAAAATCAGAAATCGAAAATCGATAGGAGACTCTATGGATGCAATCGTAACCGCAGGCGGAATCCCACAACCGGAAGATCCGCTCTACACCTATTCGCATGGTGACTCAAAAGCGCTGATCGATGTTGCTGGCAAGCCCATGATCCAGTGGGTGTTGGATGCCCTGGGTGATGCCAAGCATGTAGACAATGTCATCGTCATTGGCTTATCGCCGAAGAGCAATCTCACCTGCAAAAAGCCGTTACACTTCCTGTCCAATCAGGGACGCATGCTCTCCAATATTGTGGCAGGCGTGAAAAAATCGCTTGAGTTGGATAAGAAGAATAAATACGTGCTGGTCGTTTCCTCTGATATCCCAACGGTCAAATCAGAAATGGTGGATTGGCTGGTGGAAAAATCGCAGGAAACCAAAGATGACCTGTACTATGGCGTCTGTCCGCGCGAAGTGATGGAAGCGCGCTTCGAAGGTTCCAAACGCACCTATACCAAGCTCAAAGATCTGGAATTGTGCGGTGCAGATATGCATGTCTCCCATGTGACCATGGCGACCGAACATTTAGATATGTGGGAATCATTGATCGGCAATCGCAAGAACCCGTTGAAGCAAGCCAGCATCATTGGTTTGGGTATTTTCTTCCAGGTGTTTACCAAGAGCATCACGCTGGACGATCTGGTTACCAAAGTATCGAATCGCATTGGGATTAAGGGACGCGCCATTAAATTCCCCTACGCTGAACCCTGCATGGATGTGGATAAGCCGCATCAACTCGAAATGTTGCGTGAAGACCTGGTGAGACAACAGCGCAAGTCTGTTGCGGCAGCCAAGCGTCAGGCGAATCCAAAAGCCAAAACGCAGAGCGACGAATCAAAAGCTGAAAAGCCTGCCTCCAAAAGCTCCAGTGGCGCAAAGAAAGTTGCGACACTGGCCGCTGCCAGAACATTGATCAAACCGAAAGCGAAACCCAAAACAAAATGAACTTCCGTTCCATCCTTGAATTGGATGCACGTCTTTCTGAGCAAATGCGCGTGGCTGAAAAGCCAGGCGCATTGCGCACTATTGCGGCATTTCTTGCCCATTCTGGCGACTCTTGGTTTTGGGGAGCGGCATTATTACTTGGGTGGCTATTCAGTGACCCGCTCTGGCGTAAATTGGAAATTGTTGAACTGGTCGGCATCAGCGTGCTGGCAGCTTTGGTCATGATTATCAAATTCAGTGTGCGTAGGAAGCGTCCGGAGGGTGAATGGGGCGGCATCTATCGCAACACGGATCCGCATTCGTTTCCATCCGGTCATGCCGCGCGGTCCTTTTTGATCGCAGTAATCGCTTCGGGGCTGGCTCCTGCATGGCTGGCGATTTTCCTATGGATCTGGGCTCCGTTGGTGGCGCTGGCGCGTGTGGCGATGGGGGTGCATTATGTTTCAGATGTAGTGGCTGGCGCGCTGGTTGGTGTAGTGTTCGCGTTATTCTTTCTGCAAGTGCATGAGCCGTTCTTTGCGTGGGTGATAAACCTGATCGGTTTTCCAATGTGGTAAAAAAACTTTTATAGCTCAATATATAAAATCAAAATCCCCGTGATTAGGTCACGGGGATTTTATATTTTGCAATATATTTTAGCTTGCCTTCTTCACAGTTTCCAAATGCTCTTCAATATGAGCAAGGTCACGTTCCACCCAGGTCTGTAATGTAAATCTATTGCCTAACTTGGCATGCCGCGAAACACGTGACCATGCTTCAGTGGGCAGGGTGCGCAATGTGTTGGCAAGTGCCTCAACATTTTCTACAAACCCCATCATCATCGTTTGCAGTGGTTCTTCGGCAGAATAATGGTCGCGTGTATATTCATCTCCATCGAAGTTTTCAAATTCAGGATTATCTTCAACGGCAGTTCTTTGCGCACGCATGCCATACACCAATTTATCCACATCGCGGGTGTGTGCGGCAACCTGATGTACATTCCAGTCGTCTTCATCCAATAACGCATACGGATCTTTCACAGCCAGACAAACTGCTTGAAATTCCCTGGCTGTAGCAACCAACTTATTAATTAACAACACGCGATATTCGTTTAATTCTTTCATCTTGCCTCCATTTATTCGAACAAAGCAAAAACGCTTGCGATGATTGTATCCCTCGTGTTCTCAACCGCATAGACATGGATGCCATACGGACTTAACTCACGCGCCGCCTGACGTGTGAAACCTGTCAGCCCGCTCATGCTGGCGACGAAAGCCGCTTCCTGCTTTTCATCACGAACTGATTCGGTGACGAGATTGATGATCACCCCGCTCGCTCCCATTGCATCTTTCAGAGATGCGAGCGGGGTCACCCCTCCGCCTTTTTCGCGCATCACACGCCCTACGGATTGGGTCATTAAGAACACGCCTGTGAGATTAACATCGAGCACCCGATGCCAGTCCCATTCATCCATGCTGAGCAGAGGGACGTTGGGCTCCACCGCCGCGTGATTGACCAAAATATCAATGTGCCCAAAATCATCCTCCACCTGGTTGATGAGATTTTGCACTCCAACTTTTTTGGCGACATCTTCCACATAAGCTTTGGCGCGCCCACCCTGTTGATTGATCTCATCCACGACCTGTTCAACATTGACGGGGGAGATGTCATTTGCTGCGACGCTGGCGCCGCGTTCGGCGAAGGCTTTGGCGAGCAGGCGTCCGCTTCCTTTGCCTGCACCGGTGATCAAGACGACTTTATCTTTGAGATTGTTCATATGCTTCACTATTCGACCACCGATGGACACAAAGGCACATCACTGCGATTCTCGTACCCATTTATGGGTAGTCCCAAATACAGCGATGGGTCGTATGTATTTTTGATCTCGAGTTCGTTTTTGAATTGCCCGGTGCCATCATCTTCGACGATGGAGAAGTGCAGGTGCACACCTACGGGGTTGTTTGGGTCAGCGGAGTAATTTCCCTGTTTGCCGAGAAATATTCCAGCCTCAATATATTTTTCAGAGGTCCCGGCGGGGAATTCTTCTGAAATAAAAGAATTACCATATTGATCTGCCATGTGGGTGTAGTAAAGCCAGATCTGTTGACCAGGGTTGAGCGGGTCACTGGGGACACGTACGATGACGGATGACTTCCAATCGGGGAGGCGGGTTAAATATCCTGGGTAGGCTGAGATGACTTTGGTGATGTTCACATCTGTCCCTGCGAAAATATCGATGCCCTGGTGTGTATGGCGTATGCCGAATGAGTCGCCCCAAAGGAAACCGACAAAGCCATCAGTAGGGAAAAGAAACGGGGCCGATCCGCATTGGGATCCAGCGAGCAGTTTCCAGTCTGGATGAGAAGCGGGGTTCCTCATCCATTGATAGAACTTGTTAGCGCGTCCGGCGTTGGTCCTGTACATATAATATCCCGTTGCGGCGGCTGTCACCGCAGCAACGATGAGTATGGAGATGGCTAGAAAGCGTTTTGACATAGGGCAGGATTATACCGCCTGACCAAATGGTTACAAAATGCTTGCTTTTTATTTATCAAGTGACATATAATAATTATGTATCGAAAAGGTAAACCCGTCGCGAGGCGGGGACGCAAAGTCATGGATCTTCCAGTCTGATGCGTAGAGATTGGAAGACCGCCAGACCGCCGAAAATTTTGCTCGGCGGTCTTTTTGTGTATAAGGAGGCTCCTGTAAAAAAGTAAAAGAACGAAAAAGTTTTGTCCCAAAAATAAAAGCAACATATTCTTGAAGAGGAGACAAGATCATGTATCGAAAAGTTCTTGGTATACTTTCACTGGTGCTGATGCTGGTTGTTTCCAGTTTTGGTTTCGTCGCTGCGGATGATGGTTCGATTGAGCCGCTCAGCCCGGCACCCTCTACAGAGACGGGGGAGATGATTAATGAGACACCCTCACTTTGGTTCGTAGAACTTTCCAGTGCCCCCACGGCGGATGGCACCAGTTCAACCACTGTAAAGGCCGAAAAAGCCGCGTTCCGATCCAACGCAAAGAAGGCGGGGCTCGTATACACTGAGCGTTATGCTTTTGATACGCTTTGGAACGGTCTTTCAATTTCCATATCGCCTTCACAACTGAGCAAATTGGAGCGGATTGCTGGTGTAAAAAATATTTACCCGGTGGGGATAGAGCGCATACCTGAGACCCAAACTGTTGATCCCGAACTCTTTACTTCGCTCGCCATGATTGGCGCGGATACGGTTCAATCGGATCTTGGTTTCACTGGCGCTGGTATCAAGGTCGCCGTGGTGGACACAGGCATCGACTACGATCACCCAGACTTGGGTGGTTGTTTCGGCGAAGGTTGCCGCGTCGCCACCGGCTACGACTTTGTGGGTGATGCCTACAACGCCGATCCGACCTCTCCATCTTACAATCCTGTTCCCACACCTGATGATGATCCAGATGACTGCGCCGGCCACGGTACGCATGTCTCGGGCATCATTGGCGCAAACGGCATTGTGACGGGTGTTGCCCCTGGTGTGACCTACGGTGCCTACCGCATTTTCGGCTGCGGGGGTTCAGCTAATGACGATGTCATCCTGCTCGCATTAGAGCGCGCTTATGCCGATGGCATGGATGTCATCAATATGAGCCTCGGCGAGGCTTTCACCTGGCCACAATATCCGCTTGCACAGGCAAGCGATGACCTGGTCAACCATGGTATCGTCGTCGTAGCCTCCATTGGTAACAGCGGCGCAGATGGCCTCTACTCGGCCGGCGCTCCAGGTCTCGGCAAAAAAGTTATCGGCGTGGCATCCTATGACAATTCTCACGTCCTTCTTACCTTCTTCACGGTGAATGGGACAAACATTGGATACATCCCGATGACCGGTGCGGCCAACCCGCCCACATCTGGAACTGAGGAGATTGTGTACATCGGTCGGGCCTGCAATACAGATGCTCTGCTTGCCGATCCGGCTGGCAAAGTTGCACTGGCGGTTCGCGGCACATGTAGCTTTAGAGAAAAGGCCTTGAAAGCCATCGCAGCTGGCGCGACCAAGGTGGTCATCTACAACAGCACGCCTGGTGTTTTTAGCGGTACGGTGGGTACACCTGCTTTGTCGACGCCGGTAGTCGGCATCTCTCAGGCAGATGGCTTATTCATTCGCGCGCAGACGGCGCCAGTATTCATGACCTGGACGAATCAGCAAGGATCCTTCCCCAGCCCCACTGGTGGACTGATCTCCTCGTTCAGCTCTTATGGACTCTCGCCAGACCTGGCACTCAAGCCTGATATTGGCGCTCCTGGCGGCAATATCTACTCCACCTACCCACTTGAGTTGGGCCGATATGCCACGCTGAGCGGCACCTCCATGGCTTCGCCGCACGTGGCCGGGGCTGCTGCGCTCTACCTTGAAGCGCATCCCGGCACATCTCCTCAAGACATGCGCGACATCCTGCAAAACAGCGCCGATCCGAAGAATTGGTCAGGCAATCCCGGTCTGGGCTTCCTCGATCTTGTTCATCGCCAGGGCGCAGGCATGCTCGACATCGATGACTCCATCCTTGCTACTACCCTGATCAAGCCGGGCAAGATATCCGCAGGTGAGAGCCAGGCTGGTCCGTTCACCCAGGTGCTGACGCTTCAAAACAGCGGCGTCGCAGGCGTGACCTATGACCTGTCTTATGTGGATGCCCTCTCCACTGGCGGCGTGATCGCTCCGACATTCGAAGACTCGGATGCCTCAGTGAGCTTCAGTGCTCCCAGCGTAAGCGTACCAGCGGGCGGTACTGCCAACATCAATGCCACGATCAACCCGGCGACATATCCGGTCAATGGGCAGTACGGCGGCTACATCGTATTCACACCACAGGGTGGCGGGCAGGTCTACCGCGTGCCGTTTGCAGGCTTCGTTGGCGATTATCAAGGCATCCAAGTATTGACGTCCGGCGGCTTTGGCTTCCCGGCTTTAGGTTGGACCCCCGACGGTTCCGCCTTTGGTTTCGCAGGCGCGGGTGACACCTTCACCATGCAGGGGTTTGATATACCGTATTTCCTGGTTCATTTTAACCACCAGGCGCGTACCTTCCGCGTAGAAATCTTTGCAGCGGGTTCCAACAAGGCTTGGCACCGTACCTTCAACCAGGAGTACCTCCCACGCAATACCACAAACGGTTTCTTCGCCTACCCCTTCGATGGCACCACCTTCGCGGGCAACAAGACTTACACCGTACCCGATGGCACCTACTACGCAGTAGTTTCCGTTCTCAAAGCCAACGGTGATTCCAATAACCCAGCCCATTGGGAAACATGGAAATCTCCTAACTTTGTCGTTGATCGGCCATAGTTACAAATAGCAAGTAGTAACAAAACAGGCTGGCAGATTTTCTGCCAGCCTGCCTTTCTTAATTAGCAGGTATAAGGAATTGTCTTATCTATCTATGGAGGCGTCAGGAATCGGTGGACTAGGATTCTCACAATAGATAACGTAAGTATCCCTGTTTGAATGATACTCATACACTTGCGCATTGGATTCCAGCAGAATCCGATAGCCGGGTGTTATGACTTGAAGGTAGAACATATCTGGTTGCGGGCAACCCAAGCTGGAGTCTGACCACTCAACTGCCACTGCTTCGATGAGATTAATTTGAAATAAGGGGACAGAAAATCGCTGAACCAAATCTTCTTTGGCTTTTTCGACCAGATTCTGCAAATCGGAATTCGAGGGAGTTGGCAGAGGTTGGATCATTGGTGTGGCATCTCCTTCGGAGGGTGAGGATGGCATTGCTACATCTGGTGTTTGGGAGGCAAGCATCTGACTACATCCCACCAGGAGCAATAAAATCCCTGTTGCAAGACCAATTCTGATCATAAAACGATCATAACCATGATTGAAAGAATTTGCAACCAATCATTTTATCCATTAAAGCTAATTAGCCTTTGTTCATCTGGGAGTTTGTGCGAAAAATCAGATCTAAAAGTAAAGAAACTTGTAAAACTGCAACCTTTTTGCCGTCATGACTTTGGAAAAGGCGAAAAACCATTAACCAAAAGGTTACAGTGGACTTGTCTTTTTCCACAGGCGTCATATAATATGTGTGGATCGAAAAGGCAAACCCGTCGCGAGGCGGGGACGCAAAGTCATGGATCTTCCAGCCACTGCGTAGAGGTTGTGAGACCGCCAGACCGCCGAAATTATATCGGCGGTTTTTTTGTTTATAAGGAGGCTCTGGCACAAAGCACCAAGGTAACACTGAAGTTTTCCCCAACAGTAATTAAGCACCATATTCTTGAAGAGGAGACAAGATCATGTACCGAAAGATTTTTAGTATGCTTTCGCTTGTGCTGGTTCTGGCAGTAGCGTTTTCGGCGGTTGCGCCGGTCGCAGCCCAGCCAAGTTTGAAGTCAGATAAGGGTGGAAGTGTTAAGGAGAGTTCAAATGGGGTTTATCTTGTTGAAATGGCGAATGCGCCAGTAGTAGCATATAAGGGTGGGATTGACGGCTTGAAAGCCACTGCTCCGAAAAAAGGTCAGAAAATTGATGTACTCAACAACGATGTGATTAATTATGTTGCCTATCTTGATGGCAAACATAATGAAGCCTTGAACAAAGTTGGCGGTGGTCAGAAACTCTATGATTACCGCTACAGCTATAACGGCTTTGCAGCAAAACTGAGCCTTGAGCAGGCGAATAAACTCGCGGCCCTTGATGGTGTGCTTGCTGTGAATCCGGATGAATTACGCTCGCTAGATACATCCTCCACTCCTGCTTTCCTTGGCTTGAGCACTCCTGGTGGTTTGTGGGATCAAGTTGGTGGTGTCGGTAATGCTGGTGAGAATGTTGTCATCGGTGATGTTGATGGCGGCATTTGGCCCGAGAGCTTGAGCTTCTCGGATCGCACTGGCGAAAACGGTAATGCGACCAAGGATGGCAAGCTTTCCTACCAGCAACTCCCCGGTTGGAATGCCAAGTGCGTGCCTGGTGAAGAGTGGGCTGCAAGCGACTGTAACCAAAAGATCATTGGCGCACAGTATTACAATGCTGGTTGGGGTGGCAACGCTGGTATCGATGCCCAACTACCGTGGGAATACAACTCCGCCCGCGATTTCGGTGGTCATGGTACCCACACTGCATCCACTGCTGCTGGCAACAATAATGTTCCAACAACCGGTGCGGCTTCTGTGTTCGGTGCTGTGAGCGGTATTGCGCCACGCGCTCGTATCTCAGTTTATAAAGTTTGCTGGCAGACCCCAACCGGTGGTTCCTGTTTCAGCTCTGATAGCGTTGCCGCTATCGATCAAGCAGTTGCTGATGGCGTGGATGTGATCAACTTCTCGATCAGTGGTTCAAGCACCAACTTCCGCGACTCAGTTGAAATCGCGTTCTTGTTCGCCGCGGACGCCGGTGTATTTGTGGCCGCTTCGGCTGGTAACAGTGGTCCCACCACTTCAACAGTGGCTCACCCCGGTCCCTGGCTCACAACGGTTGCGGCTGGTACGCACAACCGTGATGGTGCTGGCTCAGTAACATTGGGGAACGGTGTTACCTACTTTGGTGCTTCCGTTGCTACCCCAGTCACCGCTCCTTTGATTGATTCAACTGCGGCTGGTGTAGCTGGCGCAGACCCAACACAACTTGCTTTGTGCTATGGCGCGACTGATGGTGCTGTAGTGTTGGATCCCGCTAAAGTGGCTGGTAAGATCGTAGTCTGTGATCGCGGCGTAACTGGCCGTGTGAACAAGAGTTTGGCAGTGCAACAAGCTGGCGGCGTTGGTATGATTCTGGTAAATACCAGTGTAAACTCGATCAATGCCGATTTCCACTTTGTACCCACCGTACATCTTCAGAGCACAGATCGTGCAGCTGTAAAAGCTTATGCTGCCACTCCAGGTGCTACAGCAACCATTAATCAGGCGACGATCGTTTACAATGCCGCAGCTCCATTTACTGCTTCCTTCTCGTCCCGCGGTCCATTGCGCGCTGGCAACGGTGACTTGCTCAAGCCCGACTTGATCGCTCCTGGACAGGATATCCTTGCCGCAGTCGCCCCTCCAGGAAACTCTGGTCGCGACTTTGATCTGTATAGTGGCACTTCCATGTCCAGCCCGCATGTTGCTGGTTTGGGTCTTCTGATGAAAGATCTGCATCCTGACTGGTCACCCATGATGATCAAGTCTGCTTTGATGACTACAGCTTATGATGTTTTGGATGGTCCCAACACTAACCCGCTCGTGATCTTCCGTCAGGGCGCTGGCCATGTCCAGCCCAATAAGGCTGGCGATCCGGGTCTGGTGTTCGATTCCGGATACAACGATTGGTTAAACTTTATTTGTGGTACGCAACCCGGTTCATTCTGTTCAGCATTCACGCCAATCGACCCGAGCAATTTGAATGTAGCCTCGATCGCTATCGGTGATTTGGCTGGGATTCAGACCGTTACCCGCAAGGTGACGAATGTCGGTTCACAGGCTGAAACCTACACCGCCAGTTACACTGGTTTGGCTGGTATCGCCGTTGCTCTGCCCGCTCCCATTACGGTTGCCAAGGGCGCTACTCAGTCCTTCAGTGTGACGTTTACAACAACGACTGCAGCCCTGAACGCTTACGTGGGTGGACAGTTCACATTGACCGGCAACAAGGGTCATGTGGTTCGCATCCCAGTCGTTATCCGCCCGGTGGCACTCGCAGCCCCCACGCAGGTTTCTGGCAGCTACAACGTGATCTTTGGTTTTAGTGGTCCGTTCACTGCTACGGCTCGTGGTCTTGTGCCTGCTACAATCACCCCCGGTACCGTTGCGGATGACCCAACCGATGGCGCTTGCTCATTGACATCCCCGAATGCTCAGTTGATCCCTGTGACCATTCCAGCTGGTACTACCTATGCGCGCTATTCATTGTTCGATGCCGATGTGAACTCCGGCTCTGACATTGACATGTGTGTATTCCAGGGTACTACTTTGGTTGGTAGCAGTGGTTCTGGTACCTCTGCAGAAGAAGTTAACTTTACCTTCGCCAGTCCGAGTGCTGCTCCCATCGCCCTAACTGTTGTTGTCCAGGGTTGGGGTGTGGTTGGTAGTTCACCCTTCAAACTGCATACCTGGTATTTGGGTTCAACAGCGGCTGGCAACATGACTGTCACTGCCCCTGCGAATGCCGTCATTGGCCAAACAGGCACGATTAACTTGTCATTCAGCGGATTGGCTGCTGGTACCAAGTACCTCGGCTCGATTGTGTACGGCGGTGCAGCTGGTATGCCCAGCCCCACCATCGTGCGTGTTGACCCGTAATACTGTTCGTTCGATAAATTAGTAAAACAGGCTGGCGGACTTAGTCCGCCAGCCTGTTATGTTTCATGCATAAGTCAATTTGCCAAATTTAAAATAATATCTTTAGAGTGAAGGTTTTCTCCTATGAGAGACAATTTAGGAACGGAGTGGATCACGTATTATCAGGCATTCCCGGAACAGGTGGGGAGGGGTTGGTACATGTGGTAATGTAATTGCCCTTGCTGGCATGATATTCAAATGTATTCCCATCATGTCCCAATAATATAAGAAAACCTGGAGTTAGAACCTGGGTATACAACATACCCTCTTGCGGACAGCCTAAGCTCGAATCGGGCCAAACAACCTCTGTTGCTTCTATAAGGTTGATTTGATCTATTGCTATAGATAATCTTTGTGCTAAATCATTTGTTGCTTTTTCAATCAGGGCCTGTAAACCAGAAGTGGCAGGTGTTGGCAAAGGCTGACTCATTTCTGTAGCATCTCCTTCGGTAGGTGAGGCGGGTATCTCTTGGGTTTCGGTAACCTGGCTGCATCCTATCATGGTTAATCCCACCCAGGCAATAAGAACAATCCTGAATAGATCGTGTTTCAATTTATGTGATTTCAGCATTTTGAGCCGGATCCTATTCATAAAGGTATACATACATTAGACGAATACACCTGTTAAATGGTTCTCATCATATTCCAGCCAGAAAAATACTTCCAGTGTAATGATCATAATCATGCTACATGGAATTTGCAAGCCTATGTATTGACATATAGTCAAAACTAAGGAGATAAACAACATCACCAAAAAGTTACAAATTACTTGCTTTTTTGAGTTTGTAAAATATAATGAACCAGCCTGCGAATTACACTGTTGCAAGCATCGAATGGGCAAACCCGTCGCGAGGCGGGGACGCAAAGTCATGGATCTTCCAGCCTGATGCGTAGAGGTTGGAAGACCGCCAGATCGCCGAGAATTTATCGGCGGTTTTTCGTTTATATAAGGAGGCTCTGCCGTTTCAAATATTAAAAAGAATTTACCATCAGCATCCACGTAAGCCCCAATCAACTATCTTAGAGGAGATGTAGTTTATGAAAGCAAAGTGGTTTAGTATGATTTTGATCGTTGCCTTGTTGGTCATTGCGATCGTTCCGATGGCAAGTGCGGCGCCAGGTGAAGATGATGGTCCGATTTTTGCAGGACAGGGGGATGATAACCTGTCCCACCCACTCGGGGATGAACAAGCTGCACTGAAAGCCAAAGCCATGGAAGCGAAACTCCAGGGTAAAGGCAATGGCAAGACCAAAGAAGTAGCCAAAGGCCAGTTCGTTGAACTCGGTTTGGAGAAGAATGACCGCGTATTTGTGATCGTTGCTGAGTTTGGCAATAGCATTCATCCAACTTATGGCGGCGCAGCGGGTCCTTTGCATAACCAAATTGCCCAGCCAAATCGCGCGGTGGATAACAACACCATTTGGCAGGCAGATTTCAACAAGGCACATTACAAAGATATGTATTTCAACCAAATGGTTGATTACTATGCAGAACAATCCTCAGGCCGCTATACCATTAATGGCGATGTGATCGATTGGGTAAAGGTGCCCTTTAACGAAGCCCGCTATGGAAACAACAATTGCGGAAGCAATGTTTGCTCCACAGTTTGGTATTTGATCCGCGATGCCATTAATCAGTGGGTTGCTGATCAAAAAGCGGCTGGCAAGACAAATCAGGAAATCCATGATTACCTTGCTACATTTGACCAGTGGGATCGCTATGATGTTGATGGCGATGGCAATTTTGATGAACAAGATGGTTATATTGATCATTTCCAGATCGTACACGCTGGTGAAGGCGAAGAAACTGGCGGCGGCGCACAGGGCTCACAAGCCATCTGGTCACACCGTTGGTACACCTCCTATCAAGGGATTGGTGTTTGGGGCCCATTAGGTGGACCTCAAGGCGGTATGGAATTCGGTGGTGCCGGTACGTTTGGCAACCTCGGTGGACCCAATGCGGTTGGCGTATGGGTTGGCGATTACACCATGCAGCCTGAAAACGGCGGTTTGGGTGTGTTCGCTCACGAATATGGCCATGATCTTGGTTTGCCTGATCTATATGACACGGCTGGTGGCGAAAACTCCACTGGCTTCTGGACGCTCATGTCCAGCGGTTCCTATCTTGGTGATGGCACAACCGACATTGGTTCACGCCCGGGTGATTTAGGTGCCTGGGAGAAATTCCAACTCGGTTGGTTGAACTACGAAGTTGCTTTTGCAGGCGCCAAGTCCGAACATAAACTTGGACCCGCGGAAGCAAATACGAAGCAGGCGCAAGGCTTATTCGTTGTTCTCCCTGATAAAGCCGTGACTGTCCATCTTGCCGATCCGTATGCTGGTTCGAGCTTCTATTATTCCGGATCAGGTGATGATCTGGATAACAGCATGACGCGCAGTGTTACATTACCTGGCGGTGCAGTAGCTTTCAGTGCCCAGGTGAATTATCAGATCGAATTGGATTGGGATTATGCCTACCTGACAGTTAATGGAACCCCGGTCGCTACCAACCTTTCCACCAACACTAATCCAAACGGCCAGAATTTTGGTAATGGTATTACCGGTGATAGCGCTGGTAACTGGGTCAATCTGACTGCCGACCTCTCTGCGTATGCGGGTCAAACCGTTACCATTGGTTTCCGTTATTGGACCGATGGCGCAGTTGCCGAACCTGGCTTCATGGTGGATGAAATCTCCATCACCGGTCAGGCAACTGACGGCGCGGAAAGCAATGCTGGTTGGACGTTCAACGGCTTCAAAACAACCACTGGCACAGAATTGAACTTCTATTTCAATGCCTACGTTGCTGAGTTCCGCCAATATCGTAAGTACGATGCTGGTTTGAAGACCGGTCCCTACAACTTCGGCTTCCTAAACACCCTGCCTGAGTGGGTGGAGCACTTCCCGTATCAGGATGGTCTCTTGGTTTCCTATTGGGATTCATCCTTCACGGATAACAACACCAGCGAGCACCCAGGTGGCGGTTTGATCCTGCCGATCGATGCGCACCCGAATGCGCTTGTTCGTCCGGATGCCCTCAAGTGGCGTTCCCGCGTCCAGACGTACGATGCAACCTTTAGCCTTGAGCGAACCGATAAACTTACCCTGCACATTAACGGGGTTGAATCTGTTATCCCGAGCCTGCCCGGCGTTTCGATCTTCAATGATGCAACCGATTTCTGGGATGCATCCACACCATTGGCGAATGTGATCACACCGAATACCGGTACAACCATTCGTATCAAGAGTGTTAGTGCTTTAGGCGGCTTCATGCAGGTCGCAGTCAATAAATAATTGACTGTTTGCCCTTGAAAGACCGTTAGTTAGATGCCCTCGCAGATACGTCTACGAGGGCATTATTTTTAAGTAACAAATCTGACTTTTTTTTCGTCATGTGTTTGTATTACGAAAAGGCAAACCCATCGTGAGGTGGGGGCGCAAAGTCATGGATCTGCTTGTTGGCAGACCGCCAGACCGCCGAAATTATTATTCGGCGGTCTATTTATTTGAAGGAGGTACCTCGCCGCATATTGTTGTTTGTATCCGTATACTTGCTACTCATCAAAATACAAAGGAGATTTTTCAAATGCGTAAAAAAATGCTTTTTGCAGTATTTTCGGTGCTAGTGATCCTTGCGGTCGCTGTCTTTCCTGTAGGGGCAGTGACGGATGGTGAACCTGATGGCAATGGACATCCCTATGTGGGGTTGATGGTGGCTCAGACTGCCGATGGCGCACCGTTGTGGCGTTGTAGCGGCACACTGCTTACATCAACCATTTTCCTCACCGCTGGTCATTGTACTGAGACTCCTGCGGCTCATGTGGAGATCTGGTTTGATGCCGATGTTGAATCAGGTATTCCTGCCAATGGGTATCCATTTGATGGCGATGTCGGTGGGACGCCGTATACGCATCCGCAATATGATCCCAACGCCTTTTACTTGTATGATCTGGGTGTGGTCGTGTTGGATAAGCCGATGAAAATGAAGAAATATGGTGCCCTGCCTCAACTGGATGTGTTGGACAAATTGGCAACCCAGCGCGGCAAACAGGATGTCACATTTACTGCTGTTGGTTATGGTCTTCAGGAAAGCTTCCCCGATGCAGCTTCCTGGCAGGAAAACAACTTTAGAATCCGTATGGTGGCGTATCCAAAATTGGATCAAATTAACACAGGGTTTACCGGCGATTCATCATTGTTGCTCTCCAATAACGCCAACACGGGTGGTACCTGCTTCGGTGACTCAGGTGGCCCTAATTTCATTGGTAATTCCAATGTGGTCGGCGGCGTGACCTCCTTCGGCATTAATGGAAATTGTGCCGGTACTGGTGGTGTCTATCGTGTGGATCGAGCCGATGATCTGGCGTGGCTAGCTACCTTCGGTGTGACACCCTAAGGTTCCATAACGAAAACGTAAATTCATAAATGAAACTTCCCCACAAATTTTGTGGGGAAGTTTTCTTATATTAATTCTATGTGGCATTAGCTCTTTTCTTACACTTCCAAAATAAACTATATCCAATATTGATAATCAATCAAGGAGATAAAAAACATGACATTCTTTGTACAAACCTATCCGTATGCCCAAGCTAGACCTCAGCGCCGGGTTGTGCGCCGCTGGGCTGAGAATCGTGAACAGTCCCTCGGTGTGAACATCCGTGAAGAGGATGATGCTTATGTGCTTTCCTCCCTCGTGCCGGGACTCAAAGCCGAAGACCTGAACATTCAGATCTTGGATGATGTTGTCCGCATTGAGGGTGAGTATAAAGCGGATGAGGACGAGTACCTCCTGCGTGAGTTGCCCAGCGGCTCGTTCACACGGACCTTGCGCCTGCCTGCTGCCATCGAAGCCGAATCGGTTGAAGCGAAGATCGCTGACGGTATCTTAACGCTGAGATTGCCAAAGGCTGAATCCGCCCGCCCGAAGCGCATCCAGGTTACAGCTAAGTAAGAAACGAAAATCCGCAAAGAAAATCCCGTGTCTCAAGCACGGGATTTTTTGTTCCTGGCAACGGTTATATAATGCCCACAGTCACAAATTGCGCTTTCCCACATAAGAGAGAGCGCAATTTGTGACCGCACTGGGTATAATTCGTCCAATCTTAATTTTGGAGCAACTTTGTGCGATCAAGACTTGTATTCTTTTGCGTTGTGATTGCGATGACGCTGAGCGTGGGTGCGTGCGGCGGCAGTGAACAGCCATCGTTAACTTCCACGCCCCTCCCAACCGAAACCCCAATTCCGTTGCCCACCCTGACAGCCACGTCGGTTGTCCCGCTGGCGATTTTGGTTCTGCCCGCCACGCTCGATGCAGAGACGTCGAACCTGTATCAGAAGACTGTGTATGATCTGGCGCAAGCCGCTGGTATGCGTTTTCAAGTGCGCAATGCATTAACGTCTGCCGATCTTGAACCTGGTTTGCAAATAGTGATCGCGTTACCGCCAGATCCCGGAATTGCCGCGCTGGCTGCCGCCGCGCCGAATGTGCAATTTCTGGCGATCAACATGTCGGGGATCACTGCGGGTGGCAATGTGAGTGTGTTGGGCGGTAATTCGCAATCTGATATGGCGGCTTTTCTGGCGGGCTATACGGCTGCGCTCATCACGGATGATTACCGTATTGGCATGATGATGCCCAGAGATAACGCGGATGCGATCCGCGCATTCACTGCATATGCCAGCGGCATGACTTTTTATTGCGGCACCTGTCGTCCGTTCTACTATTTGAATTGGACGTTCCCTCAATATATCGATATCCCGGCGAATGAAGATAAAAATAATTACGATGCGTACTCTGATATTCTCATGTCACAATATAAAGTTCGCACGATCTATCTTCACCCTGATATTGCTACATCCGATCTTGAAACCTACATTGGCACCACAGGTGTGTTGATGATCGGGACGGTCACACCTGAGCAGCGCCCGGCGGGTTGGGTAATGACCATTCAACCGGATGTGATCAAGGCGATCCAAGCTGCGTGGCCCCAACTGGTCAGTGGTCAGGGTGGACTTGCGGTTCAATCGCCTTTGGGCTTGAGCGATATTGACCCGCTCCTGCTCTCCCCTGGCAGGCAACGCCTGGTTGAGCAGATGTTACAGGATCTGCAAGCTGGTTTTGTAGTCCCATAGAAAACAAAACAACACTCCCGTGCGCCGGCCGCACGGGAGTGTTGTTGTTAGCAGGAGGAATAGAGTGAAGCTTATATAGCCACTTGATTTGGTACTCTTGAACTTTTTTCTCCGTGCCCCAGCCAAGCCATGGCTTTGACGATCAATACAGCCGGGTTCACAGGTTTGATCAAACATTCATCTGCGCCTGCCTGATTAGCTTCCACGATATCGTCCACAGTGTTCGCCGAAACAGTCATCAGGATGGGACCGCGACTCGCGGCGCGCAACCCTTTGAGCAGGGCGGTGCGTTCGGTCTTGGAAAGTTTTACGTCCACCAACATCAGAGAGGGACCGACCAGCCGCGCACTTTGAATGGCATCGGCAACATTGGTTTCAGTGAGTACGATGCAATTTCTTTGATTGAAGAGGGTATCCCACATCGCCACATTATCTGGATGATCAGAGATGATCAACACGGTATGGAGGGGGATCGTATCGGAGTTGGATTTCCAGGCAACCATAAGGATTTCCTTTCAGTTCTTATTAACTTGACGTGATTCGCGCCGACATGTTACACTCGAGCACGTAATAAAAATCTATCAGAAAGGAGACGCACTACCCATGGCATTGAAGAACGGAATGACCTATGTAGAATCTTTCAGCGGGCAAGTAGCTGTTGATTCTCGGAGTGCGCCTGCTATTCGTTGATTTACACCTAGTGTACTTAACAGCCACGGCGCACTCGCCCGTGGCTGTTTTATTTTCTGGATCTTACAGTCATGGGCAAAGCGTCTGTGGCTGTTTTTTTTATCCAATGATGCTCTTCGGGGCTAAGCCCCAGAAGAAACACTGATGACGAAGAGGAGAAACCCATGTTTGATATTGCCACCCAATTATTTGAAAGCCCAGATATTCGTTTTGGCCCGATCGATTATGAAAAAGACCCGGAGATCGAATCCAAGTGGACGCATAACGCCGAGTTCATGCGCCTATATGAATTCGAGCCTGCCCGTCCCATGTCTGCGGCGATCGTGAAGAAACAGTACGAAAAGCTGGAAAAGAAAATTGAAGAGGATAAAAACCTTTATCACTTCATGATCCGTGCCAAAGCCGATGACCGCTTGATCGGCAAGGCAATGATCAGCCGTATCGAGTGGGCGAATGGGGGCTGTCAGATCCGTCTTGGCATCGGTTCGGCAGAGGACCGGCGCAAAGGTTATGGTACGCAGGCAGCGAAGATGTTGCTGCGCTTTGCGTATGCAGAGTTGAATCTGTTCCGCGTTACGGGCCATGTGGCTGAATATAACGAAGGCGCAATTGCCCTGATGAAGAAATTAGGTTTCACAGAAGAAGTGCGCCGACGTCAGTCATTGGAGCGTGAGGCACGCCGATGGGATCTGCTCGTTTTCGGCTTGTTAAAGGATGAGTGGCTGAAGCAGGTTCAGGCGTAGAGCGAAGCGTCCTGAGCGAGGGTCGAGTGACACTTGCACCAGCACGCAAGTGCAGGTGAAGTCGAGACCCGAAGTCGAAGGATATATCCAGAGGAGCATGCAATGAAAGATTTATTTCGCGGAGAACTTGTCCGCTTAACATCTGAAGAGCCGGAGTTTCGTGCAAAGGTTGAGGTCAATTGGCAGCGCGATTCGGAATTCCATCGCCTGGCAGATGGTGACCCGGCTGAATTGACTTCGGCGAAAAAGATCAAAGAGTGGATCGAAAAGAATGTGGAGCGTGATTTCAATCCCAGCCGTTATTTCTTTTCCATCCGCGCTTTGGATGATGACAAGCTGATCGGCTTTCTCGGCTTGTGGCTGGAGTTGGTCCATAGTGAAGTATGGGTTGGCATCGGTATTGGCGAGCGTGACTACTGGGGCAAAGGCTATGGCACTGATGCGATGAAGCTGTGCCTGCAATATGCATTCATGGAATTGGGCGCACAGCGCGTTTCGCTGGGCTTGTTTGAATATAATGCGCGCGCGTTGAAGTCTTATGAAAAAGCCGGTTTCAAGTTGGAAGGCCGTATGCGCCAGGAAATGATGCGCGAAGGCAAACGTACCGATACCTTGTGGATGGGTGTACTGCGCGATGAATGGCTGCAGATGCAAAATGGAGCGAAACCATGAACGATATTTATACCGGAAAGCTCGTACGATTTTCTGCCTATGACCCCGAAGAACTTGGCAAGGCGTTTTCAAAGTGGAGTCGGGATTCGGAATACTGGCGGCTGATGGATGCTGGCGCGGTGCGTTTACATTCTGCCAAACATGCCGCTTCATTTTTTGAAAAAGAATTTGAAGAACTTTCGCCTGCCATCTATTTCTTTGGCGTGCGCACATTGGCTGATGACCAATTGATCGGCGAGCTGGTTTTGGATGTTGTCAACTGGCCCGGGCGTGATGCGTTTATAGGGTTGAGCATTGGTGAACGCGAGAACTGGGGCAAGGGCTATGGCACAGACATGATGAATGTGTTGTTGCGCTTTGCTTTTACCGAAGTCAACTTGCGGCGTGTGACCCTGGCTGTGTTCGAATATAACCCACGTGCGATTCGCACCTATGAGAAGGCGGGTTTCCGTCACGAAGGTCGCTTGCGTCAGTTTTTGAACAAGGAAGGTCGCCGTTGGGATATGTTGTTCATGGGCATCCTACGCGATGAATGGTTGGAACGAAATACGGAGATGCAGTTATGAAAATGCGTTCTTATAGTGGTCTGCACGATTTCCATGCCATGCTCGATCTCTTGTCTGAGGGATACAGGGCGCAGAATGGCACTCATTATGTCCATCGCGGTGATTTGCAATGGTGGCTGTTCTATACGGATACGCCGCAAGCGTTGTGGGAATCACGCATTCGGTTATGGATGGAAGCGGAGCGCTTGATCGGCTGGACTTTGCTCTCGCCCGAAGAAGATGCCTTCGATGTTTATACAGTCCCAGAGTTGCGCGGGACCTCTCAGGAAGATGAGATGCTTACAACGGCCGTGACTGAAATGTCTCCGTGGGATGAAGTAGATAATTCCTGGATTGCAGATGACGATGATGTGCGGATTCGTTGGTTTGAAAAGCATGGATTCAAAGTAGCGGATAATCACACGGTTCGCCTCCAGCGTTCCTTATCTGGACCTTTAGCTGGTCCGCAGCTACCAAGCGGATTCAATCTGCGGGCTTCGCGTGGTGATGAAGCCGATGCGCGTCTGCGCGCAGTGACATCGCATGCGGCGTTTAAGTCGGGCATGCCGTTCGATAAATATTGGCTTCGTACGTGGCGACTCATGCAATCTCCGGTGTATGTGAAGGAGCACGAAATTTTTGTTGAGGCTCCCGGCGGAGAGATTGCTGCCTACTGCATCATCTGGACGGATGAACAGACCAAGCTCGGGCATTTTGAACCGGTGGGCACGCACCCTGATTTTCAACGCAAAGGACTCGGCAAGTGTCTGCTCTTCGAAGGCTTACGCAGGCTCAAGTCTGAAGGCATGATCGAGGCGGACGTCTGCACGAATCATGATAACGTCGCCGCGATCCCGCTGTATGAATCAGTCGGGTTTCAAATCAATAAACGCTTGTTGACATATAAGAAAAAGAGGACAACATGAACGTAATCCTTGATAAACAACAAATTCTTCCATTCCCTGCAGGCTATACAGCGCGGAACGGAAAACTGGAAGATTATAAGATCGTCTTTGACCTGTTGAACGCCCACTCACAACACATGAATGGGCGCGACGATCTGGTGGACCCTGAATTATTGCGCTTGGATTGGTTGAATGAAGGCTTCAAGCCAGAGACCGATATTCAGTTGGTTTTTGCCCCGCTCGTCACAGCGGAGAAATTCAAAGAAACGAGCGGGGTTGCGTCTGATGAACAGTTGGTCGCTTTCATTGAATGTTGGACCAATCAGGAGCCGCCGGTTCATCCCTGGATCTTTGGGTGTGTGCACCCTGAACATTGGGGCAGGGGCATTGGTAGCCACATCGTGACGTGGGCTGAAGATCATGCACGCCTGGCACTCGATAAATGCGCGCCTGATCTGAGAGTTGCACCGCGTTCCGGCGCTGAAGCGCACAATAAAAATGGACTGGCGCTCTTTAAAAATTTGGGCTGGAAGCACATCCGTTCCTTCTATCGCATGGTTACGGATTTGGATGCGGCTCCCGAAGTTCCAGTATTGCCTGCAGGCATCACGATCCGCGCTTATGACCCTGAGACAGAATTGGAAGCGGTCTATCAAACCTTTGTCGATTCTTTCAAAGACCACTTTGGGTTTATCGTCCCGCCGTATGAAAAGGGACTTGCAGATTTCAAACACAACCTCGTTGAAGACCCTGCCTATGATTTGCGTTTCTGGTTGGTGGCTCACGATGGCAATGACATTGTAGGTGTCAGTATTTGCCGTCGCGAAGACCCCGAAGACCCTGAAAGCGGTTGGGTCAATGAATTGGGTGTGAAGCGTGCCTGGCGTAAACATGGCTTGGGTTATGCCCTGCTGAAAAATTCCTTTGCCCTGTTTTATGCAGATGGCAAAAAGCGCGCTGGTCTCGGTGTGGATGCATCCAGTCTTACAGGCGCATTGCGTTTGTATGAGCGCGCTGGTATGCGTGTGCTCCGTCAATTCAATCAATATGAAAAGGAACACCGCCCGGGCAGGGAACTGGCGGTCGAGTCGTTGGAAAACACATAGGGAAGATTATGGATGCGAAACATTTGAAATTACGTGCCGCACAATGGAGCGACTTGAATGCGGTTGTGGATCTGGTCCGCGATGTGCTCACTGCGGATGGCGACGCGGTCTCGGCGGTCACGCCCGCTGAACTGGAACGTGAATGGAAAACCGAAGGTTTCACGCTTGAGACGGATGTCTTTCTGGTAACAACCACGGATGGTCGCGTGGTTGGCTATGAGGAATTCGTAAACCGCCATGCGCATGCAGCCTTGCAGGGCGATGGATACGTCCACCCTGATTTTCGTGGGCTTGGTATCGGCACCGCCTTGTTACAAGTATTGGAAGAACGCGCTCGTAAGGAAATTGAACTTGCCGAGCCTGACCTGCGCGTTTACATCATCAATGGCATGTCTGCCGCGGATAAATTTGCGCGCGAGATCCATGAAAGTGAAAGTTACAAACTAATTCGCCATCACTGGATGATGGAAACCAATCTCACAGAAGCGCCGAAGGTCATTCCTTTTCCAGCTGGTATTGAACTACGTCCATTTGTCAAAGAAGCACAGGAGTATCTGGTCTTTCAAGCTGAAGATGAAGCCTTCCGGGATCATTGGGGGCATGTGCCGGGCAACTTCAACAATTGGAAGCTAAGAAAAATCGAGCGCGAAGAATTTGACCCGGCGCTTTGGCACATTGCCTGGGATGGCGATCAGATCGCGGGTTATGCCCAGACCCGTTATCGTAATGGGATCGGTTGGGTTGGCAACCTGGGTGTACGTCGTCCATGGCGTAAACGTGGATTGGGTGAAGCCTTGCTGCTGCATGCCTTTAATGAGTTCTACAAGCACGGCATGCAGACCATTGGTCTGGGTGTGGATGCGTCCAACCCGACGGGTGCGACGCGCTTGTATCAAAAGGTTGGCATGCAGGTTGCAGTTGAAGATGTGCTCTATGAAAAAGAGTTGCGTCCGGGCCGTGAATTGGAAAGTGAAGAATAGGAGCATGACCATGATAATCCCCCAAAATTCAGTTTTATGTAGTCGCTAAGTTTTAACGAACGTATAGATGTTTGAAATAGAAGAAGACAGGAGAAAATCATGACAAACCAAGATATTTATCTGGACCCGGCGCTTACGTTACGCCCATTGCAATGGAGCGATGCAGAGGCTGTGGCACAATTGATCTCCGATGTCTGCGCAGCTGAAGGTGATGCCATCCTTGCCATGTCGCCCGATGAACTGAAACACGAATGGCAGGATCCGCAGTTCAACATCGAAAAGGATGCTTTTGCGGTGCAAACGTCGGAAGGTCGCATCGTGGGTTATGCCGAAGTTACCAACTCCTACGGGCATGCAATCCTGAATATGAACGGCAACGCCCATCCCGATTTCAAGGGACGTGGCATCGGCACAACGTTGTTGCGTGCAGTTGAGAAACGCGCTCGTGAGATTATGACGCTTGCTGAACCAGATGTCCGTGTTGCACTGAAAACTACGATTAGTAAGAATGATGCTGATGGCATTACCTTGCACCAGAACGAAGGCTATCACCCATTTCGTTATCACTGGCGGATGGAGATCGTGCTGAATGGTCCGCCGGATGAAGCGAAATTTCCTGAAGGCATCGAACTGCGTCCTTTTATCAAAGGTGAGCATGATGTAGCTGTGTTGCAGGCGCAGAACGAAGCCTTCCGCGATCACCCCGGCAGCCATGCATGGACTCTCGAAGAGTGGCGGCGAATCCGATTAGGTGACCCGGAATTTGATCCAACCCTGTGGGCGATTGCCTGGGACGGGGAGGAAGTTGCAGGTTTTTCGCAGAACCGCTATCGCACAGGCATCGGTTGGATTCGGATGATTGGTGTGCGACGTCCGTGGCGCAAACGCGGACTGGGCGAAGCGTTGCTGCTCCACTCATTTGGTGAGTACTATAGGCGTGGCAAGCAGACCATCGGTCTTGGTGTGAATGCGCACAATCCTACCGACGCAACGCGGTTGTATCAGAAGGTTGGTATGCATCCAGCGAGTGAGCATACGACCTATGAAAAGGAATTGCGTGCTGGTTGTAATGTTGATGAAGAATAGGAATTGGTCACCGAGTCATAGAGACTCGGTGGTTAAAAGGAATAAAAAATGAACACCCAAATGCAAAAAGAAATGATCGTGGAATTACCAGAAGGTTTCACAACGCGTGGTGCCGTTCTGGATGATGTGGATACCGCATTGAGGTTATTTAATCGTTGGTCGCAGTCAGTGATCCATGAAGATGAGATCACAGATGCAGTCGGCATTCGCACAGAATGGAGCTCGCCCGGCTTTGACCCGGCGGAAGATATTCGCTTGGTCTTCGCTCCTAACGGCGAGATGGTAGGCTACATCGAAGTGTGGACCACTGTTAAGCCGTCCGTCCACCCGTGGATGTGGGGACGAGTTGACCCAGCCTATGAAGGGTTGGGCATCGGTACCTATCTCCTCGCGTGGGCTGAAGCGCGTGCAGCAAAAGAGTTGGCTGAAGTCCCAGCTGAATTACGTGTGGCTCCACAAGTTGGCACCTATCAACAGGCTGAATCTGCCAAAAAGTTATTTGTTGATATGGGTTACAAATATATTCGCGGTTCGTATACCATGCGCATCAATATGGATACTCCGCCCATTGCTCCTGAATGGCCCGCTGACATTGCCCTGCGCCCCTACAACCCTGAAACGGACCTCGAAGCAGTCTATCGCGCCGTGAATGACTCATTCCGTGATCACTATGGACACATTGATATGCCGTTCGAAGAAGGTCTGCAACGTTTCAAACATTTTATGACCGGCTACGAAGGCTTTGACCCCACTCTTTGGTTTATTGCTATGGAAGGCAATGATGTCGCCGGGATTTGTCTGTGCCGCGAAAAATCTTATGACAATCCAGAGGTAGGTTATATCAACACCTTGGGAGTTCTGCGTCCCTGGCGCAAACGTGGCATCGGTCTGGCGTTGTTGCGCCACTCGTTCTGCGAGCTCTATCGCCGCGGCAAACACAAAGCCGCTCTCGGTGTGGATGCGCAGAGTCTGACAGGTGCGCTGCGTCTCTATGAAAACGCGGGCATGCATGTTCATCAGGCTTTTGACCGCTACGAAAAGGAAATTCGAAGCGGCAAAGAAATCAGTGTACAATCACTTTAACTGTATCGTCATCAATAACAAGGAGAAACCATGAACCTGCGCTGTGCTTTTTGCCAGACCCCCTATACCCTGAGTCGTATCGACAAGTTGATCGCATTGCAACATATGGATACTGAAAAACTGAGCCATTACGACACCCATTGTCCGCGCTGCCGCAAAGCGACGCGGGTTCAACGCAAAATGCTGGAAGCCACCTTCCCCAACTGGCGGGAAGCGCTCCATGAATTGGAAGTTCAAGCGGAAGCTGTCGCAGATGCCCCTCAGGGGGCGCCCGCCTCAGCGCCGAAGCCGGAGGCTGCTCCTGCCCCGAAAGCAGAGTCCAAGCCCAAGGCTGCACCTGCCAAAAAACCAGCCGCCAAGAAGAAAAGTGCATGAGCGTTCGCGCTGTGTTCTTTGATCTGGGTGGAGTCATAGTCCGTACCGAATATCAGGCTCCGCGTCAACGCCTTGCCGAAAAATTCGGTATGGACTATGAAGATATTGATAAGCTTGTCTTTGGCACACCGTCTGCGGCGCGTGCTTCGGTGGGTGAGATCACCGAGGAACAGCACTGGCATCAGGTAATGAAGATGCTCAAACGACCTGCCAGTGATTATGAACATATCCGCGATGAGTTTTTTGCGGGTGATGTGATCGATCATTCCATCCTGAATTTTCTGCGGTCCATCAAACCGAAATACAAGGTGGGGCTGATCTCCAACGCCTGGAGCGGACTGCGCGCCTACATCGTGCGTGAAAAATTCGACGATGCATTCCATCACCTGACCATCTCGGCGGAGGTAGGTGCGATGAAGCCATCAGCCAGGATCTATGAGTTTGCGCTGGAGCAGCTGCAAGTCAAGGCAAAAGAGGCGGTGTTCGTGGATGATGTTCTCGAAAATATCGAGGCGTGTGAAAAGCTCGGGATGCAGGGCATCCAATTTAAAGACTCCGAATCTGCGCTCAAAAAATTGAAAGCTTTATTATAGGCAACTGTCCTATCGAATAAGGCAGTTGTCCGATAGGACAGAAGATGTCAACTCAAACTCAAACCAAAAATATCATCCGTGATCTTGGCAATGGATTGATCCTGCACCGCTCTTCTTCTGCGGACGCTGATGAGCTGGCTGATTTTTGCGCGCGGGTTCATAGTGACGCAGGCTTTGATCAGCCTGATCTTTATATCGCAGCCTGGACGCGTGACCTGCTCACGCGTCCGCATCCAACTTTTAGCCCCGATGATTTCACCGTTGTTGAAGAAACAGCCACTGGACGCATCGTCTCCACGTTGAATTTGATCTCGCAGACGTGGTCTTATGAAGGCATCCAATTTGGAGTGGGGCGGCCGGAGTTGGTTGGAACATTACCTGAATTTCGCAATCGTGGGCTGATCCGTTTGCAGTTTGAAGAAGCCCACCGTTGGAGCAGTGACCGCGGCGAGATCGTGCAAGCGATAACAGGCATTCCGTTTTATTATCGTCAGTTCGGTTATGAGATGGCGATTGATCTGGATGGACGCCGGTTTGGACATGCAGCGCATGTGCCCAAATTGAAAGAGGGTGAACAAGAACCATATCATGTGCGCGTGGCAACAGAAGCGGATGCACCTGCCATTGCGGAAATGTATAACGAAATCCGTAAACGAAATCTGATCGTTTGCGAACGCACGCCTGAATTGTTCCGTTATGATATCAGCCGCCAGGTCATTGCGGGCGCTTATGTGATGACACGCATGATCGAAGATCATAATGGTAATATCATCGGCTCGTTGAAGCATGTCAGTCATGTAGCCAATGGAAGCCTCAACCTGTTCTATTATGAATTAAAACCAGAGACCTCATGGTTGGATGTGACTCCTTCAGTCATCCGTTATCTTTGGGACACTGGTCAGGAATATGCAAAACGCGATGGCAAGACTTTCACTTCATTTGGATTTGCGCTGGGTGAGCAGCACCCTGCTTATGATGCCGTCAAAGATCGTTTGCCGGATGTGCGTGGATCCTATGCATGGTATATCCGCGTGCCTGATTTGCCCGGTTTCCTAAATCACATCAAGCCTGTGCTCGAGCAGCGACTGGCTGAATCGATTGCTGCTGGAATTAGCCGCGAAATAAAGATCAGTTTTTATCGCAACGGCTTGCGATTTGTGATTGAGCATGGGCATATTCAAGTCATTGAGTCATGGAAACCAGCTCTGTATCCTCAGCACGGCGACATCGCCTTCCCCAACCTAACCTTCCTGCAAATGGTTTTTGGTTATCGCAGTTATGAAGAGCTGCATTACGCCTTCCCCGATTGCTGGTGTGACAATGATGAAGTGCGCGTCATACTTGCTGCGTTGTTCCCCAAGAAGACTTCGAATATATATCCGGTTGCGTAAATTTATTTCTCAAATCTTACGGAGATCAAAATGAAAATTCTATTCTCAACCACTACTATCTGGCATCAGGGAGCAAATATCCCCGCCTGATATTGCCGCAATTTTTATCGGTGACAATCCTTGTAGAAGATTGCGGCTTTCCTTAGCGGATAAAATTCCGCGCATTCTACAAAGGTATATATGTTTCGCAAATTACAGTTAGATGCAAGGCGTGTCTATCTCTTTATTGAGGTCGCCTTTACGGTATGTTTCTGCCTGTTTGACACAGCGAGTTCGCTGTATCTGATCACCATTGCAGGGCTTGCACCTTTCCAACTTGTCCTGGTCGGCACCACCACAGAAATCTTTGGATTTTTGTTTGAGGTGCCAACCGGTGTCGTTGCGGATGTTTATTCGCGGCGGCTCTCTATCATCATTGGCTATGTGTTGCTGGGATTCGGTCTCTTGATCGAGGGCTTGTTCCCGGTCTTCCTGCCGATCCTTATCGCAAGCGCCATATTCAGCATTGGCTTTACTTTTATCAGTGGCGCAAAAGAAGCCTGGATCACAGATGAGATTGGAGAAGAAGGGGCGAACCAGCTGTTCCTGCGGGCTGCCCGCTTTGGTGCGTTCGCATGGCTCGCTGGTCTGGGATTAACTTTGCTGATCGGCGCTAACAATGTTGTTTTGCCGATCCTGGTCAGTGCAATTGGGACCATGTTAATCGGGATCATTCTCATGGTCATTATGCCAGAAGCGGGTTTTCATCCCGCCCCACGGGAAGACCGCAACACATGGCAACATATGAGACACACTTTCAAAGAAGGTATGACCGCTGTGCGTTCGCAGCCGAGGCTGATCAACCTTGTGTTTATCGCACTATTCTATGGGTTGTATAGTGAAGGCTTTGACCGTCTGGGTGTCAAGCTCTTGCTGGATAATTTCCATTTGCCGGTGCTGTTTGGCAGTAACCAGCTGTCTTTCTTTGTCATGTTGGGAGCCATTGGCACCGTGCTCTCCATTTTCGTCATTCGCTTCGCGGAGAAACGAATCGATACCAGCAGTCCGCTTGCGATCGGGCGTGCCATGTTGTTGGTCACAGGTTTGATCACCGCTGCCATGATCAGCTTCGCGTTATCACCCAGCCTTGTGCTGGCTGTTAGCGCAATGCTTGCCGTCGATATCATACGTGGCATTAGCCGGCCATTGCAAACCACGTGGATCAACCAGAAGCTTGATTCTAAAGTGCGCGCTACGGTTCACTCGATGTTCGGGCAGGTGGATGCCATCGGTCAAATCACCAGCGGACCTACGGTCGGCTTTATTGCCAATTTGCTCTCGGTAAAACTGGCAGTCGCCTTATCGGGTTTATTGTTGGCGCCCGCAACAATTTTTGTACAGCGTGCCAACACACAGTCGGCCGTTGAAGCAGATTTGGCAGCCGAATCCTTGCCTGCGGATTAATATTGTAACGTGGGCTATTGAGAAATTGATAGCCCACGTTATTTCTTATACTAACCAACCTGCTGTAAGCAGGATAGATATCAAAGGTAATCATGTTTCGTAAATTAGACGCTTACAAACTTTATATTAGTCTTCAGTTCTTCAATTCAATGTTCTTCAGCATGATCTTTGTCGTAGCTTCATTTTATGAAGCGACAGTGGCAGGCTTATCTGGCTTGCAATTGGTGCTGGTTGGAACGACGGTTGAATTAACAATCCTGCTTTTTGAAGTGCCTACGGGTGTGGTCGCGGATGCATATTCGCGGCGACTATCCATTATCATCGGCTACTTCATCATGGGGCTGGCTTTCATTGTGGAAGGCTCGTTTCCACACTTCGTGCCAATCCTATTGGCACAAGTGTTGTGGGGGATTGGATATACCTTTACCAGCGGCGCGACTCAAGCCTGGCTCTCCGACGAGATTGGTGAAGACAATGCCAACCGCGCTTTATTGCGGGGAAATCAATTTGATCTAGCGGGAGCATTGGTTGGTATGTTGATCGCCATTCCGCTCGGGAACATCGCTGTCAATTTGCCCATCGTTTCAGGCGGCGTGTTGGTGTCCCTCATCGCGGTCGCGTTGACGTTGTTCATGTCTGAACATGGTTTCAAGCCAGTGCGCCGTGAAGACCGCAACACCTGGCAGCACATGGGCGATATATTCAACAAAGGCTTGAATGCTGTACGCGCCCGTCCCACATTGCTTGCCATTCTGGGTGTAGGGCTAGTGTATGGATTGTATTCCGAAGGTTGGGATCGGCTCTGGGTCAAATACCTTGTCGATCATTTCACCCTGCCGAGTATTTTCGGGATGAATGAAGTCGCCTTCTTCGGTTTGTTGCGCGCGGGCGGCATGGTGTTGTCCATTTTTGCCGCGCGTATGGTGGAAAAACGACTTGATACAAGTCATGCCCCGTCGGTTGCAAGATATATGTTGGGTATCACTGTTCTGTTGTCGGGCGCGATACTGACCTTTGCATTTTCACCTGCACTGATCGTGAGTATCCTGGCTGTCTGGCTGGTGAGCATCACGCGTAATATGATGGAGCCGCTCTACAATGCCTGGGTCAACCAGCGTCTCGATTCAGACACGCGTGCGACGGTGATCTCCATGTCTGGTCAGGTGGATGCCATCGGGCAGGTCGCCAGTGGACCCATCGCTGGCTTGATCAGCCTGTGGTCGATTCGCGCCGCAATTACAGGAGCCAGTCTATTATTGCTTCCAGCCTTACCACTCATTACGCGTGCGAATCGCTTGCACGCAGAGGACGCCAGCACATCAAAGATAGAAACACAACCTGCCGACTAATCAAAATGACGGTCACCCCAGGGTGACCGTCATCGCTTTATAATCACACCATGCTTCAAAATATCAACACTCATTACATTCAACCTATCCGCACGTTCAAACGCGATGCGCGCCTGTTCCTGTGGATGACCGTGATCAACGGCATCATCTTCAGCGGCTGGCAACTCTTCTTCAACATCTACATGCTCGAACGTGGTATCACGCGCGAGTATCTTGGCATCATTAACTCCCTGCCATCACTGACTGGTTTGTTACTCGGCATTCCGATCGGTCGTCTCTCCGATCGCATTGGACGCAGGCGTGCCATCATCATTGGCATCGCGCTATCAAGTCTTGCCTTCTTCGGTCAGGTGACGTTCAAACAACCGACGCTCATCCTCCTTATGTCTGCGCTCACCGGCGTCTTCAACATGTTCACCATCGTGAGCGTTTCACCGCTCATGATGAAACTTTCAGATCTTAACAATCGCACCCTGCTCTTCAGTCTCAACTACGGATTACAAACGCTGGCAGGCGCAGTAGGCAGTCTCTTTGCCGGGCAACTCCCCGCGCTTTTTGGCAACCTCTTACACGTCGGTCCGACGAACGCCGTTGCCTATCAAGCTGTGCTCATTACGACGGTCTTATTAGGGACGACGGCGCTGCTTCCGATCTGGATGATGAAAGAACCGCAAACGCTTCAGACGCAACCGGAAGCTGGTGCGCGCACAACCAGCCCAAAATCTGGTCTGACGCGTTTGACTGTCAAGCTCGCGGCCCCCAATTTTTTGATCGGTATCGGAGCGGCGATTCTCATCCCTTACATGAACGTCTTCTTCAAGGACCGGTTTCAAATCTCCGACTCTCTGCTGGGGCTGTTGTTCAGCCTGTCATCGTTGTTCATCGGGATTGGAAGTTTGATCGGTCCGCGCCTCACCACGCGCCTTGGCGGAAAGATCCGCACAGTGGCGTTTACCCAGCTTGCCAGCGTGGTCTTCATGCTCATGATCGGATTCATCCCATCGTTGTGGGTCGCGGGTTTTGCATTCCTGATGCGCGCAGCGCTGATGAATATGTCCGCGCCGTTGTATTCTGCTTTTTGCATGGAACAGACCCCCGAGCGCCAGCAAGGCTTTGTCAGCAGTGTGATGAATGTTGCCTGGCAGATCGGCTGGTCGGTGGGACCGTATCTTTCAGGTCTGGTGCAGGTGCGTTACGGCTTTACCCCATTGTTTATCACAACCACGGTGTTGTATTTACTGGCGATCAGTTCGATGTGGCGCTTCTTCAGCCACACCGAGAATGTTTCAGCATCGGTGGCAACTGCATAATGTTATTCAAAAAAGAAGCCAGCCTTAATCAGGCTGGCTTCTTTTTTGTTTTGGGTTTTATTTCAGCTTACGATAGCACTTTACCAAGAAATGTAAATATTGCAGTGTTGAATTGCTCAGGTCTCTGCAGCGGCGCGAAGTGACTTACACCGGGCAGATAAACATACTCCGCATTCGGAATACTTCGCGCGAGATATTCGGCGTGTTCGCGTTTAATGAATTCATCATGCTCGCTCTGAACGATCGCGACTGGCACGCCGATCTGAGCCAAATCGTTCGCTGAATAATTGGGCTGCGTTCTCTGCATGAGACCCACTGCCTCGGAGAACTCGTCGAATTGATCCGGCGTGGATGATAACTTGGCATAATCCTGTTTGTGTCGGTTAATGCAGCGCCCGAGAATGGGAGTAAACTCGAATTCCTTGGTTCCGCTGGGGTCCATGTTGCAAGCAAAGAAGAATACGCCTGCCACTTGTGCAGGAACTTGCGAAGCAAGGATCATGGCTGTACACGCACCGTCACTCCATCCCACAAAAGCCGCTTTTTCAAGGTTCAAAGTATTCATTACCATCAAAACATCCGATGCCATCAGCTCATACGAATACGGTTGCATGTCGCGCGTGCTGCGTCCATGGCCCCGGCTATCTATGACAACAGCACGATAACCACTCCCGACCAACGCTGGGACTTGATAACCCCAATTGCCACTATGACCGAGTCCGCCATGCAATAGGATCACGGGCGAGCCAGAGCCATATGTTGCGTACCAGATCCGAGCACCATTATTTTCAACGTAACCTTGATCATTTGTGTTCGGCAAAGGCGCAGCGCCGTCCGCTTCGAATCTGCTGAGGTCGTCATCATAAATTCCCATTTTGATTTCCTTAAGAATGAATTTTAAGAGCTCTTTCTCAAAGGTTCCTCCCGAGAGAGAGTCGGGACAGTGTGTGTGCTCTGTAGCTGATCGTTTGACCACTGCATCTTCATAAATACATTCCCCTTTTTTAATTCATCCAACATTTGTTTTAGCCGTTTTTGTCTAGTGGCGGTCAGCCTGGCACGAGTGATCCAACCGATGTAGTCGTTCCGTTGGTAGGGCGGGCGCGCGAGATAGGCATCCATCAAGCCGCGTTTTTGAAGGGTGTTTTGAATAAAGTCGGGCAATTCATATCTAGGGCGGGGCGGCATGTTTGTTCTCCGACTGAGTAAGAGCAAGATCAAAGCCAGTAAATTGATCAAAGTCCCGAAGGGCAGATACCATAATCCCAATAACATCGCGATCAGTAACGCTGTGCGCGCCCAGGCTTTGTTGAGAATGTAGCTCACAACAACGACCAGCGTCGCCAAGCCTTGCGTGATGAAGATCAACTTCATCCACACAGAGCGTGGGTCGATGCCAATGACATGCACGAGATTCGCCCATGGTCCCAACTGACCTGCATATTCACCGGTCTGAGGTGTGACGTAATCGCCTAGGATGAGCGCGCGTGAGCCGTCAAACAACATCCAGCCCGCGGTGGATGCGATCAAAAGCACAGAAAGCCAGGTTGTCCATTTTGCGATGTTCATGGAATGATCAATGCTATGGGAGATTATTAATTTATTTCAACGTACAAAGCGCCTGACGAATTTCACCGAGATGATACGCGGTGTGTACCACGATCGAAAGCGCGCCGCCAATCGTGTCTTCATTCCAAAGTTTATTTTCATGGAAGAGTTTATCCATACGCAAATAAGCATCTTTCAATTTGCGTTTGTACTCGTCCCATTCCTCGGGCGTCACCTTTTCCACGGTGCGCCAGATATAGCCCCAATCGCGCGGACTATTATCACCTTGCAGCGCAAAGCGTTCAAATGATTCGATATAAAATATTACATGGGCGACCTGGGCGGCAAGCGAAGCGCACTTGCCTCCAACGGGAATCGAAGCTTCTTGTGCAGAAACAGTTTCCAGCGTCTCAAAAAGAGACGTGCCTTTGTCCAAAAAAATGCTATGCTGCTTGCCTTCAAATGTCTCTTCCATGAACACGAAGAGATTGTTTGTAAAATCCTGTTCGATAGACATGGTTTAGTCTTCTCCTTCATATGCGGATTTGAGCCACGTGATCAAGTCCGCATCGACTTGATCGACAGCGGTCAGACTCACGATATAGTTGCACATGCTTCCTTTAGGCTGTTCTGCCAGCCGGGCATTTTTCTTGAGGTCCTTGGCGTTGATGCCCACCTCAAAGCGTGTGTTGGTTTTGGGACCGATCATCGCAAATTGTTTCTGGCGGCGCAGACTGACATAACCCTTTTTGGGCACGATATCAAACTCACCAAATCTACTGATGTGTTTTATCAACATCTCATGAATGGGGCGGAAGCCCGCCTTTGCGCCCGCATAGATTTCATCCAACACGGCATCTTCGCTTTTGCCTTCTGCCGCGCGCGTGCCATCTGATTCAAATATGGCATGTACCAACGCGTTTGCATCTCCGTGACCCAGCCCAAGTTTATCCTTGAGCATATCGCGGATCTCGCCGTGCCTGGCTAGCCTGCTTGTCTTGGCGAGGTCTGCCAATTCTTTGAGTGACATGCCGGTCTTCTTTTGGATGTTGACTAACTGGGTTTGGACGGCTTTTTCAAGTGAGGTCATCATGGTATCAACTCCTTCATGTAAAGTGTAGGGTCGATTATAGAACAAAAATTCTAAAAATGCAAATATGGATTTTAGGCTTGAAGCGCGCGCGGGTCAAACCGTGAAGCTTCGCGGATCAATTGTTTCAGGTAATCCCAGGGTGCATCATCATAGGATTCGATTCGGATATAGCGTTTGTATTTTTGAGTCCCCTCAAAGAGATTGCGTGGCTCGGACAGGAATGCACCGTGAATGAATGCCAAACGGATGTGATCCTTGTGAATGCCGATCTGACAGATCCCCGCACTGACGATGCCCCCGCGTCCTTCGTGAAAATAGCTGATGCCGCCCCAACGAAAAACCTCCACCGCGTCTGGAGCAGTGGAGACTATGATGTTTCGTAACTCCAGAACGATATCCTGCAAGGGCGCAGGGCAGTGTTGAAGAAAGATCTCGACCTGATGGATGGGGAGCATGTTCGGCTCTTAAAATGATTATAGCATCTCGTAGACAAAGTCGAAGATTAGTTTCCTGCATCCGTCAGTTTTTCAAGTTGTTCTTGTATACTTTCCCGCACCCGAATGGCGACCGGCGCATTGAGATGGCGGCGGATCGTCTCTGCGCTTTTATTCTTATCATAATAATCGCGAAACACCTGCAAAATGGAAATGGTCTTGCCTTGATATTTTTCAACAGTAACAGGATCGCCTGACTTCACAATCCCTTCTTGAAGCACGCGGCAATACAAGCCAGGGCGTTCCGCTTGACGGAACTTCTTTACCCATTGCGGGTCTTCCATACGTGCGGCAAAAGTTCCGCAGGGGATGCGCGGTGCGGTGACTTGTAGAGTCACATCGCCGATATGTAAATAATCGCCAATGTTGAATTGGACACTCTCCAATTCGCTAATGTTCAAATTCTCGCCAAAGGTGCCAGGCGCAAGCTCTTTGCCTAGCTCATTTACCCACCACGCATAATCTGCCATGCTGTAAACGTACACAGCCTGGTCAGGTCCACCGTGGTGTTTCTTGCTGACGATCACATCACCTTCCAAGCCAAGCTTTGCGATTCGTGTCGGTTTGTCGGTGGGGAATTTGAAGATGCCAGTCTGTTCGACATGGTCTTTCCGTTGAAGTGTTCGTTCTTCTCCAAGATTGATACTGATAAGTTGCATTGGGTTTATCTTTTCCTTTCACGTATTTGCTCGATTGTAACAAAACCATATCCCTGGGTTTTGAGCTTTGGAATGATGATATCAAGAATTTGTGCGACTTTTGTCCCGTGTCCGTGCCCATCATGTAGAACGAGGATCGAGCCGGGATGGATCTGGTCAAGGATTTGTGAGATCGTCCAACTCACTGGCTGCATCCAATGCGGCGGAATATTATTCCACAGCACCAAACGATAGCCCCAAGCTGTAAGCTGAGTCAATACCTTCTGTGTGAAAGCGCCATAGGGTGGACGCAAGTCTCTTATGGTTTCGGGCGGCAGATCACAAATCTTTGCAATGACGTTTCTTGTAAGATCAAGTTGCGCACGAAGCACCGATTGATTTTCAAGTGGAAAGGGCAGATGGCGAAAGCCATGGATACCAAGCTGGTGTCCGCTTTGGTAGATCTGCTTTACAAGATCTGGGTATTGCTCGACATATCCTCCGACCAAAAAGAAGGTGGCATGGATATTATGCTTCGCCAGTGTTTCAAGCACTTGAGGCGTGTCTTTGGGGTGAGGTCCATCGTCAAAGGTGATGGCGATCTCGTGGCGCAATTCGTCACCGAACCATAGAATGTCCGGATGCTTTCTTTGCATTGCACGATAATATTGATTAAGACTTGTTGTAATTAATTTCATTGTTTAGTGTCATTTTGTTGCATGTCTGACCGCCTATTCTAACCCTTCCTGCCTGTTGATGACATTCTTTTACTGTAAAATATGGACATGAAAAAAATACATCCCATCCTTGCTTATCTTCTGCCGCAGCCGCGCGATATTCTTTTCATCGGCGTCTTTTTTAGCATGGTGTTTGGTGGAACCAAATTATTCAACAATGATGGTGACTTGGGGCGGCATATTACGATCGGGAATTATATTTTGGATACTGGAACTATTCCCACTCATGATATTTTTTCCCATACCATGGCTGGTGAGAGACTGGTGCCGCATGAATGGCTTGCCCAGGTGCTCTTTGCACTTGCGCACCGTGTAATGGGACTAAGCGGAGATGTGTTTTTGGCGGCACTACTTGGAGCGCTCACGATCTTGATCGTTTATGAGGAGTTGATCAAGCGCGGAAACTTCCGTTTGGTGGCGTTGTTTGTAGTCACTTTGGTCACGGTGGTGTCCTCTGTCCATTGGCTGGCGCGTCCACATATGTTCACATTTTTCTTTGTGGTGGTATGGACATATGGGTTGGAGCGTTTTTATAAGAACGAAAATAAGTCCAGTTGGCATTTCCCGGTATTGATGTTGATTTGGGTGAATACGCATGGCGCGTTCATTGCAGGTTTTGTAGTCTTGGGAACTTATATAGTGGATTGGATATGGGAGTTCCTGCACGGACGCGGCGCCAAAGAGATGGGGAAGCAATTATTTTTGATCGGTCTGCTTTCTTTTGCGGTGACCTTTATCAACCCATCGGGCATTTATTTGTGGGGGACGAGTGTAGGTTACGTTGGCAATGAATTTATGACAAGTCATACGGTGGAATATCTTTCACCAGATTTTCATGAAAAGGATGTGTGGCCCTTCCTGCTCATGGTGGTGTTCGCGTTGTTCGCTTTGATGCAGGAGCGAAAAGTTCAGGTACGTGAGGCGTTATTACTGGCAGGATGGACAGCCATGAGTTTGTATAGTGTCCGCAATATGCCGTTATTTGCCGTGATCACTGCGCCGATCTATGGTGCGTTGATCCAGCCTTGGGCTGAGAAAATGCTCGATTGGGCGAAGCCGGCTGCGGGTCCGCGCGAGAGCGAGAATACCTTACGGGGGTATGTTTGGGTTGTCCTCTCCATCCTGTTCTTTGGCTCCGTTTTATGGCGCGGAATCCCGATCGATCAAAAAGGAACCGGCAATGTTTTCCTTCTGGATAAAATGCCGGTGCAGGCGGTGGATTGGTTGCAGGAAAATCCGCAGGATGGCAAGATGTTCAATCAGTTTATTTGGGGCGGTTATATTCTGTATCGCATGTGGCCGGATGAAGTGGTGTTCATTGACGGGCAGACTGATTTTTATGGCGAGACATTGATGCGCGAATATATTGAGGTGATTTCTTTGAGCGAGGGTTGGGAAGAGATTTTGGATAAGCACGATGTTTCCTGGATGTTGATTCCGCGCGACGAAATGCTTGCCAAATATTTGTTTTCTGTGGATGACGATGCCTGGCATATGATCTATGATGATAAGACGGCGGTTATCTTTCGCAGGGACGGTGAGTGAGCGTACCCTGATTTATGAATGCAAGAATGTCTATTTTGAAAACCGTACATATACCGCAGGATGATTTTCCGGCAAAGGAAGACAATAGTTCTTTTTATTCCTTTCGAAGGATGATTGCAGTGGTATCTTGGTAGATGGTTTTCCATCCGCTCTCGGCGAGTTCCTGACTTAGAATGGAGCCGACAGGCATAATCACCCATTCGATATTGTATTGTACGAATACTTGTTCCCAGCCTGGGGTAAGTTTTTGAGCATTTAAATATAATCTACTTACCTCACCGGTCAAGTCAGACTGACTATCGATAAAATCTTTTTGCTCTGGCCATAAACGCCAAACAATATATCCACCCCAATTGAAGTTATTGAACATCCGGCCGGATTGTGGGTTGATCTCGAGCCAATCAACTGCTTCTACTGGGAAAAGTATGGGGTCTATAAAATAACGATCCCCGATTTTTCCCAAGATCAAAGCCAACCAAAAAGTAATCATGATGATAACTGGCCAGACGAAACCTTTTAGCCTTCCTTCGATTTTCGCGATAATTGATGTGATCTTTCTTTGAATCGTTGAATCGAGTGCCGTAACTGCCGGACCAGCAAGGACAAAAGGAGCCACAACTCCAAAAAGATGGATGTTGCGCCCGGATGTCATAGCAAGTGCGGTAAATCCCGCAAACAGGAAGGCTCGCCCGCTTTGAAGATCTCCTTTTTTTAATGCAAAAACAAGAATCGACGTAATGATTAGGCTGAATTCAATGAAAAATAATGGATTGGTGAAGTCCGGCGGTTTCGTCTCATTAATAGTTGACATCAAATAGTCGTTGCCAAGATAGGAAAGAATAGTTGTCCAGGTGCGAAGCCCAAAGGGATTGAGTAGGCTGGCTATAAATGAGAGTACAGATATTCTGGCTAGGTTGTAGATAATCCTTGGATTCGTGTTTTTTCTGTCGAACAAAAAATCCCAACACCAACCTGCCATATAAGCGATAAGCACCAGAAAACCTGCGACAAATTCAGCATGAATATTTCCCCATAACGCCATTAACATAGGAGGCAGCCAAAAATGTGTTTTCTTTCCGCGGGCAATTGCGTCTATGAGAATGAGCCAGGCGGCGAGAAAAAGCATTGTGAACAGATACGGTCGTGCAATCCAGTGCAGGGAAGTGTTGGCTGCGCCCCAGAGTATGAAAAATCCTGTCAGCAATCTTTCCTCATGTTCCTTGGATAATGCTGAATAAAGTATAAAAAAAGCCCCAGATATTAAAGTTGCAGTAAGAAAAACGACTCCTTTTAATCCAAGGATTGTATAGGAAAAATAATAGATAACACCTGCCAACCACTCGTGTGCTACATACGGACGGCCTTCAAGGGCGTAAGAGAACATTTCAGTCTGTGGAATAGAGCGTGTCTCTACGATAAATTGTCCCATTCGCAAATGACGCGGCAGGTCACTATCTGTGTTAAGGGTGCGCCAGCCCACTGCCATGGCTGCCGAGAATATGACAAGAAAGATCATATCCCGTATACTAGGAACAAGATAACTTGAGAATGAGGTATGTTTCATTTATTCAATACCTTCCATTTTCTATAGATGTAGATAAGGCGATTTAGCTTTTATGCACCCTGAAGTTGCTGATCTTCCGGTTAATTAGACCTAGTTACTGTTTCCCAACTAGCAATTAATTCTCGAACATAGCCTTTACTTGATTTAATTTTTCACTGATCTATGCCTAAACATCAACAACCCGTATCAGGCAGGCGTAGATGCCGATTTGAAAGAAAAACAGCGCCCGTCTTATTCTTAAAAAACTCACCCACGAAAGATAATTTCGGGGTGAGTCAGTATTAATTTACTACAATCGTGAGACTCAGTGTGCAGAAGGCTTCTGAGCCAACTTGCAGTGTCCAATTGGTTGTATATGATCCTGCATTTTTAGGCGCGATCATATCTACAATTAAGTCTATGGTTTCGCCTATTTTGACAGTCTTTCCCAGATCATAACCCGCCACTTTGTGGAACTTATCGCCGGTGAGGTAGATGTAATCCACACTATTGTTTTCCCAATCCTTTTTCCCGATGTTTTTAACCTTCCATTTTGCATCGAAATCCGTGCGGCTTCCAAAGCTTGTACCATTTGCTGGGGTCACACTAAGGACGTTGCAGGCATATGATTTTGAGCTTGTGTTGCTGACAGGCTGGGTTGGCAGGATAACGGGTGAAGGTGTGTAAAAGAGAAAGAGCACCGTGGAAGTTGCTGTTGGCTCGGGTGTGTCAGTATTAAGCGGTGTGGATGTAAAGGTGGCTGTGGGTGTAAGCGTGGGCATTGCCGCCGCAGTTTGAGAAACTGCGGCGTTGGCGGTTTGCGCAATATAGGTGCTGATCGCATTGGGGTCAATGGTCGGCACCGCTGGAGCTGTGAATGTTGGAACACATGCCATGATAAGCACGAGGGCCGTGAACCAGAGTAGATACTTTGTTTTTGGTGTTGCCATTTGTCTCTCGCCTGCACTTCACCGTAGAGCGTCAACTGCTTTCAAGGTGGACTATTTTGCCGATACTTCGATCGCGATGTGCGGGAAGCATAGTTTGCCTTCCACGACCCAGGTCATGACCTGGAGACCTTCTTTTGCCGGTGACTTGGCATCCAGGACGATCTTGAGCGATTCGCCGGGTTTGAGCGCAGGGAGTTCGTAATTGGTAATTTCCGTCATATTCGGTCCGCTGTAATACTTGAGATCCAGACCGGCTTGCATGGTTTTGGTGCCGGTATTGACGATGGTCCAATTGATGTCGAAGTCTTTGTTCGGTTTATACACCGCATTATCAAGCGGGAGTTGGGCGGTGACGGTGCAATCATATTCAGGTTTAACTACTGGGAGTGATCCACCACCGCCACTGCTGACAGGAGCAGCTGTATTGGTTGGCGGCACGATCACAAACGGTGTCGCTGTGGGGAGGATGGAGGCAGCTTCGGTCTGAGTTGGAAGCGGGGTATTTGTCGCTGCTGGGATCAAGGCTTGGGCTTCCAGGGTCTGAATGTTTTGCGCAGCGACAGTCAATTCAACAGACTGTTCGATCAGTTGTTGAACGAGTGCGGGATCTTGCGTGGCGGCTGGTGCTGCTGCGGGTGCGCAGGCGGTGAGCAGGAGAATAACTGCCACTACAGAGAATAGGATACGCTTGGTTGATTGATTCATTATTGTCTCCTTCGTTTGCTTGTTACTTGTTTAGATTATTTGTGCCATCTCCGATGCCAAGAGGCTGCCACTTCTTTTCATCTTTGAGGCGGTGTTGAATGCCGTGACGGTCGTGCGTTTCGTCAAAGCCTTCGGGTTTGATGAACATTTCTTCGCCTTCAAGTAATCCATGTACACCAGACTGACCGGGTTCAAGGCGTTTCTCGCCTTTGTACTTGGCAGCGTGGCTGGGCAGGTAATCGGTTGGTTCTTCGTATGATGAAACATAGCCTTCGTAGTTGCGCAGAATGATCTTGTGATCAGACATACTCAATAAATAATTGGGCATGACGGGAATTTTTCCGCCGCCGCCGGGAGCATCCACAATGAATTGTGGGACGGCGTAACCCGAGGTGTGTCCGCGCAAGCCTTCCATGATCTCGATACCTTTGGCAACGGGTGTGCGGAAGTGTCCCGCGCCTTCCACCAGATCGCATTGATAGAGATAGTAAGGGCGCACACGAATGCGGACAAGATCCTGCACGAGTTTGCGTTGGATGTGAACATTGTCATTCACGCCCGCCAGCAACACAGATTGGTTTCCGAGTGGAATACCTGCCCTAGTAAGACGGTCACAGGCTTGTTCCAGTTCCAACGAAATTTCATTGGAGTGGTTGACGTGGATGTTCAGCCACAGCGGATGGAACTTGGCTAGCATATCACACAATTCCTGCGTAACGCGCATCGGCATGAAGACGGGGACACGTGAACCGATGCGGACAATTTCAATATGGGGAATCTCGCGCAAACGGGTGAGTAGTTCTTCGAGAATTTTTGGAGCCAATACAAGCGGGTCGCCGCCAGAGAGCAGCACATCACGTACTTGCGGGGTCCGCTTGAGATAATCAATCTGCATCTCGAATTCCTGGCGATTGAAGGTCTGCCCGGGGTCGCCGACGATGCGCGAGCGGGTGCAGTAACGACAATACGATGCGCATTGAGTCGTTACCAGCATGAGCACTCTGTCAGGATACCGATGGACCAGCCCTGGCACGGGAGAGTGGCGGTCTTCCGCCAGCGAATCTTCCATCATGGAGGTGAAGGCTTGCATCTCCTCCGCCAGTGGAATGATCTGTTTGCGGGTCGGGTCATCGGGGTCATTGGGGTCGATCAATGAAATAAAGTAAGGCGTCACATCGACGCGAAACAAGCCCTGAGTCTGCAGAGCCTTGCGTTCAGAGTCGGTCAAGGGCAGAACTTTTTCAATATCTTCAGCAGTGTTTAGACGATGGCTTAACTGCCAGCGCCAGTCGTTCCATTTTTCATCGGGAACGTCAGCGTAGATGGGAGCGCGTTTTGAAACAAACGGTGTAGGCATGGAATTTTCCTCCGAAAATTAATAAAGTTTAGTTACGGTTAACAAGCATGTTCACGCGGGGACTGTGGAGGATCGTGATCGGGTCTGAAAAAACCTGCAAACCTTATTTTCATAATGACATTGTAAGAGGAAATAAAAGGCAGGTCAATGACTATTTTAGCAGGGGATAAATTTATGTTTTTTAAACGAAAGTGTGTACAATATAATCAGGAAAAGGAGTGCTTATGGGGAACGTGGCTGTCTTGACCGATTCGTGTGCAAGTATTCCCGAAGAATTATTGAGGCATCTGAATATTCATACAGTTGCCTACTATATCCATCGTGGGCAGGAGGTGTTGCGTGACCTGGTGACCATTCAGCGGGAAGAGTTCCTGCGTTGGTTGATCACGGCCCGCTTTTTGCCGACCACTGCCTGCCCGGGACCGGAAGATTATTTTGATGCCTATAAAGAACTGGCTGAGCATGGGACACAGGAGATCATCAGCATCCATATGACCTCCAAAGCGAGCGGCGGATTCCAAGCCGCGACAGTGGCACAAACGATGATGCAGGATGAAGCGCCAAACGTACGGATCGAAGTGATCGACACGCGTAATGTCTCGCTGTGTCAGGGTTGGATGGTGATCGAAGCCGCGCGTTCAGCATTGGCGGGTCTTTCTCTGGACCTGATCACTGCTTCCGTTAAAAAGATGATCCCGATCACCCATATGATCCAGACTGCTGACACGCTCAAGTATCTGTATCTGGGCGGGCGCATCGGGAAAGCGCAACAGCTTGTGGGCAGTGTGCTTAATATCAAACCGATCATCGGCATGGACGATGGCGTCATTGTCCCGTTGGGAGGCGCCCATAGCCGCGGACAGGCTTATCAACAAATGGCTGACATGGTTGCCGAAGTTGTGGGGCAGGGCAAAGCCAAGATCGCCTACGTCCATGCCGGGGCACAACGCGAAGTGGAAAGGATCAAAGAGATGGTCGAAGCCAAGGTGGATGTGGTTGAGACGTTCGTGGCTGAACTATCGCCAGCATTGGCTGTCCATACAGGTCCCGGCACGGCGGGCTTGTGCTACTACCCAATCGAAACCTGAGATAATATCTACATGGTCGGGCTTCCCCGACCATGTGCTTTTCTGTGGAACCCTTTACTACTAGCCGGTGTACTTTTATAAATAACCTCTCCGGAGAGGCTCTACTTGGATGAACCCACTTTAATCCATCACGCTGCAAACGGCGACGCGCTGGCTTGGGAACCGTTGGTGTTGGCACATCAGCAGGCGGTTTTCCGGCTATCGTACCTGCTCCTTGGCGATCCCGATGAAGCGGAGGATATTGCCCAGGAAACCTTTTTGCGCGCCTGGAAACATCTCAAGCGCTTTGATGCCACGCGCCCGCTGCGCCCGTGGTTGTTAAGCATTGCATCGAATCTTGCCAGCAACCGTCATCGTTCGGCTGGGCGGTACCTGGCGGCGCTGACGCGCGCGTTTCGCGATGAACCAACCTCAGTCACCATTGAAGAAAAGAGTTCGCAACATCTACAAGCCAATGACTTGTGGAAAGCTGTTCAAACATTGAATTTGCCTGACCAGCAAATTGTTTATCTGCGTTACTTCCTTGATCTATCTGTTGCCGAAACCGCTGAAGTTCTGCAAGTGGCGGAAGGCACGGTGAAATCTAGAATGAGTCGTGCGCTGGAAAAACTCCGCAACGTTATTCAACAGGATTTTCCTGTGCTTGTCGAAGGACCTGAAGCATGAACGAGATAGAATTCGAAAACAAATTGCGCTCGATCGCGAACAGGATGGAATATCCACGCACGCCAAATATTGCGGGATCTGTGACAACGCGCCTTCGCACCGCGACTCGTCCACGCTTCAATTCCAAAGCCCTGGTTTGGTCGCTGACCATTATCCTTGTGCTTTGCTCGAGCCTGATGCTCATCCCGCCAGCCCGTGCGGCGATCCTTGAATTTATCCAGGTCGGTGTCGTGCGTATCTTCCCACAATCTGCCGAGCCGACCCGCACTGCCACACCCGCCGCTCTCGCTCCATTGACAGCTACCTCATCTTCACAGGCTTCGAACTTAATTCCCATTTTGGATCAGATGGCAGGCAAGACAACCCTTTCTGAAGCACAAAACCAAGTGGAGTTCTCCATATTGTTACCAACGTATTCTGCTGACCTGGGTCAACCTGATTATGTGTATGTGCAGAATGCGGATGGCAATATGGTGATCCTCGTCTGGCTTGACCCTCAACAGCCGGAAAAAGTTTTAATGAGTCTGCACTTCATCCCCAATGGAAGTTGGGCGGTTAAGAAGGTTGAGCCAACGGTCATTCAGGAAACACTCGTGGATGGGGAACGTGCGGTTTGGACAACAGGACCATACCCATTATTTTTCTCTAATGGCGATATGCAATTTGAGCGTCTGATTAATGGGCATGTACTGATCTGGGCAGGCTTGGATGTGACATATCGCCTTGAGACAGATCTAAGTTTGGAAGAAGCGGTCAAGATCGCAGAATTGCTCGAACCGATCCCATAATCGTTTGGAACCAAACCTCCGCAGGCGGTGTATGGATTATGAATTTGCATTCACCAAAGGAGGCACATATGTTTTCCCGTTTCCGCATCGCGGTTGGGTTGGCTTTCATGTTAACCCTGGTCACTTCCATGACCGTCTTAGCCAAAGGCAGCTTCGCGTTCATCAGTATCACTGGACCAGATTTGAAGGAGGCTTTACGTATATCTGACCCAACATTGACAGAAGATTTTTTCACCTTTGCCGATTTCTATCGGGATGGTACCGAAGCGCCTGCGGACCCTGGTGCTGGCTATGAGATCACTCGTTACTATGTAGAGGATAGTAACGAATCAGCCTTTGACAAACTACATTACTACCCGGAAACCGGCTTTGTATACTATGACGGCATTGTGAACGGCTCATCTGAATATGATGGGAAGTGGTATACCGCTAAGCCAGATATCAAGACGATATTTGAATCTGCCTTATTCACCCAACTCCGATTGGTTGGTCTGGGAAGCCCTGAGTCTGCGAAGGCGCTTGTTCCACCACAGTCTGTCGACCCAATTGAGCCTGTCCAATCAAGCCGGGTGTTTGTCCAACCTCAGCTTATCTTAGCGATCGCTGTCTCAGCGATTTTGGCGGCGTTGCTTGTATTTGCTTTTTGGCGTCGCAGGTCTTTTGTTCAATAACTAATATTCGAGTCAATTCGCTCAAAGGGAAGTGGCTAAATGGGTGAGTGAACAAAATCGATGATGTGAAAAGCGTATTTGGGGAACTGATGTTTTCTCAATTGGCGCTGGTTGAAGTAATAGACAAACAAACGAACGGCACAGTGCAAAGCAT
>Ga0210377_10000105_pt1 | contig 74038 bp, 67 predicted proteins | sample PLM4_65_b1redo_FD_155480 | JGI IMG/M metagenome (GOLD analysis project Ga0210377, IMG submission 155480) | Groundwater sediment microbial communities from an aquifer in East River, Colorado, USA - PLM4_65_b1 redo | ecosystem: Environmental > Terrestrial > Soil > Riparian zone | place: USA: East...
TGAATTTGTAGTGGACATCCATCCCGGCACACGCTACATTTGAACTCATCTTTTCCATGGCTATCTCCTTTCTTTGGCCTCTATCATATCACGCTAAACGATGGGAGACAGCCTTTCATGAGATTACATTCTACGCCCACGTACGCCGTCAAGTTCGACGCAAAACGCAACCACCCAAAGCCGCTCCGTCGATATCGGCAGGCTCGCCACGTGGCCCTCTGTAAAGAGTCCCAAGGGCAGCATGATGGGAGAAGCGGCTTAAGTAATCAAGGCAGTAATTGGCTTTTTTCGAGCAGGCCGGCTTTGGCGGAATCGACAGTGACGGTGAACTGGCCTTTGCCCTCGACGACGAACTGGACGCGGGCGGCGCTCATGCCGTCAATCGTATCCAGCTCGACTCGCTCGGGCCGGCGCTTGACGGCTTGAACTCGCTTGAAATACTGATCTGTCACCTGCCCGCCCGACAGGACGCGAAGGTCATCGCCCTCAATTGAAACTACGTCCGGCGGGCTGATATGATGATCCACGTCCTGAGCCGTCCGGGTCGGGATCAAACGCTGGTTTTCGATGGTGACCCAAATCCTGAACAAGCCATCGCTCAACTTCTCGACCTTTACCTCGCTGATCTCCAGCAGCGGCATCATATCGGCATGATACAGCGTAAAGGCCATATTGCGATGCAGCTCTTCCTCAAGCAAAAACGAAGGCGGCACCCGGCCCCACTCTTTTTTCTCGCCGCCGATTTCAATTGTGCCGTAAGTCGGATGCTCATACGGCTGCCACGCGACAATCCCATCGCCCATCAGCACGTATTTGATAAATTCGGCCTCCTGTTCGGCCGAAGGCAAGCTCGCCGTTCTGTAAAGGTTCGCAGATGTCCACTGCTCATTCGTGAAGGCGAGGATACCGCGTCCGCCGTAGAACCAGTCGATCTCGTTTCCCCAGGTCGTGTAAAGGTCTTTCCAGATGGTCAGCGAACGATAGAAAGGAATGATTTTTTCTCCCCGCTCGCCAATCAGGCTCAGCACTCGCTCGTCCTGGCTCTTGATCTCGCCGCCTTCGCGGCCGGGGCTTCGCAGGATCATGCCGCCGGAATTGTGAAATGACTGGGCCGCGGCGATGTTGGGATGGGCCAGAACAAACTCGGCCACGGCGCGGGTTTCGGAATGCGAGAACGGATAATCCTTGGCGCCGGATTGAATATAGTTCGGCTGCCAATCGTAGGCCCAGTTGCGATTCATGTCGTAGCCGCCCTTGCGGTCTTCGTTGATCCGGCCGTCGCCGTCGTTGTCGATCCCCTCCCACCCCAACAAGCTATACTGTCCGGGTTCATCCGGTTTGGCCCTGACCATCAGGTACTGCGGATAATCCGGGTGCGGCTTGAACCGGCCCTGCGGGTCTTTGATCCGCATCATCGTGATGAAACCGTCGCCGTTAAGGTCCTCGTAATCGTCCTCGTCGGCCTGACCGTCGCGGTCGTCGTCGGTCGGTTCGAGGCCCGACCTCGCCTGGCCGCCCTGATGAAGCCACATATCCCGGCCGTCGGGATTGATGCTCGGCACCAGATAGAAAACCCGCTCGTCGAGCAGCGATGTCACCTTATCGAGCCGGCCGTACTGATGGCAGAGATACCAGGCGGTGTAGGCCACCGTCTCGCCCGCCTGGACTTCGTTGCCGTGAATGTTGCCGTCAATGTACATCGCGCTCTTGCTGTCCGGCTCACCGACGTTCTGCGCCGTCACTTCCAGACACCATATCTCGCGGCCCTGCGATGACTTGCCAATCGAATACAGCCGGGTCAGCTCGGGGAAGGCTTTGCGGAGCCGGGCCAGAATCGCCGTCAGTCCGGCGTGATCGTAAAACTGGTTCCATGCGACCTGAACTTTGCGCTCGGCGGAAGCCCCCAGCGCCGGAAACGCATGGTCGGCAGGATTGCCGGCCTTGATCCTGCCGGGGCGCTCGTTCGCAACGGCGGCCCCGACAAGCGTGAAAATCAGGCACAATAACAGCAAAACAGCGATGCCGCGTTTAAGTTCAACTCGGTGCTTCATAGAAAAAACCTCATGTTTCATGCAATACTCTTCAAAGGCTGATTCACTGAGCTTCCTGCAGTTCGATAGTTCCTTCGACGCGCCCGGCCAACATCGAGATGATCTCGAAATCGACTTTCTTGCGGTCGGCGGCCCGGACGATGTAGCGAACCTCAGCCATCCCGCCGCTGCCGCGAATGACGGGGAGATTCGTAATCCTGGTTCCGGAGAGAATGGACTCATCGTCGAGCTTCAGTACCAGCCGGGTTGGATGAATCTCGCGCGTCGTTTGGCCGTGCTCCAGCACCGTCGGCAGAAAACCGGTATTCTCGACCTGTATCTTGACTTCATAAACCGACCGGCCCAGATGGCGAGTCTCGATCTTTCGTACGCCGATGCGCGGCAGCCGCTGCGCCGCGGTGGTCAGGAAATCGCAATGTTTGGCCGCGATTGGGTCGATCATCTCCGCAGGTGGATTCGTCAGGGCGAAGGGACGGTATCCACCGACCTCGGCCCGTTGATTCGGAAAATCAGGATGCTCTATCGGCCGCCATTTGATGAAAGCATCCGGTGCGTGCTCGTCAAACCATTTCAACTCTTCGCGCTGCTTTTCATTGCGTTTGTCCTGGTCGTCTTTGGCGCCTTTGTCCTTGTCCTTCTTACTCCCTTCGCTGTCGGATTCGCCGTCTTTTTCCTGCTCATCTTTTGGCTGGTCTTGCGTCTTTTGCTTTTTCTCGGCCGCCTTTGAAATCTCGACGGCGACGGCCGGGCTCCAGGCCCCGGCCGCAAGGGAGAGCCGGCCCCGATGGAAATACATCCAATCGCTGAACGAACCGGGCACGGCGGCGCCCTCAAGCTCTTTGTCCAGCCCGAGCGCCTTGCGGAAGCTCTCGCCCATCGCCTTGTAGTAGCCCACATCTTGCTCGTCAATCGCGGTCATCGGCTTTCGCCGCTCAGCGGCTGGTGCGCCTTTAGGAGTCTTCGAGAGATTGTCCGCCGCCCCGTAGGTGACAACGAGTCCGATGTTCGGGTGCTCGATGACGAAATCCGCCAGCGCCCGCGTTTCGGTTGCGCTGACCTGATGCACGCCGGCGTCCGGGGCGAAGAATTTGTAGTCATACGGAAAGTTGCGATTGAAATTGACGCCACCGGGGCCATCCTCATTCCACCGCTCATCGTGGTCGTTATCGACGCCCTCGGCGAGGTATCGCCACGCGCCAACCTCGCCTTTGAGATGATCCGCCTTCAAGAGCAGCCGGTTATCATTCGGATCGAGAATATACTCGCCCTGCGGATCCTCGATCCGCATCCACGTAATGAATCCATCGCCGTCAAGGTCTTCGGGGCCATCCTCGTCGATAAGCCCATCGTGGTCGTCATCGACGGGTTTGTCGTTCAGAGGCGTTTGAAGCTGCGGCCGGGCAAAGAACCGCTCGGCGGCGTCGGGATTGAGTCGCGGGATGACATAAATCGTCGTCGTCCTGAGCAGTCCGGCGACATTAGGGTCTTTTGCATATTGCCCGACCAGATGCTCGATCCACGCGACCGCCGCGGAACAGCCGATCAGGTCGTCGCCCTCGATACCCGCCACGACCAACATCGCCGGGCGCATTTTGCGATCCTGCCTGGTCCCCTCGCCGGCCTCGATGAGCCAGACCTTTCGTCCCCCCATCGACTGCGCGACGCTCTCCACTCGTACAAGATCGGGATTCTCGCCGGCCAGAGACGCCAAATGCCTGCCCAGGGATTTGTCATCGTAGTACTGGGCGGCGTGCGCGACGGGCAGGCCCGCCAATATAAGGATAATGCTGACTAATAAGAACCGGTATGGCCCGGCGCCCGGCCGCAAAATGTTCGGCGACATCCTGTCGTCTCCTACAAGGGTCCATTCAATCCGCTAATGCTACCAGATTCATGCCGGATTACACCAGCCTATTTCGAGGAATTCTCTTTAAGCATGTTGCGAAGATAGACATGCTCGTCGCCGTTCCAGGGCTTGGAGCAGATGTCGATGTCACCGTCGGTGTCCACGTCCGCCGCCTTGACCTCGTGGCATTCTTTGCCGGAAAAGATCAACTGCTCTTTCCAGGCTCCGGCTTTGCCGTCGGCGTTTTCCCAGATGAACCATTTATACGGCGGTTTCTCCGTCAGCGGCCCACCGCCGGAAGAAACATCAAGGTCACCATCGTTGTCAAAATCCGCCACGGCCAGCGAATGAAAATCCTGGTCGGTATGGTCGGCGGAAACCAGATGGGCAACCCAGTTTTTGCCTTTGCCGTCGGCGTTCTCGAACCAGAAGACGCGGGCATCGATGGTATCCGCCTCGGCCTCGACAATATCCAGGTCGCCGTCGCCGTCGAGATCACAGACCCAGACCTTGATGGCCAGCCCGTAACGGTCCGGGCGGTTGCCGCCGGGCGCAGCCAGGACGGCGTGCTCGCTCCATTGCAGCCCTTTGCCGTCGAGATTCTCGAACCACACATCGCCGCGGACAACGTCGCTGTCACCATCGCCATCGAGGTCGCCAATCCCGCGCGGCCCGACACCGCCGTGAATGCCGCCGCCGATCCGGTGCTCAATCCATTTGGCGCGCGGATCGGCCGGGATTTCGTACCAGACGGTGACGAGGTGGTCCTTCTGATCGCTGATAGCGGCCACGTCGAGCTTCTTGTCGCCGTTGATATCGGCCGCCACGTTGTCGTGACAGACGATGGCACCGACGTCGAATCGCTCGAAGGGCTCCGTGCGGGGCTTGCCGGTGTTTCGGTACCATCCGGTGCCGCAGAACTGATCGATCCATCCATCGCCGTCGATGTCGAAGGCCGTGCCGCCGACGTCGGTGCGGACGCCCTGCCCCACATCATGCCGAATCCACCGGTCCGGGCCGGCGTACTCGAACCACCACGTTCTGGCCCGCTCCCCGACGACCCAGTCGAGGTCACCGTCTTTGTCGATATCGACCAGCGAGGTCTGGCCCATCTGGTTGCCGATCCGGTCGATCAGGTGATATTCAAACGCCGGAAAAGCCGCATACGTCGCTGAACGCGACAGACACACCACACTCACAAAAGCACACAACGCCCAGACTCTTCTGCACTTGTAAGAAAACATAGCACACCCCTTTCACCAGTTATTGAGCCTTATCTCTACTCAACAGGTTCCGTTTTTTTCATACAGCCACCACCTCATTTTACTCTGCGCCTTTGTTCTTGGCTGGCGCTCGAAGTACAGGGTCATTTCCGTCCCGTCAGCGCATCTGATCCTGAACCAGTGCTTTCGCAGGTACATCTCCAAACTCCCGCTCTTGCACGGACCCGATTTCTTACCATTTTTCCAGCACTTCTGCAACGATGTATTCTTTATCCCGCCAGATAAAACGCCCGGGCAATCCCGGCTCGCCTCGGGTCATCCCGCCTGTGTCAAACGTCCCCTCAACGGGCTTGATCGGCTCGCTTACGAATTCGTCTTTCATAGGCCCTTTCTCTACTTTGGTCTGAACTGCCTGTCAGATTCCCGTTCAGTCTCTCGCCCCGTGCTTGCGGAGCAGCTCGGCGATTTCGGTGTGGCCTAAACTCTGGGCCCAGCTCAGGGGGCTTCGGCCTTTGTTGTCCGTTTGCCCACGTCGTGCTCATATTCGTAACTCATTGCGTAGCAAGCATATGCAGCACATATAGCGTTCCAGGCTGAATATATGTCTCCAGCCTGACGCCACCCACTGCTGCACTTTGCCTCCCTGATGACCTTTGCCCCAAAAACTGCCGATACAATGGACACTATGAGAAAACCATGGGTGTACAAGCGAAGGAACATCAAAGGTTGGTGGGTCGGTTGGTATGAAGGGGGCAGGAGAAAGGCCAAGGCAGTGCCCAGCAAATCGCTGGCCGAGCACTTCTGCCACATCAAATACAGCCAACTCAACTCTGATGTGTTCACAGGCATTGTTGACATCGGCTGGCGGCAAATGGTTGATGAGTACCACCATGCCAAACAAGTGGAGGGACTCCAGAGCGCATCAGTCTACGAAGTGCTATTGACCCTGCGCCACTACGAGCGACTGGTCGGATCGAATTCATCAAAGCACGTCACCCAGCAGAGCCTATATGAATTTATCCTGGAGCGACGCAAAGAAGTGGCAAAAGACACATTGAACAAGGACATCAGAAACATCGGTGCGTTCCTGAACTGGGCAGCGAAGAACCGCTACGTTGCATCTGATCTGAAAGTCAGAAGGATCAAGGTGGCACAGAAAGCCGTGACTGCCTTGTTCGCTCGTCAGGTGCGGGACCTGATCACACTGGTGTCCAAGTACCCAACTTTGCGATTGAGAGTCTTGCTGGCAGTAACGACAGGGCTTCGGCGTGGTGACATCGAGGCCATACGAATTGGGGGATATCCATTTTGACCGGAACACTATCACGACTCGCAACCACAAAGCGAAGAAAGCGATGGCAGAACGCCCTGTTCCTGAACAGATCATGACTGAGCTGTCAAACTATGTAGGCACACTTCCAGCTGGGCAAGAATCGCTTTTTGCAGACCGATTCTCACCGAAGAAATGGAAGGCGATACGTTGCAAGGCAGGATTGTCTGAACTGAAGTTCCACGATCTGCGAAAAACGTTTGCCTCGTTGTTGGCTCAAAGAGGCATGTCAACGGCAGTGACTCAAAGGCTGTTGGAGCATTCCACGCCTCAACTGACGAATGATGTCTACACGAACGTTGACCCGGTACTTCGACAGGCAGTTGAAAGATTGCCTGTGGCGGAGTGGTTGTGAAGAATACTCAACTGCTTTCGGAGTTCTGGGGTCTTCACGTTCCTCTTGTTCAGAGTACATAGCAAACGTCCACACACTTCAACCAGCCGCTTCGGTACTGACTGTTGCTGCAGTGATGACGTGGTTCGCGGTGAACTGATCTGAAAGAACAGACACGTGGACAATCAATCCGTTAGTCCGCAACCTCGTTTTGTCGTTGTCGGACCCGAATTGCCGTACTCAAACAGTGGACTGCTGCACAGTTCCATAGAAGGGACCGGCCGGGATAGGGTTGGAGTAACGCCCTCATCGCCCAGGACGTGTTCTCAAAGACAATTGACCGCCAGCGCCCATGGAGAGCATGGATGTGAACATGAGCAACTAATGGCGGATGCACGAGAGCCTCTTTAATTTCCCAGATTACCACAAAAGCAGAGCCCGCTCGCGTGCCTTGGGGAACGCGGTGACTCTATTTGTATTGGTTTGCGGGAGAAGTCGCATTTTCAACGTTTTTCTCGGACTTCTCTGGCAAAATGAAAAAGATTTGCAATTTCTGCGATTTTTTAAAAAAAGATATCAATATTTTGCGGTCCTCAAACGCCTCTCCTATAGAGATGTGAAGTGAACATCGGACGCTCCGGCTTTTCGGATGTTCCAGACAGTCCGGTCGTTTGGCTGTAGAAAGGGGATTGTCATGCACGGGGACCACAACGTATTCGTCCGGGCAATCAAGGAGAAACGAAAGATTCGGTTGACCTACTTACGCGGGAACAACGAAGAGACCGAGACCAAGCTACTCGTTCCGGTCTACTACGGCCCGGAAACGCTGGAGAGCATCGCCGACAGCTATCACTTCTGGGACGCATCGGCCGACACGAGAGAGTGTATAGCCAGTTTACCGCAGTCTGAAATCAGGCGTATGGAACTGAGCGAAGAAACCTTCGACCCTGCCAACCTGTAGCCCCGGGCCATAATTGGTACTGATACGGTGGTGGGCTGAAGCGGCGCAGAGTCCAGAAGTCTTGCAGGGCCAGCGTGCCGGGCGGTCATTGAAGAGTTCCGCGAAGCAGCGGTTGAAGCGGAAGAATCTTGATGCAATAATTCGAGATGTCTCAAAACAGGCCCCGGACAGTCTCATGTTTGCAGCCGGGCCGGCCTGAGTGGACATGTGGTCCCGACGGCGAATGCTTGTTTCCTGCCGCCTTCTTGCTGCACCAAGCTCCACTTATGGCACGTGGATCTGCTGTGACAGGCCGAAGTGCCGGACGGACATCCGCTTGTGCCATTCACCATGTCGGTTCAACCGGGCCTGTCGTATCAGCCGTTCTACAGAAAGAATTCCACACTCTCCAGAATGTTCTCCTCTGCGAAGGGCTTCGTAATGAAATCGTTGGCACCTGCTTCGTACCCTTTGATTCGATCCTCCAATGCTCCCTTGGCCGTGACCATAATGATCTTTGTCTCGGCGAGCGAGGGGTATTCTCGAAGCCGCTGACACACCTCGTAGCCGTCCATACCGGGCATCATAATGTCCAGCAGAATGACGTCGGGCTGGAAGGTTTGAGCGACCTCCAGGGCCTGCTCGCCCGAGGTGGTCGTTTCGAGATCGTACTCCTCCGCCAACAATTCTTCCAGAATCGCGATGTTGTTGGGATCGTCGTCCACCGCCAGGATTTTCCCTTGTCTTTGCATAGTTCTGTCCCATTTCATACACACGGCCCCGGCGCGGTACCCTTCGGCGGCGCCGCGGCTCACCATCTGGTTACTGTTGCATTGCCAAACTACTGTCAACGCCTGCCAGTAGCGGCGGCCTCTCCGCACACGTGTTAAGAGAGAGCGGGATCTCGAATGAGAATACCGCCCCGCCCCCAGGCCTGTTCTGGGCCCAGATGCGGCCTTTGTGCGAGGCAACGATCTCGCGACAGATCGCAAGCCCAAGGCCCGTGCCCCCCGCTCCGGTCTTTGTCTTGCTCGACTGCACGAACTTGTCGAATACAGCTTCAAGCTCATCCGGAGGAATGCCGGGACCCTGGTCACTAACCGAAATCCTGACTGAGTTCTGAACACGGTTTACGCTGACATCGATAGTCCCGCCGACCGGCGAGAATTTGATCGCATTGTCAAGGAGATTGCGAAGCACCTGCTTGATCTTATCGGCATCGAGCGTGACTTGCTCATCGAGTTCTGACGTTTCATGCCGCAGCTTCAAGCTCCGTTCCGAGAGTAATATGTCCATTTCGCCGGCCACGGCCTTGACCAACATGGCGGGGTCTGTCGGCTCCAGCGTAAACGTCGCTCTTCTCGATTCAAGCTTGGCCAGGTCCAGCAGGTCGTTCAACAACTTCAGGAGTATGCTTCCACTTTGCTTGATTCTGCTGAAGTAATCCAGCAGTTTCTCCGGTTCGGCGCTGGCGTACTTCTTGATACCAAACGAAGCGAAGCTCAGAATGCCGTGCAGCGGGGTACGCAGCTCATGCGACATGTTCGCCAGGAACTCACTCTTGGCTTGATTGGCAGAGTCGGCCTCTGCTTTGGCGATCAAGGTCTCCGTCAACCGCTGTCTTACACGTCTTCTTTCCAGGGAGTAGCGGATCGTCCGAACCAGAACATGTTCCAGCGAATTGCCCTTGACGAGGTAGTCCTCGGCCCCTTTTCTTATCGCCTCAAGACCCGTTTCTTCGTCATCCAGACCGGTCAATACAACAATCGAGACATTCGGATTTGCTTCTCGAGCTCTTTGGACGGTATCGATACCGCTGCTGTCCGGAAGGTTGAGGTCAAGCAAGACAATGTCGTAGGCGCCATTGGCCAGACATTTGACGGCATCAGACAGTGTGCCCGCCGTTTCCACGTCGTATTGCTCGGGGCTGGGAGATTTTCCCAGGATTACCTTCACAAGCCGACGATCCTGTGGGTCGTCATCAACCAGCAATATGTTCACTTTTTCACCGTTCATATTGAGCGTGTTGCCATTGACCTATGAGCCTGCTTTGTGCGAGGCAGTACCTGCCCTGGATCCGGTCTCCGCGCTGAGCAGAAGCTCGTCGTGCTGCTGCAAATCCCTCGACGCCGGCAGGGTGAACCAGAACGTCGAGCCCGTACCCACCTCTGACTTGACCCCGATCCGGCCGCCGTGCTTGTCCACGATCTTCTTACACACGGCAAGCCGTGTTCCGGCCTCTTCTTTTTCCTGCTCTCTGTACAAGCGTGCAAACATCGAGAAAACGTCCTTGCCGTCTGTTGTCTGGACACCTCTTCCGTTGTCCTGCACTTCTATCCGGACCTCGTCGCCCGCAATCTGTTCAGCTCGCATCAGAATGTGCGGTGAGACGTCTTGCCTGCGACATTTGATCGCGCTGACAACAAGGTTTTGCAGCAATTGCTGAATCAAGACGGCATCTGCGCGGACTCTCGGCAGCGGCTGCGGAATCTCAATGGCAGCGCCGGTCTCTTCCAGCAGTGTCCCAAGCTCCAACTGTTCCAACTGCTCGACGACCTCATTCAAATCAACGATCCGGGCTGCGACTGTCTTTGCGTTTGCCCGCGAATACGCCAGGATGTCTTCTATCATCCGGGTCATTCTGTCAGCTCCGTCGATCACAAACTCGAGATTCTCCTGGGCCTGCTTCTCGAGTTTCCCCTCAAGAGATTCTTTCAGCATCAGGCCGAAAGAGGAGATTTTGCGCAGCGGCTCGCGAAGGTCATGCGATACCGTGTGAACGAAATCGCGGAGTTCTGCCTTTGAAACATCGAGGGCTTCCTCAAGCCGTTTGCGCTCGGCGATTTCACGGTGCACCTGTTGCTCGTCAACCTGCGGTTGCTGCTTGACGGTGCATGTGTCAGACATAGTTGCCTCCTGTGCCCCGAAGCTGTTTCCTGCGGTTCTCCAAGCCAGGACCTGGAGGATAGTACCCGCTGCCCCTCGCAAGTAAGTGCTGACAGGGCCATTGTTATTACAAAGGGACAGCGGTACTATCCGGCCACAATTTAAGGAGTCCCAATTTCAGAGTCGCTTGTTTTCGCCAAAAGAGCGATGAAAGGCAGAAACGAAAGGGAACGTTGGTTTCGCCCTGGAAGCGACTCTTTCATTCCGATTTACTTTCGAATTTCAAATTCTTGCCCAACTCATCGGAGCTTTCGAGGCCACTCATCACCGTACGATTCCCTGTTATCACGTTCGCAAAACCCGGCCCATCAAAAACATTTTCCATTGTCAAGGATGCAAGTGATAATCTGTCCTGTTCATCCTGTTATCCCGTCCAAAATGTCCGAACTGATGTCCCGCCCGGCCGCCCCGGAGCCGGGCTTTGCGAACGGCAAAGCCAGGAAGAAGCCGGTTAAACAGTCCTATTATGCGGGCGATAACTCCAATGACACAGTCGAAGTACGATGCCGCCATACTGGTGGGTTTGATTATGCGAACTTGTTCTGCGGGGTTGGATGTAGAATCGTGTATAGTCCAAAAGGCTTTCCAATTCGGAAATTTGGGTCCACGTTGACGCTCTTGATTTTGTTCAGCGTTGCTGCGCAGGTAATCGCAGCAGAACAGGAGGCAAATGGCGCCGAGGATTTCTTTAAGATGCCTCTCGAGAAGCTGATGGAAGAGGAAGTGGATACGGTCTATGCCGCATCGAAATACAAACAGAAGGTAACTGAAGCACCTTCTTCGATAACCATTATCACCGCTGAAGAGATCCGGAAGTATGGCTATCGCACTCTGCTCGATATCCTGCGCAGCGTCCCCGGTTTCTACGAGACTTATGACCGGAACTACGGTTATGTTGGTGTTCGCGGATTCGGCCGTCCAGGCGACTATAACTCGCGCATACTCGTGCTGATAGATGGCCATCGTGTCAACGAGAACGTCTCCGATTCGTTCGGCGCAGGGACTAATTTTCATCTCGATGTGGACCTTATTGAGAGAATTGAAATCGTTCGTGGACCGGGTTCCGCGCTCTATGGCAGCAACGCACTTTTTGCCGTAATCAGTGTCATTACCAAGAACGGACAGGATTACCGCGGGCTTGAGCTCTCGGGCGAAATAGCGAGTTTCGATACCGAAAGAAGCCGGATTACTTATGGCAACGTTTTTGGCAACGGCCTGGATCTGCTCGTTTCAGGCACCTATTATGACAGAGACGGAGAGACGTTGTACTACCGCGAATTTGATGACCCCTCTACGAACAATGGGCGGGTCAAGAACGACGATGACGATTTAAAGAGCTTTTTTATTAAAACGTCCATATCCGATTTCGCGTTGACGGCCGCCCACGTGGGGAGGGAAAAAGGTATCCCTACGGCGCCGTGGGACACGGTATTCGGTGATCGCGGGACAAGAACCTGGGATTACGACGACCTCATCGGTTTGACGTATCAGCATGATTTCCCCGACGACTTTTCCATTCAGGCCAAGCTCTCTTACAATCGATACGATTATCGTGGAGACTATGTATACGATGGGGGGGGAGGTCTCTATGTCAACAAAGATAGCTTTATAGGCGATTGGTGGATTAGTGGGCTGCAGTTCACGAAAAAGCTCTCCGAGCGGCACAAACTTATCTCCGGCGCCGAGGCTCAATATAACGTCCGGCAGGATCAGAAGAACTGGGACTCAGAAATACGTCTGGATAAGGGGGAGTCTTCCAAGAGCTGGGGCGTCTATGTTCAGGACGAATTCAGGGTTTGGGATAATCTGACCCTATTTGCAGGCTTGCGGCGCGACGATTATGATGCGACCGGTGATACGATCAATCCTCGGGTAGGACTGGTATATAACCCTTCTGATGACACAGCCGTCAAGTTACTCTTTGGAGAGGCATTCCGTGCTCCCAGCGTTTATGAGCTTTACTACGAGGACGGATCCACTACGAGAGCCAACCCTTCGCTGAGACCTGAAACCATCAAGACATACGAGGCGGTTCTGGAGAAATATTTCAACAAGAATCTTCGCGGGAGCATCAGCGGCTATTATTACAAGATGCGAGACCTTATTAACCAGACTACAGACACCGACGGCTGGATCATGTTCGACAACCTCGACGAAGTCACGGCAAGGGGCATCGAGACGGCTCTTGACACAAAATGGGATAACGGCATACGAGGCCGAGCGGCTTACTCTCATGTTCAAACCTGGGATAAGACCACCGAATCGACATTAGCCAATTCACCGGAGCACATGATCAACTTCAACCTCATCCTGCCGATAATAAAGGACACTCTCTTCGCGGGCATCGAAACCAAGTACACCAGCAAGAGGAAAACCTTAACGAGTGACCACACAAACGATTCGGTTGTGACGAATCTGACGCTCACATACGAGAATGTCATCAAAAGGTTAGAGCTTCAAGTGGGCATATTTAACCTGTTTGACGAAGAATACGGCCATCCTGGTTTTGCAGAACATGTGCAGGACGTTATTGAGCAGGACGGCAGAACTGTTGGGGCTAAGCTTACATACCGCTTTTAGAAGACGCGGGCTCGCAAGCAATTATCCACATATACACAGAATATGACGCGTCGAGATATGGGTAAGACAAGAATACTATCCGTTCTGATTCTGATCTTAACCGCCACGAATAGGGTGCACGCCGAACAGGCTGCGCCTGAAACAAACCGCGAATATCAGATCAAGGCAGCGTTCTTGTATAACTTCGTGAAATTTACGGATTGGCCGGGTGAGCCGGCTGCCGACGGTAGCAAGCCGAGCACCATTGACAGCAATGAGCCTATGACAATCGGCATCATCGGCGAGGATCCGTTTGGAAATGCCTTTGAACCTGTCAAAGATAAGCGGGTTAAAGGTCGAAAGATTGTTCTAAAGCGGTTTAAAGGAATCGAAGAGTCGAAACAATCAAACGAGCAAATCGAGAGTGTCAGGAAATGTCACTTGTTGTTTATTTGCCGTTCTCAGAAGGAACATCTCGGGGAAATCATAGATTTAGTTAAGGATCGCCCCGTGCTAACGGTCGCAGATATGAGCGGCTTTCTCGAATCCGGCGGCATGATCAACTTCATCATGGAGGAGAACAAGATTCGCTTTGAAATTAATCTTACCGCCGCCCGGCACGCCGGACTTAGAATAAGCTCCAAACTTCTTGGGCTGGCAAAGAGAGTCCTCCGCGAAGAACCTTTCGAGGGTGCCAGGAAATGATCAGGTCGAAACTGCGAGATATTACGATAAGATGGAAGCTTATATTGATAATCATGTCAACGTGCGTGTCCGCGCTGGCTTTGTCAGGAGCTGCATTTATCGTGTCGGAGAGGACTATTGTTCGGCACTTCATGGCCAACAATCTGTTGACCCAAGCGAGAATCGTGGCAGATAACTGCAAAGCAGCCCTGGTTTTCAAAGAAGCGAAGGATGCAGAGGAGATACTAAAAGCCCTTCAAGCGGAATCTTCTATCGTTTCTGCGTGTGTTTATACCAATAGCGGCGAAACGTTTGCAGGATATTACCGGGACGGCGCCGATAAAAGCCCTTATCCGAGCGGACTTAAGGAAGACGGCCATTTTTCCAACGAGGGCCTGTTGATCGCGTTCAAAACTGTCGTTCTGGATGGGGAAACAATCGGAACAGTTTGTCTGCGGTCAGATTTGAGTCCTATGCGTGAAATGTTCAAGCTTCATACCTGTATCACGATGGCGGTTATATTATTTGTCTCTTTGATAGCCCTCTTGCTCTCGTCCGTGCTTCAGGGGATTATTTCAAAACCGATCTTGAGTCTTACGGATACCGCAAGGATCGTTTCGGAAAAAGGCGATTACTCGGCTCGAGCTCTAAAACAGACCAACGACGAGATAGGCTCGCTCATCGACGCTTTCAACAAGATGTTGGAGCAAATCCAGAAGCGTGATGTGGAATTAGTGGAACGCACTGACGAGCTAAGCACTACCAATGGACAACTAACCAGGGAAGTCGCCGATCGCGTAAGAGCCGAAGAACAGATACGCCAGCAAAACATATTTCTGAATACCGTTCTGGAGTCTCTGACACATCCGTTTTGTGTCATCGACGCCAACAACTACACGGTCAAGATGGCCAATTCAGCGGCCAAGAGAACATACCCAGACCTGTTGTCCGACGGGATAACCTGCCATAAGCTCACCCACCTGCGAGATAAACCTTGCGACACAATTCAAGACGTCTGCCCGATCGAAGAAATCAAGAGGACAGGAAAATCCGTCGTGGTCGAGCACATCCACTATGACGGGGATCGAAATCCGATGTTTGTTGAAGTGCACGCTTACCCAATTTTCGGAAGCGACGGCAAACTCTGCGAGATCATCGAATATTCTCTTGACATTACCGATCGCAAAAAGGCGGAGGATACCATCAAGGAGACGACAAACCTCCCGCAGAACATTATCAATTCTTCCGCTGATCTGATATTCGTCAAGGACCGAGAGCTCCGTACGTTGTTGTGCAACGAGGCGTATGCGCGCGCGGTCGGGAAACGACCCTCGGATATGTACGGGAAGACCGATATCGAGAATGGCTGGCTCCCGGAGCTGATCAAAGGGGATCCGGCTAAGGGGATCAAGGGATTTGAGCATGACGACAGGGATGCACTCAGCGGAAAGGTCGTGCACAATCCGAACGATCCTGCGAACATCGGGGCCGAGATACGGACCTTTGATACCATTAAGCTTCCCCTGCGAAATCCAGACGGTAATATCGTCGGGGTGCTCGGTATCTCGCGCGACATCACCAATCGCAAGCAGGCCGAGGCCGAACTCCATGCAACCCACGAAAGACTTCTGGAAGCGTCCCGTATGGCGGGCATGGCGGAAGTGGCCGCCGACGTGCTGCACAATGTGGGGAATGTTCTCAACAGTATCAATGTATCCACCACCCTGATAACAGGGAAAGTCACCAACTCAGAGGTAGCAAACCTGGAAAAAGTGGCACGCATTATCAACGAACATATTGATGAGATTGGGACGTTCCTTACCGAACACCCCCAGGGAAAGCATATTCCTGTATATCTGACCGAGGTCAGCAGATGCCTGCAGGCTGAGCAGACCGATATTATCAGCAAGCTTCAGGTATTGACCGACAACGTGCAGCATATCAAGGATATCATTAGCATGCAGCAGGCGTACGCCAAGGTATCGGGAGTCGAGGTGCAAATATCTCCCACCCGGTTAGTGGAAGACGCCATCCAGATCAACAGCGCAGGGCTGCAGCGCCACGGAACCCGCCTTGTGCGTGAGTTTGAGGAGCTTCCCGACGTGGAAATTGACAAACAAAAAGCGCTCCAGATCCTGGTGAATCTGATCAGCAACGCCAAGTATGCTTTGAGTGACAGCAAAAAGCGAGAAAAATTAGTGACCGTTCGAATCTACAGACATGGTGAGGATCACTTCCGGATCGAGGTGGCCGACAACGGTGTTGGGATACCTGAGGAAAACCTGACGAAGATATTCAGCCACGGATTCACCACCAAAGAAGGTGGCCATGGATTCGGCCTGCACGGCAGCGCTCTGGCGGCGAGCCAGGTGGGAGGGTCTCTGAGCGTCCATAGCGATGGCGTGGAGCAGGGAGCAACGTTCACACTGGAATTACCGTTTAAGCCTGCAAAGGTCGTGTCATGAAAAAAGATCATCAAAAGAATCGGCGTATCCTGGTCATTGATGACAGTGAGAGAATCCACGAGGATTTTCGGGCCGTCCTGGGGCATACGGACGCGGATACCGCCGCCCTCCAGGAAGCCAAAACCGCAATTTTTGGCAAAGTACCCAGCGTATCATCGCACATAGATTTCGAGCTCGATTCCGCCCTCCAGGGGCAGGAGGGATTGGAGAAAGTCCAAAAGGCTCTGGGCGAGGGCCGTCCCTACGCTATGGCTTTTGTCGATATTCGCATGCCGCCGGGCTGGGATGGAATTGAGACCATTCGGAGAATTTGGCAGGTGTACCCGGAACTCGAGGTCGTCATCTGTACGGCCTATTCCGACTATGATTGGAACCAGATCGTTGACAAGCTGGGACAAACGGACCGGCTGCTGATCCTGAAAAAGCCCTTTGATAACGTGGAGGTTTATCAGCTCGCCGGTGCGCTCACCGAGAAATGGAATCTCTCCCGACAGGCCGAAGCGGCTCTCGATGCCTCCGAGGCGAAATATCAGGATCTTTACGATAACGCGCCTGACATGTTTGCGACCATAGATGCCAAGACAGCAAAGATTCTCCAGTGCAACCATACCCTTGCGACAGCCATGGGCTACAGCAAAGAAGCAATCATCGGACGGCCCCTTTTTGATATGTATCACCCCGACTGCATGGACGAGGCGAAAAAAGCGTTCAACTCATTCGTGGACGCAGGAGAGGTGTACGACGCCGAACTACAATTGAAAAGGAAAGATGGCGGCAAAATCGATGTTAGCCTGAACGTATCCTCTGTTCGAGACGACCAGGGGCATGTCTCGTGCGGAAGGTTGTCCTGGCGTGATATCACGGATCGCAAGAGGGCCGAGGAGAAGCTCGAACAGCAACACAAGAACTTAGAGTCGATGTTCAGAGCGGCGCCTGTCGGTATGCTGTTGGTTGACGAAAACCTCGTTATAAAGCAGATCAACGATGTCACTTTGAAGCTGGTCCAACGAAAATCATCGCAGGTCATCAACGCCCGACCGGGAGATGGGCTGAATTGTATTCACAGCACCGATGTCTTGAAGGGGTGTGGTCATGGCCCAGCCTGTGAACAATGCAGAATTCGTAAAGCCATTGAATCAGTTCTTCAATCGGGCCGATCCATTCACGCAGAAGAAATTCAAGCAACATTCTTGATTGAGGATAAGCCAGTCAATGTCTGGCTGAGCATCAGTATCGAGCCGGTAGAACTCGACGACAAGAAGCACGCCATAGTGGCCATCAACAACATCACGGACCGTGTGCAGGCAGAGGAGAAACTTCGTGGCAGCGAGACACGATATCGAACCCTTTTTGAAAGTTCTCAGGACGCCGTTATGACCCTGGCGCCTCCTTTGTGGAAGTTCACCTCGGGCAATCCGGCAACCTGCACAATGTTCGGGGCAAAAGACGAGGCGGAGTTCACCTCATGTAGCCCTTGGGAAGTATCTCCTGAGAAGCAGCCGGACGGGCGGCTTTCGTCACAGAAAGCTAAAGAGATGATCGAAACAGCTATGCTGAAGGGCTCGCACTTCTTCGAATGGACTCATCAGAGGCTTTCCGGCGAGGAATTCCCGGCCACCGTATTGCTTACCCGGATGGAGCTTGAAGGGCAACCGATGCTGCAGGCGACGGTGCGCGACATCACCGAAAGCAAGAAAGCTGAGCAGGAGTTGCACGCTGCGAAAGAGCAGGCCGAACAAGCGAACAGGATCAAGAGCCAGTTCTTAGCCAACATGAGCCACGAAATCCGCACTCCAATGAATAGCATCATCGGATTCAGCGAAATGCTGGCCGAGGATGGCCTCAACGAGGAACAGAGACAGTATGCTAATCTTATTCGAGAAAGTGGCACAAACCTCCTGCGGATCATAAATGAAATCCTGGACTTCTCAAAAGTTGAGGCAGGCAAGCTTGAAGTGGATATCACCGAATGCACGCTCTGCGAGATTCTCGAAGACGTGGAGTCGATGCTGCGCCCCCAGGCGCAGAGGAAGGAATTGGAGTTTGGAGTGTTGCGCAGCAGTCGCCTGCCTGCACGAATTCGCACGGACCCGACACGCCTGCGTCAGTGCCTCATCAACCTTGTTTCCAACGCCATAAAATTCACTAAGAAAGGTCACGTCTATCTGAATGTGGCATTCGAAACCGGAAATGACAACGGACCCTATATCCGCTTTGACGTGGAAGACACAGGCATAGGCATCAGGCCTGAAGATCATCAGAGGATCTTCGAGTCGTTCACACAGGCTGACGGAAGTACGGCGCGCAAGTACGGCGGCACCGGCTTGGGTTTGGCCATTGCGAGACGATTGGCGGAGCTGCTCGGAGGCCGGCTTACGGTGACAAGTGAGGAAGGACAAGGTTCTGTATTCTCGCTGATAGTGCCGGCCGGTGCCGATTCTCGGGAACAGCCGATCCCTGATAGGGATGAGGCCGTACATCAGACAAACAGTACCGAGAAGCAGGTTCAGCCGAAATTCTCAGGTCATGTGCTTGTTGCTGAGGACGTCAAGACCAACCAGATGCTTGCCAAGGCAATGCTGAGCCGGATGGGTCTGGAGGTGACCATCGCAGCAGACGGAAATGACGCGGTACAAAAGGCTCGCGCCCACGACTTTGACCTGATACTTATGGACATCCAAATGCCCGGTATGGACGGCTACCAGGCTACAAGAACTCTGCGAAAAGGAGGCGTAAAGACACCTATCGTTGCGGTGACAGCGCACGCAATGAAGGGCGATGACGAGAAGTGTATCGAAGCCGGCTGCGATGACTATTTGGCTAAACCGCTCGATCGCCGGAGATTGCTCGAGAAAATTCAGAAGTACCTTTGTGTGAAGGACAAAGTCGCATGTGAGAACACCAATGAAACCAAGCACCACGAGAACGGAGCCTTGGATCAATCGTGCAACCCAGCGACAGAGGAATCACGCTTGAGCCAGACGTCCGAGGCCGCAGACAGTAAGGGAATACTGAACTGGAACGAACTCATCAACCGATTGGGAGATGAAGAGATGATCAGAGACATTGTGCCAATATTCCTGAATGATAACAAGGAACGGCTCGAAAAGCTGACCGAAGCCGTGGAGGCTGGCGATGCAAAAACGCTCGCGCTGTATGCTCACGCAGTCAAGGGTGCGGCTAAAAACATCGGTGCTGCCCGGCTTTCAGATATAGCCCATCGTCTGGAATGTTCGGGCCGAGAGGGCGATCTGGAAGCCGTACCGTCGCTCTTTGACGCGCTTAAGACGGAGGTCGAGAAAGTCGTGGCGTTTTTGTCTTTGGAGGACTGGATAGAGATAGCCAAACGGGAAAAGGTCATTACAGATGATAAACTCAACGCCGGCATCACTTGCAGATGCTGAAATTGAGAATGTATCCAAGAAACCGGTTGTTCAGGGGAACGGGAATGTGCAAAACGCTTAGGTCAGCGGTGGGCGCTCGTAGGTGGCGCAGCAGTCTCTTACCGATTGCCGGGCTGTCGGCACTTGGCATCCTGCTGACGCTCAGCATATCGATAGTGGAGGACACGCTGCCCAGCTTTCAGTTGAACCACGCGGTTCTTCATGCCGTGCTGGAGACTCTTGGTTGTATGCTCGCTCTGGGAATTGCCAGCTTTCTGCTAATGTGTCACGGTGAAAGGAACAACGGGTACATGACGTGGTTGGCGTGCTCCATACTGGTCATGGGGATATTGGATGCCTTTCATGCCAGCATGATGCCCAGCAATGAATTCATCTGCCTGCGCAGCATATCTCACCTGATCGGCGGCCTGTGCATTGCTCTGATCTGGCTGCCCGAGCGGTTCAGCCACATGCGGCTGGCCGAAGTCATGCCCAAGATACTTGTAGCGGCCGCCGGATTGTTGGGCGCGATAGCGTTGGTCTTTCCGGAGATACTGCCCACGGTTTTAGTCGGTGAGAGATTCACATCGGTCGCCAAAACACTCCACTTTGCGGGAGGGATTTTCTTTCTTGCCGGGGTCGCCTACTTCATCAGCCGTTTTGACCGCGACCAGGACGCCATCCAGGCGCTGTTTGCCATCTATTGTCTGCTTTTTGGTGTGGCGGGCCTGACCTTCATGTTCTCCAGGCTCTGGAGCTCCGGGTGGTGGCTGCTGCATCTGGCACGCTTGGCGGGCTATGTCGTCGCGTTTAAGTACGTCGCAACCAATTGCTCGACACACTATTTGTCTCTCATCAGAAACGAGGAGACTCTCACGCGGGCAAAGGCACAGGCGGAGGAGTCAAAGCAGGAGCTTGAAAGGCTCAACGAGCAGCTCGAGGCATTGGTCCAGGAGGCGAATCGGCTGGCCAAGGAAGCCGTCGTGGCCAATCGAGCCAAGAGCGAATTCCTGGCCAACATGTCGCACGAATTGCGTACCCCGCTGCACAGCATCATCAGCTTCGCCTCGTTCGGCATCAAGAAATATACCAGTGCCGAGCCGGAGAAGCTCCTTGATTACTTCAGGAGGATCAGACAAAGCGGGAAAACGCTGCTGGAGCTGCTCAACGATCTGCTTGACCTGGCGAAGCTGGAATCAAGAAAAGCGGTATTCATGTTCGAGCCTACTGACGTCTGGGGCCTGGTGGAATCCGTGAGAAATGAGCTGGAAGCCTTACTATCGGAGCGCCACCTGGAGATGCGATGCGCAGCGACCGACTTTCATGAGCCCGTCAAGCTCGATTCGGAGAAAATCAAACAGGTGCTCCGCAACCTTCTGAACAACGCCATCAAGTTCTCTCCACAAGGCGGAATAATCGATGTGCAGATCCACGACGCGGACGGTTTTGTCAGAGTGTCGGTTCTTGACCAGGGTCTCGGAATTCCTCCGGACGAGCTTGAAGCCGTGTTCGACAAGTTCGTGCAGTCCAGCAAGACCAAGACCGGCGCTGGGGGCACCGGCCTCGGGCTTGCGATCTGTCGCGAGATCATCGCCGCACACATGGGCCGCATCTGGGCGGAGAACAGGCCTGGGGGTGGGGCGGTATTCACATTCGAGATTCCTCTTTGCATGGAGACGGACGGGGCGAACGAATTGCTGCCGGTCGGTGCCGACGGCAACGTGGCCGTTGAGCAGTGACTGCAAGATGCGACCCGCTCTCCGCATGATCGCCACGAAAGAAGATCTGTGTTCCTGACAGCAGCCGCCATGACTCTCCTGGTCAAGAGGAGACAGTACGTGTCAGGTATGTCTGACGGCTTGGCAGGTTGCAGAGCCGGGACGGACTATTCCAGAATGCCCTCTTGCCATCGCATGACCACGAAGCGTACCCCCTCGTCGTCCACTTGCACTTGTCTGAGGGCTTCATCGTAGTGATAATTTCCGCCGGTCTTGAACTCAAAGGTATCGGCGACGAAGGAACCGTACACATCTCCACCCGCGTACAGGTTAACAGCCGCATTTGGCGCATAGACGATACCGGTCCACTGGCTTTTGGCCTTCAGGTCGAACAGTTGTATGCCCTCACCTGTCGCATACACCTGTAATATTCTGGCGTCCTGCGTGGGCTGGTCGGGGTTAATTCCACTGCTTTCGCGGCAGTGGATGTTTCCATCCACATAGAGCGTCAGAGTCGAGCCGTCTTTGACAATGATCTGGCACGACTGGCCGAGCTGGATATCTCCGGTGATGTGGAGCACAACGTCTCCGCCGCTTATTTCCAACATTGCCGGTACGGTTCCCTGTTTCAGGACAATCTGGCTGTATTGGCCGCTGTCGGCTGGGGTGAGTGTAGCGGTATTTCCTTGAACGCTGATGTCCGTGTGCCTGTCGAACAGACCGGCAGGTGCTACGACCTCGGGCAGTGGATCGTTTGCTGCTCCCGCGTACTGTCCCCCCGTCGTCGCGCCCAGGTCTTTGATGACCGTATCGGGATTGCCGCCCACCCCCACGACGATGTCACCATCCACAGTCACACCCGTGTTCAGAACGATGCTCGAGGCCAGAGTGCTTTGGGTGCTGATATCTGCATCCGTATCCGTATCGAGCGGGTCCTGCGAGTTGTAGCCATCGACGGACGTGCCCGATTTCAGTATCAGGGTATTCCTCGTCAGAATGGCATGTTCGAACATTCCCTTCAGTCCAATGGTTGCGCGAACAAATTTCCTGGTTTGGCCGCATTGTCCATTGGATGTGATTATGTAACCGCTGCAGAGATCGCCCGTAACATTGTAGCTACAGACTCCGTCGCTGTAAGGCAGGTTCACGTTGCTGGCCTGCGGCAGGATACTGCCGTCCCAAGGTTTCACCTGCAGTTTCCCGTTCATCTCATGCAGAGCGATTGTCAGCCCTGCGTCTGCGGCGCATCGGGCCGCGATGTCCGAGGCTGTTCGCATGGCATACACGCGACTGTTCAGGCCCATGCTCAGCAGCGCAACGCCGGTCGCGAGCAACAGCATGATTGCCAGCATTGCCAGCGGTATGGCAAAACCACGTCTTTTTGGTAGCAGAAGTCTTCTCACTTTTCAGCTCACCCTCGCTTTTGCGAGACGGTTTCCTGCCCGTCTCAGCTATTAGGTATTGAATCCATAAGAAGTATGCCAGTTCGGTTCATTGGGTGTTATTTAAAGTATACGTCAGAAGCACTGGGAGCAAAATCCGCAGTCCGTTCGAGACAGAATCCGGTCGATTGAACCTCAACTTCCGGGTTTTTCCCAAAGAGTAACAGGCAAACGGCTATGAAAGGACATGTGTTTGTGCATAACGTGAGCAGAAACAGGATAAACGCTCGGCGAAGGTTCGGGCACGCACAGTATCTCAGGAGACCGGAATGCCATCTTTATCATAGGAGGCTCAGACTTGCTGCCCTGCTTCTTCGAAGACTCGTTGCCCGACGTGAATCCACTGCACTGGCTCACGGCACACGGCCTTTGCTCTCTGCCGAAAACGGCTGCTCCATGCGCGGCCTGCGCAGGCAATGAAACACCACCTGATTCTGACAGAAGCCGCCCGGGAATGCGGTACTTTCCGGCCGCTGCTATATCCGCCGCTTTTCTTTTTTGCGCTCTCCAGAACGTGCGTCTGAAGCGTGTCTGGAGAGCATCCCGCGTTACCCAGGGATTTGACGGCCGCGATACAGGCTAATTCCTTGCAGAGGTCAGGGTTTTTGCCATCTAAAGTCCGGCATCTGCCGTGCAAGTCTCCCCGGTTGGACGGCCGACACTATATATGCAAGCAATGAGTTGCGAGCCTGATGAACAACGAAGCTTGGGCGGGCAAGAGTGGGACGTTGAGCATTTTTCGCTCTGCTTGCGACTTGCCAAGGAGAGCAAGTCGCCGATGGTTTTCGTATGGGGAGCATGAATCAAGAAAATGCATGACTTTTTGTGCAAAGAGTTGTCAGGAACTTCGATCGCGATTTCGAGATCCGTTCCACGCGATGCGTGTCTTATCCTCCAGTACCACAGAGCGGCGTCATTGTGCTTCGATCCTCTCCAGTTGGCGGTCGAGCCGTACAATTTTGAGGGACAGATAGAATATCTGGCCCGGAATTTCAACGTGATATCGATGGACGAGATGAAACAGCATCTCGAAATGTCCAGACCCTTCAAGGAAAGAACTGTGGTCATCACGTTTGACGGAGGGTATGCCGACGTGCTCTATACGGCAAAAGACGTGCTGGACCGGTTCGAAGTTCCCGCCACGGTTTTTGCCAGTTCGGCCAGCATCCTGGAAGGAAGGCGGATTTGGTGGAAAGAACTGGAAGATTTCCTCATCGCCAATCCCTGTCAGGGGCGTCTCGACGTGGAAATCGACGGCCGGTTTTGCAGGTGGCCTCTGTCCACACAGCTTGACAGGTTCCGGGCGTATGATGACTTGTATTCAATCGTGTCCAACAAAACATCGCCCGAACAAGAAGCGATTATTGAACAGATCACTGCGAGCGTGGACCTGCAGGCCGAGGAGTTGGACGACCACAGAACGATGAGCGCGGAGGAGCTCCGGAAAATTACGGAAGGAGGGGTGATTGCAATTGGGGGACACGCGCACAGCTACGTGAAGTTGTCCCGCCTGCCCATGCGGAAGCAAGTCGAGGAAATATTACGGAACAAAGAGATATTGCAGGAGGTGTTGGGACAAGATATTGAGTATTTTGCCTATCCCTTTGGGAATGACGGCGGATACACTCCGGAGACGATGCGCATTTTGCAGGACGTTGGTTTCAGCCTGACGTGCGGCGGTTCCTACGGCACAGTGAGTGCAACAGGCATGGATGGCTTCTACGAACTGCCGAGAGTCAAGGTTGGAAATTGGGGCGCTTTTACCTTCTACAGGTTTCTCCGGAGCTTTTTTGAGTGAAACCGTGGATGTCCTTCGACCCGGCTCGGTATGGGCTCGGGCGGGCATGTTCGCGAAAAGAGTTGATAGACCGTTCTTCTGTGGGCAGGAGATCGTCACGAAGGCTTCCGAGAAAGACAAGGAGATGATTATGGACATCCGAATACTGGTTGCTGACAACCACAGAGTAGTGCGCGAAGCCATTTGCTCGCTGCTTCGCAACGAGTCCGGGATGGACGTCGTCGGTGAAGCGGACGACGGTCGTATTGCAATCCAGCTTGCCCGAGAACTTCATCCCGATGTCGTCATCATAGAGACTTCCCTGCCCAACCTCAACGGTATAGAAGCCACCCGGCAAATTGCCCACGAATTACCCAATGTGAAGGTCATCGCGTTGTCAGCCCATTCGGACAGGCGCTCCGTGTGTGAAATGCTTAGGGCGGGTGCGTCAGGTTATCTGCCGAAGCATTGCGCCTTTGAGGAGCTTGTCTCCGCCATTCAAGACGTCGTCCTGAACCGTACCTATCTCAGTTCGCACATCAGCGGACTCGTTGTCGATGAATACCTGAATCGCGCGGGCCCGCACGGAAAGTCCGCCTATGCGGTATTAACGGAGAGGGAACGGGAGGTTCTCCAGCTCATCGCCGAGGGTAAATCAACGAAGGTGATTGCCAAGGAGCTGTTTGTCAGCCCCAAGACCGTCGAATGGCACCGCAGCCAGGTAATGAAGAAACTGTGCGTAGAGAGCATAGCCGAACTGGTCAAGTATGCTATCAGTGAGGGACTGACCAGCGTTGCTTATGCCTGATGAGGAAGCTGCAGGGTGGATGTGACAAGGGGTTATCAGAGTTGCACACCTCTATGCGACTAGGCTGTTCTGATTAGATCGAGTGATGTGAACCAGGTGTTTGCCTGTGAACCACGATACCTCGTGTGTTACTCTCTGCAAGCTTCTGGCTGATCGATCTGGCGGAACTGAAGACGAAAAGGGGCGGACCATGGTGGAAAACCGGATCTCCGGCAAGGTCAAACCGGGATTTTCGAACCCGATCACTTGGAATAGTCTAATTAACCGGAGAGGGGGGGCATCCGAAAGTCTGCGTGTGTTGAAGAAGTAATGACCGCCAGTCAATGTGGACGCTGAGCGGTAAGGACTTGCAGAATGCTCCTGGCCGCGGGCAATCTTCAAACACCTGCTGCACTTGGAGTATCAGAAGACCACGGAATCTGATGGGAGGTTCATGAGTATGAGGCTCTTGATCGCTGATGACTGTGACGCAATGCGCGAAAACCTGAAATGTTTCATCAGAAGACATCCTGACATTGAGGTTATAGGGGAGGCAGCGGACGGAGAAGCTGCGGTCGAGCTTGCTAAGGAAATGGCGCCAGACGTGGTCCTGATGGATATCAGCATGCCCAAATTGAATGGCATTGAAGCCGCCGCGCATATTCTGAAGGACAACGCCGCCGCCCGGGTCACGGTCTTGTCTGCCTACTCTAACCGAGGCTTTGTCATGGCGGGACTGAAAGCAGGCGTTTCGGGATATGTTCTGAAGACATCCGTTGTTGACGACTTGATCCCTGCTTTACGCGCCGCGATGGCAAATGAGCTTTTTCTGAGCTCTGAGATCGCTGATCTCGTATCTGAACAACACGCAAAACAACTGCCCAAAGCGGACCGTACAACCTCTGGTACCCAGGAGTAGACCGAACCGGCGACCGGGTTTTTGCGATGGCATAACCAGGATATGTCTGATGGAACGGGCATACGATTCATCCGATACAGTTTAGGATGAGAATGAGACAGCGGTCATTTTGTGAAGAAGAAACAACCATAGATAAGGATAACGACGAAATGAGAACTTAGATAAGGATAAGATTATGATTATGGCGCTTTCCAACACAAGTCGGACAAAATGTCTGCCGAGCCCGCGATATTCCCACCTGCTTGTGGCAATGGGCGCCCTGCTGTTGATGGGGTCTATCGGTCTGGCTGAGGACCTGCAAAGCACGCACCGCTACAAAATGGTGTCGTCCGTTGAATACGCAGGCAAAGGCCAGTTCAGAAATCATGTTGAAACCCTGTTCACGGTGAAAAAACAGCCCTTGCCGGATAACAAGGTCCAGTACTCGCTCTCATTGGATGATCGTGATCCGAATGTTGCCGTGTCCTCGTCTTCGACCACGTTATCATTCATTCTCGACCGGGTCCAATGTTGACGATACAGACGTCTTGTTGAGGATCCTTGATGCGCTTGAGGTCATACAGTCTGATATGCAGATAGTGTTCCCGGTTCACCCGCGAGCGCAAAAAAGTCTATCCTCATCGAGCTCTCGCGCGCGATTGGAACAGCTCCCGAATCTTCGAATGATTGATCCGCTGGGCTACTTAGACTTCTTGAAGCTCATGAGCTCAGCCAGACTGGTGCTCACCGATTCCGGGGGCATACAAGAAGAGACCTGCTGCCTGGGAGTCCCCTGCTTGACCCTGCGTGAAGAAACCGAGCGCCCAATTACCGTGGAGATAGGCTCAAATCACATTGTGGGTACCGACCCAGCCAGAATCACCGAGGCGTATAGGCAGGCATTAGACGGGCACAAACGTGGTTTCCAGATACCTCCTTTGTGGGATGGCCATGCCGCCGAGCGCATTGTCAAGGTCCTTCTCGACAAGCTGAAGTCGCCGGTTCGGCGTGAGGCATTCGCGCCGGTGAAAATGTCGGCGCCTTGCTAAATCAGAAACGCGGATACACCTGCGGGACATGGATTTGTCATACTGGAAAGGGATTTGAAAATGAAGGAGCCACCACCGATATTGCTTATTGACGATGACAGCACCGATGCCCTCCTGTTTAAGCGTGCGATTGAGCACCTGAAGATTGCCAATCCGCTGGTCCGCTCGTCGAACTGCCGGGAGGCCCTGGAGTACCTGATGAGTTCGGACAATGCCAAGCCGTGGATCGTCCTGACGGACTTGAACACGCCGCTGATGAACGGCCTTGAATTCCTCATGGCGGTGAAAAACCACGAGTCCCTGAAACAAACCGTCGTTATCGTTCTGAGCGGCTCCGGGGACCAAAGGGATATCGCCGAATGTTTCAGATGCGGTGCCGCCGGCTACATGGTCAAGCCGTCCGACCACAAACAGCTCATCGACATGCTCGGGACAATCCACGCCTATTGGACCCTGAGTGAATCTCCACAGCAGGGTGCTTGATTTCGGTCAAAACTCCTGCGACGTCAGCCCTTCCCTGATCGCGTACTTTGTGAGCTCGGCGATATTGAAGATTCCCAGCTTGCTCATAATTTGCCGCCGATTTGAATCCACCGTCTTCGGGCTTACGTGCAATTGCTGAGCGATCTGTTTGGTTGATTTGCCTTCCGTCAACAGTTGGACAACCTGGCGTTCCCGTTCCGTAAGGCGGCCTTCGGCTGATTTCTCCGCCGCAGTCATGTACTGGACGTAGTCGTCCAGGACGACATCCGTTATTTTGGGGCTCAGGTAATGCCCGCCGGCCCCAACCGTTTGAACCGCCCTGAGCACTTCATCGAAAAGGCAGGATTTGAGAACGTACCCCGAAGCGCCCGCTTTGAGTATCTCCGTCACAAAATGCTTGTCAAAGTGGACGGACAGGGCAATGATCCGAATGTCCGGATTGGCCTTGAGAATGAACCGGGCGGCCTCGACTCCGTTCATATCCGGCATGGCGATGTCCATGAGAATCACGTCGGGCGACAACTGCTCCGCCAGTTGTATCGCTTTGTGCCCGTTCTCGGCCTGGCCCACCACCTCCATGCCGGGTTGATTATCGATCAAGACCTTCAACCCCTCGCGCATCACTCCGTGATCATCTGCAATCAGTATCTTCATTCACGTCCCCTTTGCACTTAGACAACTGTTTTCTCCGGCAACGGTACGACGACTGTGGCCGTTGTGCCCCGGCCGGGTTCGGATTCAACCTCAAGAGAACCGCCTAAATACTCCAACTGTTCCCGAACGCTGAAAAGGCCAAATCTTGTTTTCTTTGAGGCTTCCCAGTCGACTTCCTCGCGCTTGAATCCGATTCCGTCGTCACAAACGCTCAGGCGTAATTGACACTGGCTCCTGCGGACGGAAACCTTGATTTTGTTTGCGCGAGCATGCTTGACGGCGTTCATAAGGAGCTCACGCATCACGCGGAACAGACAGCTCTTGGTCTCCTCAGACAACGCACCGCCCCCCTCGTCGCTCTCCAGCTCATACGCGATCTGATGTTTGCGCCGGATTTCTTCCGCAAGGTATTTCTCCAGCGCTGGGACTAATCCGAACTCGCGCAAAACCGGGCTGCTGAGTTCAAACGTCAGCGAGTCAGCCTCCTCAATCGTTTCACCGATTGCCGCGGCGGCGATTCTCAATGACGCTGCCAGCTTGGCATTCGACACCAGAGGCAGTGACGATTCGACGGCGAGCTTGGTCAAGACCAATCTCTGGCATATATTGTCGTGCAGTCCGATCGCCAGATGCTTCCTCTCGCGATCTTCAGCCCGCAGGATTTCAGAGGCCATGGCCCTGAGCTTCGCCTGGTACTCAAGCAATCTCTCTTCCGCCTTCTTACGGTCGGTGATGTCCGTATCTACCCCTCTGTAACCCAGAATGCCTCCCCTGCTGTCCCAAATCGGCACACCACTTGTTTCTAAAATAACTATGCTGCCATTTTTATGCACATTCGAATTGACATATTTTATAAATTCTCCTTTTGCGGCAAAGACCTCAAAGGCTTCCTTCTTCATTTGTTCTTTCTTGTCGGAAAGAAAGAAGTCGTAAAAATGTTTTTTCCCGACAATCTCTTCCGGCTTATAGCCAAGAATTTTTTCAACGACAAAATTTTCATAGGTATATAAACCGTCACTATTTACTTCCCATATCCACTCTTCGGTACTTTCAGCTATCTGCCGAAAACGCTCCTCGCTTTCCCGCAGTGCCTCCTCCACCCGCGTGCGCTCGAGGTCGCGGCGGCGAGCCTCTACCATCTGCCCGATGGTGGCCAGCAGTGGTTGCAGGAAGCCGATCACGCTCTGGTCGTAGCCGCCGGGCCGATTGGCGATGCCCACGATGGCGACGAGCTTGTTGCCCGCGCGGATGGGGATGCCGAGAAAGGCGTTGAGCAGCGGGTGTCCCTCGGGCAGGTCGCCAAGCCGTGGATCGTGACGTGGATCGTTAGCGATCACCGGCTCGCTGGAAGTCAGTGCCGCACCAAACAGAGTCTTGAGGTTGAAGGATTCTATCCCATTCGGCGAGTTTTTCTCGTAGAAGGAACGCATCGCCTCGTTCCAGGCGACGTTGGTGATGGCGCAGGTCTTGAGATAGGGCAGCCCTTCAGCGGTGAACAGCACATCGCCGATGAAGCCGTATTCGCTCTCGGTCAGGGCCAGCAGGCCCGAGAGCAACCGGTCGAAGGCGACCCAGGTGTCAGGGGTGGTGATGAAGTGCTTCTGAGCGTGGTTGATGACACCGAGCAGTTGATGCTGGCGCGCCAGGTCTTGTTCCGCCCGCTTGCGCTCGGTGATGTCGATCACCACCGCGCGACATTCCTGCCCATCTGCGGAGCGCGTGCCCTCGATATACACAACGAGGGGCTGAGAACCTTCTTGCGGCAGCATCACTTCGCAGCTCTCTTTGGCCTGGCCCGCAAAGACTTTCTGCAGGAAATCGCTGAAGGCGAGCCGGTCGGCCTCGGCAACGAACAGACCGAATCGCCGGTTCACCAGCCCGGAGGGCTCGACGCCGAGCAGGCGCGCCCCGGTCAGGTTCACCCGCCGGATCGCCCCGTCGCGGTCGAGGGTCAAGTAGCCTGTCGGGGCAAAGTCGTAGAGGTCGGTGTATTGGGCCAGGAGCGCCTCCACTTGGGCGCGCGACTGCTGGAGTTCCGCGCCCAGGAGCGCCTCCACCTGGGCGCGCGCCTGCTGGAGTTCATCGTTCTGCATCTCCAGCTCGATCTGGTGGACCTGCATTTCGTGGATGAGCCGCATCATTTCCACTTCTGTGCTCTGCTCTCCGCCTTCAGGCCTCTGGCGCCTCAGCCGCTCTTCGGCGCGGCGGCGCAACTCGACGGCGTCCGCGTGCTGGTCCCGGCTCTTCTTCATGGTGTAGTCTCTTTCGTGTCTGCGGCCCCCCCGGTTCTTCCGGCGCCTTTCGCAGCTTGTGCGTATTGTATTCCCACCTGCGACGTCTTCTCGGCCTGCTCGATTTTCAAGTCTTGTTCCACGATGTGTTGTTCCAAAACGGCCTGCCTCTTGCGCAGATCCGTCTCGAGCATCTTGGAAGTGTTGATGTTCGTAAAGGTGACCACTACGCCGTCAATCATGTTTTCCAGGGTGCGGTAGGGCAAGATGCGCACCAGGAACCATCGCCCGTCGCGTGCGGTAACCTGTTGCTCATGCAGGACCAGCGTCCGCAGCACCTCTCGCGCGTCGTCGACCAGTTCGGGGTAGGCCAGTTCCGAGGCGATATTGGTGATCGGCCGGCCCACGTCGCCCGGGATGAGCTTGAAAATCTGGTTTGACCCCATCGTGAACAGCCGCACGCGCATCGCGGGGTCCAGGAACACGGTGGCGATCTCCGTGTTGTCGAGCAGGTTTTTCAGGTCGTTGTTGAGCCGGGACAGGTCGTTCAGCTTGGCCTGCATCTCGTGGTTGAGTGTCTGCATTTCCTCGTTCATGGACTGCATCTCTTCCTTGGAGGTGGTCAGCTCCTCGTTGGTAGACTGGAGTTCCTCGTTGGCGGACTGCAATTCCTCATTGGCGGATTTGGCTTCTTCCTGGGAGGTCTGCATCTCTTCGCGCATGGTCTGAAACTCCTGGCGGGCTTGCTCGAGATCCCGCTCCAGTGCCGCCACCTGGGCGCTGCTGGCGGGGGGACCTTTAGCCGGCTCTTTCGTTTCCGCGGGCATGGCCACCTCCGTAAAGACGATCATCACCATGCCGCGCAGCGCCTCCACCTCGGCGATCACCTCAACGGTGAGGTCCACCGCCTGCACATCACCATTGGTCCTGACCTTCACGTTCCTGCGGGTGACCGCGTGTTTCAACCGCAGCGCCTTCTGGAAGGCATCGGTCAGTTCGTAGCGCAGGCCCTCGCGGGCCATGGCAAAGAGGTTCCAGTTGGCTTTGCCGGCCGCCGGCTCCAAGTATTTGCCCGTCCGCCCGCTGATGAACAGGATGTCGCCCTTGTTGTTGACCAGCACGGCGGCCGGGGAGTACCGCTGCAAGAGCAGTTGCTCCGCCTGCGACTGGAGGCTGGCCGGCGGTTTCAACACCTTCGGCGGCGCCTCCGTCCGAGCGGGCGTAAACGGGGCGGGCAATTCGACCGGCCCCGCCCGCGGGCCGGATTCGAGCCGCCGGTAAAGCCGTGCCTTGCCCTGCAGCGGCGCAAAGAGGTTGGCAAACTCGCCGATGGTCTCGGCGTTCCCCAGGAACAGAAAGCCGCCGGGATTCAGGCTGTAGTAAAAGATCGGCAGGAGTTTTTTCTGCAACTCCAGCGTCAGGTAGATAAGCAGGTTCCGGCAGCTAATCAGGTCGAGTTTGGTGAAGGGCGGGTCCATGATGATGTTCTGCGGCGCAAAGACCAGCGTCTCGCGGATGAACTTGCCGACCTGGTAGCCGTGCTCCAACTGGACGAAGAACCGGCTCAGCCGCTCCGGCGACACATCCGCCGCGACGTTGGCCGGAAACGCCCCCGCGCGGGCTTTCTCGATGGCATCCCGGTCCAGATCTGTGGCGAAGATCTGGATCGCGTAATTCTTGGCCGGCTTGAGTTGCTCCATCGCCTCGCGGAAGACGATGGCCAGGGAATATGTTTCCTCCCCGGTCGAGCAGCCAGGCACCCAAATCCGCACCACTTGACTGGGAGAGCGGTCTTTCAGCAGCGCCGGGATGACCTCGGCTTTCAACTGCTCCCACGCCGCCGGGTCGCGGAAAAAGCTCGTGACGCCGATCAAAAGCTCCTTGAACAGCAGCTCCAGCTCCTGGGGATTCTCCTGCAGAAACCGGACGTATGTGGCGATCCGTTCAATCTGATGGATGCTCATGCGCCGCTCGACCCGGCGATACACGGTGCTCTTCTTATAGAGGGAAAAGTCGTGGCCCGTCTGCGCCCGCAACAGGATCACGATCTTCTCGAAGGCGCTATGCGCTCTGTCCTCTTCGGCCAGTCCGGGCTTGGCCATGAGGGGCACGTGCTGGAGATAGGCGATAATCTTGCCGGGCAGCGCCTCCGCCGGGGCGACGACGTCCGCCAAACCGGCGTCAATGGCGCTGCGGGGCATGCCGTCGAACTTGGCCGAGGCCGGGTCCTGCACGAAGACCACCCCGGCCTTTCCCTTGATGGCTTTGACACCCAGCGTGCCGTCGGTGCCCATGCCTGAAAGGATGACGCCGATACTGCGATCCTCCAAGTCATCGGCCAGGGGCGGAAGAAGAAGTCGATCGGCAGGCGCAGCCCTCGCGGCGCCGCCGGATCGAGCAGGTGCAGGACCCCATGCAGGATGGACATGTCCTTGTTCGGCGGGATGACATAGACGCAGCCGGGCTGGACCCGGGTGCGATCCTTGACCTGGACGACCTTCATGGCGGTGGTACGCTGGAGCAGCTCCGCCAGGATGCCCTTGTGCGTCGGGTCCAGGTGCTGGACGATGACAAAGGCCATGCTGATGCCGTTCGGCACATTTTTCAGGAACAGTTCCATGGCCTCCAGTCCCCCGGCGGAAGCGCCGACGCCGACGACGGGGAATTGGCAGCCCGCGCTACGCGAGCCGTCCGCCGGTGAGGAGGGCGTTGTGTTGCGGATTGCACCGGCGGCTTGGGTAGGCTTTTTCATGGTTTCACCTCACAGTTCACGTTCTCACGTTTCAGGGTTCTCCGCTCCCACTCGGCCCACGCTTTATCCAAGTCTTCATCCGCGTGCTTCCGTCCGGCCGACTTCCCGCTCAGCCGATCCAATTTTGCCACACGGGCGCGCAAAGCCGCGATTTCTTCGGTGCAACGTCTCCTGCCGGCCTCCGAACTCCGCATCGTTCCGTCTCCCAACGATGAATGTTTCCAACCGCGCTTTCGCCTTCCCTGGCCGAGGGCCAAGCATCTGTGTAGCTGCTCCCCTACCAGAGCAGGCACTGTATTCTGTGCTTACTATGTTCCGCGTGAGAAGTCAAGCAAATTCTCTCGGCGGCCCAACAGGACAATCCGGATGACTGATTCAGACACTCCGAGAAGTTGTTCAGGGTCAAAGGGTTGACTCGTAGATTATGAGCTTTTCCCTTGTGAAAAACCGGCCTTTTCTCCAGGCCGATGCCTACGAGCTTGTCCGACATAGATGGGTAGCAATATGAAGCGCATCCTTGTTATAGATGATCACACAGCACTACGGCAGATGCTCCGGCGAATCCTCGAACGGGAGGGTTATGAGGTAGTGGAAGCCGGAGATGGCAAAGAAGGAATGGAGCTCTACCGTCAAGTACCGGCCGACTTAATAATCACGGATGTTGTCATGCCTGAGAAAGATGGCGTTGAGATTATCCGGGAATTGAAGCGTGATTTCCCGGATGTAAGAATCATTGCGATTTCCGGCGGCAGTCGGACTCTGGATGCCCAGTATTGCCTCGCTGCCATGAAGGCGTTAGGTGCTCTGTACCTGCTCACTAAGCCCTTCGGGCGGAAAGAATTGCTTGAGGCAGTGCATGAGCTCCTGGACAGTGTGGCAGTTCGCTAATCGCCACATAAAGGCTGAACTAATGCATCTGCATCTTAACGGGGAGATATCTGACGCCCCATCCCTGAGCCTCGCGGTGAGAATTGAAGAATACGTCAAGCCGATTGCCGCGGATGGTGCCACCTCGATCCAGCACGCGAACCGGCTTTGAATTGTTGTAACCCGGCACAATTGCCTTTGTGCCAAAAGAGTGTTTCCTGTCGGCGGCGACAAATTCATCGCCTCTCGCGATTCTGTGGCCGCTCGCGGTTATTCCGTCGCTGAACTTGCCACAGCACCTTCGGCACGGACAGTAACCCGTCACCCGCATCCGAACCTCTATCCAGGAAGAATCCTGCTTCGTACCGTCGTTCTTGACCTCATTTGCAGCCAACCGGCTGACCGTTTGCAAGGGTGCCGAGGCACTCAGCACCTTCTTATTGGCGCCGGTGCCGGCCGCCGCAAAATCGGACTTTCCGGGACGGACAAGGCCGTAAGGAATCACCGAAAGCAAGAGCACACCGGCGGCGATTTTGTGCCTTACACAGCGGACACTCCCGAAATCTCTAATGCTATTTCTCATCATCACCCTCCTTCAAAGGGAGGCCTGCTCAGCCACTGCGCTGCCCCGCCGTCTTATCGGAACAGCGTATTCGGCTTGATAGGCCCCAGTTTAAAATATGCGCCACAAGAAGGCAAAGGCAACCGCCAGTCGGGTTCACGATGGGACACTCGCATAGCGATGGGCCTTGAGGCTGCGACAGACGCGGGAGACAACCAGAAACCGTGAATAATCCAGCCAAAGACAAGGAGAATTCGGATGTCGTTGCGGCAGGGTCCAGTACTCTCCTTCGCCTTCTTCGGGCTGGTTTAAGAAAGCTACCCCTGCCACTTGGAGTATGCTGAAGATTTCGCGAAAGAGTTTGCGGTGCGGTGGCGAAGAAGCTCCGAATCGAACCGCCGGTGCCCGATCCGCTGGCTATGGTCCTTGATTGCGATCTGACCTTCACCACGGGCGGAGACCTGGGCCAGAAGTGGTCCTCTGCGACCGGGATGCCCTACCCTTACCATGGCGACGCCATGGCCGAAAGCGGGGGCGTCGGCGACGACGAGGAAACCTGGATGCAGACGAGCGTCACCGTCAGCGACGGTGAAAAATGTCGTTCTACTGGACGGTCTCCTCCGAGCAGGGTGGCGATTACCTGCAGTTCTATATCGACAGCACTTTTAAGGACCAGGTCAGCGGCGAGGTGGACTGGCAGCAGAAATCCTATTCCGTCGATGCAAGCACGCATATCCTCAAGTGGCGCGGAGCCTGTCCGGCATCCGGCACTTTGTTTGATGGATTGACGGATCAAAAACTCCAGCGGCTATTCCGGCGACGATCGCGCCTGGACGGGCTCTTCGCCCGCCCAGGACCCGGCTGACTGACAGGAAATCATCTACAAGCACGATGTAATCGGCCAGCGCGTCGAAAAGAAAGTCGATCTGTCCCGTTCTGGCAATTCTGCCGGACCGGGCCGGACAGCACCCGGTATCCGGCTTTAGGTGGAGCGGCCACGGGATCGCCGAATACGACGGCAATAATCCGTCAGCCCCAAGAGGCTGCCGGACTGCGCAAATACATCTGCGGCCTGGGCATCGACCAGCCCGCCAAACGCAAGGCGGGCAAGCCCGTCTGCATGTCACAAGATCCGGCTTCAGACGGAATCGAGGTGGCCGACAGCAACGCCGTCTATTACTACCACTTCGACGCCCTGGACAGCGTGCTGGCTTTTTCGTCAGTTGACCCCGATAGAAATCGTGCTATAATACATAGTGCGTCCGATAGGTTCAGAAAACGTTGTCTCCATTTTGACTCTACGTCCATACATTTCGGCCAAAACTGTTCTTGGCAACACCCATGTCAAGTGCAAAAAACGAGGTTTGTTCAATTTATCGGTCCGGAAATCGGACTTTGTTGTCCTTTATACCAACGTCCGCACCGGCGGCGATCAGCAGTTGAACGACGTCCTGGCGCCCTGCCGCGGCGGCACAATGCAGCGGCGTCATGTTTGTTTCGCTTTGGGCGTTGAGGTCCGCGCCTTTTGAAATAAGCAGGCTCACAAGGTCCGCCTGGCCCGCGTAGGCCGCACTGTGTAGCGGCGTCATCCCATAGCTATCCTTTGCACCAATCTCGGCGCCGTGGGCGATAAGCCATTCGGCCATCTGCCTGCTTTTCTGGGTAACCGCCCAGAAGAGCGGCGTCTGACCGTGATCGCTTCGCGCATCAACATCGGCCCCATGGGCGACGAGCACTTCAACGACGTCTTTGCGGCCGGCTCTGACGGCCGTGTGCAACGGCGTCAAGCCGAATCTGTCCTTTGCGTTGACATCGGCCCCCTCTTTGATAAGCCGCTGAGCCACGTTCCAGTTGGGCGCGGCGTGCAGCGTCGTCCGGTCGAGCACCTCCTCGACCCTTGCCGGTCGAGCCGTAGTCCGCTGCGCCCGCGACTCTGCGGCCGCACAACCAAAACCGGCCGCCATCAACGCCAGGATCAAGAAGAAAATTTTAGTCAGTTTCATATCAGCGTGTAATCTCAACCCGTGTTGACCGATTCTCTGCCGATTCGTTAAATCTAAATCCGGGTTCCGGAATGAGCTTATCTGTATTATTATGGCCGGTTCCACGGCGGGAATGAAACAAAATCCCAGCAAAAAAGAGGGAATTTCGCACACGGACAGGACAACTGTTTTTTAGGACCGGCAGCGAACCTCGGCGAACACATTTCGTATTAAATTACACAAAGCCACGGGCTGAGGTATTTAACTTCACTCCCCTCCTCCTGACCTCAGCCCCTTTTTTCTATCTGTAACTTCTTCATTTTCAACGCCTTATACAAAATCACCTTTTCCAGCCAGCGGCCGCCAGACGCGGCGCAACAAGTCAATTCCCGGCTGGAACCGGCTGGCCCGCTGCGCACAATTCTGCGGATGCTGAACAAAGCGAACTTCTTATCCGAGAGCAGCGTAGTACTTGATAATGGATTCTGGGCTGAGGTTTTTCGACCCTCCTTTCCTCCTTGCCTCAGCCCATCTTTTTTTCATCTATTACTGACAAAGCGACGTAAACATACCTGTTCGCTCCGCCCCGCAGGATCGCTGCCGATGGCCGAATTGAAGGCTTTCGGTTTTGACCTCAACATTCCTTTTTTTCGCTTGAAAAAATGGCCGGCCCGGTCAAAAAAAATAAAAAATGTGCTTGACAAAAATGAGGCTGTAAATTATTTTGCTTATTAAGTTGCTAAAAGCATGCTATTTAGGATGTTTTCCGGATGGAATTTTTCGGAAGTTGGAATTGAACATTTTTTTTGAAAAATAGTATTGCTTTACGTGAAGCTTTTTGATATATTGATGTTTAACGAAGGTTAATCAAGCACATTCACAGGGCTGAGGATATCTCGCTTTTTCCTCTCCCTCCGCACCTCAGCCCTGTATCCTCTTTTATATTTTTGAGCCGAGGTGTTTCTACACCCGGTTTCTTTCCGTGATTCCTGGCAATATCGGGCAAAAACTCTGCTCTCTTGAATTCTTTCCGCCAAATTTCCAGAACAATCGCACCAATGCGTGAACAGCCCGGCACCGGGGGTATTGCGATTGATTGCTTTGGCGCTCAGCATCGCCCTGCCGCCACCTCGCCGCACCAGCGAAGATTTCGTCGTTAATTCGAGCCGCCGTGTTACGGAAAACGCCGTAGTTGACGAAGAAGTATCGCAGGGCGTTTATCAGATGGGGCGGTCGTAAAGTTCTATCTGATTTTCCTGACCGTCCATGTAGGGCTACCATTGGAAGGCTACAACAGACGCCTGTCTTGGATAGAGTCCATCTGGCCTATACGGGTAAACTTCTCGCGGAATCTCTTGGTGTATTGCGATTCCAAGTCTCGGTAAAGACCAATCTGTCTTAAGACCTCTTCCAGAGAAATGCCCTGTTCCCCCCTGCCGAGCATTCCCAGAACTCTGAAAACAGCCTTATCGGCTGCACAGACACGCCAGTTCTCCGAAGAACCAAGCATAAAGGCTAATATTTCCAGCTCACCGGCGTGGATAATGGCTCTGTATGTGAGGCCGAACTTTTCGTGGAAGGCTTTAATGTTTGACAATTCTGTATCAACAACCGCGATACGTTTTTGTGCTTCGTAAGATTCAAGCTCTATGCAGATATCTTCAAATTCCCGGCTTGCATACCGAGCTTCTTCTGCCACCGTACGAGATACAGTGACATCACATCTTGTAATGAACTCATCCCATATTCCCAACTGAAAGAGCTTGATAATTGGCCCGGCGTCAAGCAACAGAAATTGAAACTTTTTCATCCGTGAAATCCTCGTCATCCGCGAGATACTCCTGAGCCTTTCTGTAACTTATGCCCATATACCTGGAGAACTGCATCAAAGATAATCTCCCTTCCCTTAGAGCGCGCAGAGCCAAATCACAGTATCTTTCGGGAAGCTTGACAGGCTCGTATGATGGTCTTGGCTTGGTACATGCGAGGTATTTTTGGACCGAATCAATGTACTTCGCAGTGTCCTCTTTTTTGAATCTGTATATGCTTGCTATGCGGTAAGTCAAAGCAACCAACGACACGTCAAACTCCCTTGCAATGTCATCCAATTTGTTCAGGCTAATCTGGCCCGTGTCATTTGCGCAGGCTTTTACCCTGTCCTTTACAGACTCTTGCGGCATTAGAAGCCGGCTTGCAAATGCGTTGGCAAGCTTGTCCTCATCTTGAGTCTCGCTTTTGCTCTTAGCCCTGAACACATCCCACGTGAGAATGTGAAACAGTTCGTGGGCAAGATCATAGCTTCTTCGCCATTGTTTATTTCGCCAGTTAAGGAGAATAGCGGGACCGAATTCCTGCGATACTGCCGATATGGCGCTTCCGGAAAAATCGAGGTAGAATATCTTCACGTAGTACATTTCTTCCAATATTTGCTTGAGGGATGCAATGGGCACATCGCCAAGACGAAACTTTTCCTGCACCTCCTTCGCAAATAGCTCCGCCTGGTCATAGTCAAATCCCTCCGGCTCCATAATGTCGGGAACGGGTAACTTAGGCTCTTTCACTTCATCCGTGAGTATCTCAAGGTCCCGGTACTGCTGACAGAGTTGATAGAATTCTCCCTCCGTGCTCTTGATTTCTTCGCCGCCCTGCGGCTTGTCACGCCAGAGCATCACTCTCTCAATGATGGGCTTATCTGTCAGGAAGAACTCTATTCTCCTCTTATACACATCGGCCAGCTTACTGAGTTGCGAGAACCGCGGCTCTCTCTTGCTGTTTTCAAAGTCGCTTATAGAGGATTGACCTATTTCGCTTTCCTGAGAGACTTTCTCTATCGTGTAGCCGATAGCATCTCTGGCGGCCCTAAGTCTTGCTCCAATGTCCATTCTTATACCTCCTATTTCTCCCATATAGAATATTATACATCATTCTTCGGCATAATGTGCACAATTTTTTCTGGAAAATAGAAATTCTTGCAAATATTTCCAAAAATCCTGTTTCTTAGTATCGCCGGGTGGAGGTTTTTTCCGGGCGGGTGTGGTTGATGAAGAAGTATCGCAGGGCATCGATGGGGTGGTCGTAGAGGCCGTCTTTGAGGGGCAGCTCGCCCGGGGCGCCGCCGGAGTCGGGGTAGTGGTAACATTCCATCGCCTCGATCAGGCGCGGGCACCTCGGCGAGATAATCAGTCTGCTCTTGCCGTCGCCGGCGCGGATGGCCCGCCGGATCAGCTCGACGCCCTCTAAGATACCGCTGTGCCTGGATCGCACCGCGATACCCAAAGCCCGCAGCTCGCGGACGGCGCTCGTGCCGGTAACGTCGTTGACGCCGCCGCCCGCCGGGTCACAGAACGTTGCCGCCACCCGCTCCTCCGGCGCCGGCGTGCGGCTCTTGATTTCCGTCGCGTGCACGTCGATGGTCGCGCGGCTGCGAACGTACTCGTCGATCACGCGAACAACGCCGGCCTGATCGACCTGAATCCACAGGCACACAAACGGATTCACAAACCCGAAATCCATCGCCCGGTACAGCGGGAGATTCGGGTCGTAATCGACGGGGCCGACGTGCACGGCGGCGTCGAACTCATCGAAGACGACGTTTTCGCGCGACGGCCTTTTGCAGAGCATTTCGGCCTCCCATGCCGCCCTGCTGGCCCGCCTCATCTGCGAGATGCAATCGTCGATTTTCAAATAGCCATTCGCCTTCTTTGCCTTGCCCTGACAGTCGTCCATAAGGGGACATTGCGGGCAGTTTCTATCGCGACATTTTTCGATCACTTCCCATACGCACCACTTGAAGACCGGCGTGCCAGACTTCGTCGCCTCCGAGACCGCTCTGTGCATCAGGCCGTAAGGCCGGTGCATCGTGCTGATCAGCTCCATGCCAGCGATAATTTCTGAGGTGCTCTGCGTGGTGAACTGGGCGGCGGCAAAAACGTCCTCATCGAAAAGCTCCAGCTCATCGCAGCGAAGCTTTTGCACGTGCTGGCCGCGAACACTCGCGGCCGACTGTGTCAGGACCTCGACGGACGAGCCGTTGACAAAGTGACATTTCGCCTTCCGCACAGGCCCGGCGAGACATTCCTCGAAGCCGCGATTCAGAAAACTTCGCAGATATCCATACATTCTGCCGGCCTGCTCGCCCGAGCCGCCCAGGATTCTGACCTGGCAGCCCGGCTTGAAGATGCAGTCCAGAAGAGCCGCGACGGCGGCTAATTCGGTCTTGCCCCCGGCGCGATTCGCCCAAACGACGACGTCGGCGTTGCATTGTCGATTTGCGTTAGCCTGAAATCGCAGATCGTCACTCGACAATCCTAAATCGGTCGAGTAGCTGTACCAGAGATAATCCATCGGGCTGTCGTGGTCCGGGCAGATTTTCCTGCCGGGCACGTCGATTCCCAGAAAGGCTTTCACGTAGTTCTTCAGGTCGCGTCTTGAATTCGGCGGCCTGCGACGCAACTCGCAATATAAACCGCCGGCTTTCTCGATGTCGCTACAAGGCTTTGATAAGGTGAGCGTAGTCATCACGATCCCTCCAAATTTGAGTTTGTTGGACAGGCTGAGTGTGTTGTAGTTGTAGTTACCGGCTATCACGGCTCGACGAGAAAGTGGCGTTCGAGGCCCGGCTCAAGGGTAATCGGCAGACCGTCCGCCAACTGCCTGCCCGTGTACGCCAGTTTCGAATTCGTCCCCAGGTCATGGACCATGTAGCGCGTCTTGTCCTTGACCGTGAACCATTCAGGGAATTGATTGATGCGGGGCCAATCGAGCGGCATCTTCATAATCGTCTGATGCCGCGGCGTGTCGAAGACGAGCTTGCCCTGCCAGCGGCCGTCGGCCTTGAGAGTGATCTTGAGGGCGTCTCCTTCCGGGACGGCGCCGAAGATCACATCCTCCCGCCAGGGCTGGATGGTCAGGCCCCTGGTCTTCCAGAGGCCGTACATGATGGTGGTCCGGGCGAAGTTTCCGTCTCCGTGCCAGCCCTCGATGATGCCGTTCGGCTTCTGAATATCCCACATGACCTTGATTTCGCCGTCCATCCACCTTGCCGCCGATTCGATAGGCTCACGATTGTACAGGTTGATCGCGCTTTCGATGGAGTCGGCGTAGTCGTCAGAGCCGCCCCATTTGTACGCCGGATAGCTGTAGTAGTCGTACAGGTTGCTCAACGCTTTGATCACCGCCTGGCGATAGGTCTCGGTCTTATCGATCAGATAGACGGTGTAAAAGCCGTTGAGATTATAGCCCCAGGTGTCGGTCAGACCTTCATCGTGCCGGCCCGTTCTGGGATTGATGGAGTTGTAGAAAAGGCCGTGCCCGTTCACGCCCACTTCGAGAATGCGGTCGAGCATGACGTGAATAGGCCCTGCGTACGCCGCCCGTTTAGCCGGCATGGCAAAATGGACCGTCGCGTACAGCTCGCACAGGCCGGATACGATTTCGCAGCCGTGGTCCCGCAGCCGCAGCGCGCTTTCGTCGCGCGTGGGATGATGCATATCAAGCAAATAGTAATCGCCCAGACGGATGGCCCAATCCAGGTATCGCTTCTGCCCCGTCAGCCAATACACACGGGAAAGCGTCTGGAGCATGTCGCCGTTGATTTCCTGGCTGGTGGAAACGATGTTTCCATACGGCGTTTCGACGGGCGCTCGGGCCCACAGATCGTCCAGGATATTGAGCATGCGTTGGGACCACGGGCTGGGCCCGAGCCATTCGGTCAGCGGGATCAGGCCGTCCTTGGCGTACTCTGCCGAGCCGAAGATGATTCGACCCACGTCCGGCTGGGGATACAGGAAGGTCTGTTTGGAAAACGAATACGTATCGGGCAGATTTCCGACGCGGTTTGTCAGCCGGGTCTCGGTATCCAGCATCTCGCGCATTCGCCCTTCGAACAGAGGCCGGTCCGTGATGGCCGCGGTCAGGACCATGAACGGGTAATTGTCCGCGGCGCTGTCCTCGGCGTTCCAGATGTCTTTGTCCCGCTCGAGGTTTCTGGGAATCAGGCCGGTCTTCGGGTCGGCGTTTTGCAGCCAGCCCTCGACGAATCTTCGGCAGCGGCGAAGACCTTCGTTCGCCAGCCGGCCGTTCTCTGCGGCCCGCGTGAAGGCCGCATCATCCGTCTCGGCGGACTTTCCCACGCCGCGCCGGGCCAACTGTTTCAGCTCGCCCAGATTGTTTTCATACACGCCGCGAGGGTCGGTGGCGTGCTTCTTACACAGCGAAGCCGCCATGCCGATCAGCTCGCCCATCATCCCGCCGGTCCGCATGACGCGAACGGTCCCCAGCGCCACGTGTGTGACGCTGATGCACCGGCCGGCCATCAAGAGGTTGCGGACGTTTCGCGAATAGAGACAGCGATACGGAATCGGATACGGCTTGATTTGCGCGTACTTGGCAATCGACCGGAATTCCTCGCCGGGGAAGTACTTCGAGTTCTTCGGGTCCGGATAGTGAAGGTCGATGGACCAGGTGGTCGTGACAAACGAATCCGGGAATCTCCTTTGGCGCTGAATGTCCTGCTGCACGAGGATGACGTCGCCGAGAAGCCGGCGGGATTCGCGCTTGCCGGCGATGTACGCCACCCATTCGAGCTTGCGGTCGGTGTACTTGGCCCTGTCCTGACTTTTGTTCTTCAGGTACGCCCAGTTGCCATAGACGGCGCGCAGAGCGTGATCGCGGACCAACTCGAATTCGGTGATCTGATCGCGGTTCATCCCGGTCTCCCAGTCCCAGTCGCCGCGGACCAGGTAGTGACAGCTCTGCTCGTCGAACGGCAGCGCCCAGGGACAATCGGGGAAGCTCGTGGGGGCGCCCGCTTGCCCGGAATACCACTGGACCGATGCACCCATCGTCATTTTGTCGGGCTGATCCGGGGCCAGCGGCTCGTCCGTTTCGCTTCTGCTCTCCCGGCCCATGCGGTAATCGGCGCCGGCCAGAAATCCGAGAGCGCCGTCGCCGGTGCAGTCGGCAAACAACGGAGCCGTGAAACGCAGCCGGCTGCCGTTCTGAACGTGCTGGGCAATAACGGCGATGATACGGTCGCCCTGCTTTTCGACCTTCAAAGCATGCATGTCCAGGAAAAGGCGGATATTCTTTTCCGCCTTGACGACGTCAAGCTTCTGCCGGTCGTTATAGTTCTCGGCGGGCTGAGCGTTGCCTCGCAGGCCGGTGTCAAGCTCGTTGACCACGCCGCCTAGCGCCGGGTAAGGCGGCTGGTTGACCTCGCCGTTCAGGTGGACGCGGACTTCCGTGCTGTTGTTGCCGCCGAGCACGGGCCGGTCCTGTATCAGGGCCACTTGCAGGCCCAGCCTGGCCGCCGAGACCGCCGTGCACGTACCGGCGATCCCGCCTCCGACCACGACCAAATCAAACGCACCGGCTTCCTGCGGCTGCTCGGGCAGGCCCAGCATCTGACTGCGAAACGCCGCCATCGGCTCGCCTTCATTCGGCGGAACGAAATTCATATCGGTCGAAAAAACAACTGCATCGCATCGGCCGTCAAAGCCGGTCAGATCGTGCAGCACCAGCACAATCTGTTTTTGGGGAATCTCAACCATCCCGCCGTCCTGCCAGTGCCACTGGGCGCCTTCGGTCCCGAATACAGCAGGCAGCGGCGTGCGGCCGATGAGGAGCTGGAACCTGCCGGGCGCGCCCGGCGCTTTCCACGGCGCGACCCAGTCCCGCGTCCGCACCCATACACGGTACTTGCCCGGCGCCGGGAATATGACGGCCGTCGCGGCATCCTTAACCGGCTCGCCCATGCCGTGAGCCAGCAGGAACGGCGAACCCATCTGATCCATGAACTGCTGGTCGATAACCCAGCCGCCGCGATTCGCAAAACTCTCCGCCTCAACCAGAACCGTCTGACCGTCGACAGGACAGACCAACGCCGTAAGCGTAAGCATGACTATTGATGCGATCAGGATTCTCTGTTTCATTCCAGCAGTACCTCCTGTATTATCGTGCCGCACGTCCGCCGTTGCTTCCGTCTGCAACGGTCCGCCTTGTTGTATCCGCAAGCCGTTACCGATGTCAAGGCTTTGCTGGTTCGAGACCGTCCGATCCGAACAGAAAATTGAGCATTTCATCCGAGAGCTGAAGTGTAAACTGCCGGCCTGAATCCTCGTCGCTGCCTATTGTGTAAGGAATGGTTTCGTTGAGGTGCACCCCGCCATCCTCATGGTAGAGCACCCCGAATTCGCCCTGAGAATTGGGAGCAACGTAAAAGCGAACTACGCCGGACTCATCGGTATTGTGCGGCACGCTCCAGGTGTTGCCGTTGCGCAACACCCTGACCGGTACGCCTTCTATCGCTCGACCCCGCGAATTGACCACCTGCACACGAACCTCAAGGGCAGGCTTAAACTGGTGCCGACCCAAATCCAGCACTTGGCCCTGGGCGAGGTGAATGGCCGTCGGTATTTCGATGGGACACCACTGACTGTCGTACGGAGTATCCAATTTGACACGTAAATTCAATCCGGCGGGAACATGAAAACTCTGCACTTTGTTTTGTTCTATCCAGGCATCGTACGTAAACAGACTTTCTTTTCTGTCGTCGGCAGCCAGAAATCCTCGCACCCAAACAGAATTGTCGTTCTGGTCAATAATCCAACGCGGCCAGATGGAAATGCGCTCCGCGTCAGCACACGCCTCAATCAGAACGGTAGCGGACGGGTACAGCTTCATCACGGGGACTTCGGCTCGTCTGTTCTTATCGGGCACCAATGCGTGTCGGCGATGTTGCAGGCCGAGATAATTCTCTTCGAAAGCGATGAAACCATAAATCTCTCCCGGCTGAAAGCTCATCTGAAAATGCCCCTGCTCATCGGTCCGCACGATTTTTTTGACACCATAGATTTCGCATACCGGCTTTACCGCCGGATCCGTAAGACAGGGGTCAGACGGCAAAGCATGAAGGGCCTCCCACTGCCGGCTTGTAATCATCGAGAGATTGCCCTGGCCCTTGCTGGCGTATCCGATGACAAACGCACCGGGCATCGGCTCGCCCATCAGACCGTGAACGATCCGCCCGTGATACAGAATGTTCTCCGGCAGCTTGAATATCAACTCATCAGGGCTCTGCTCATTTACCGTCATAGGCTCGAAATCACAGTCCTCTATCCCTCGCAGTGTAGCGTGATATTCTCCCGGCGGAAAAATCCCTCCGTTCTTGAAGTCGTTGTATCTCAATGACACGCGGCTCCCATCAGGTTGATCGATCGTCAGACCGATATACTGCAACTTCCTGGGGTCCGTAATTGGGCCGTTGGCGTCTTCGAATGTAAAAGTTCTGAAACGGCCGCCTCGTTCCAGAACAATTACGGCGTTTTGGCCATTCTCTATTGGCTCAACGTACGGCATAAGGCCAAGCTCTTTCGGCGCTTCAATTCGAACATGATATTTGGATTTCGGAGGAATGAGATATCCTCTCTCATTGCGGAGGTTTTCATTCGGCAGGTACAGGCTGAAAACGCCTTTTTCATCGGTCAGGGATTTGTAAGTCCAGCCGTGAAGTGCGTTGATAAGACCTTCGCCGAGTGTGCGTATGTTGTAGCATTCAATGACCGCCCCGCCGACGGGATTACCTTCAGGGTCCACAACAATCCCGTGAATCGAACGTTCGAAGGCTTCTGCGGCTCTGGGTACCAGGGGCACGACCAGGTCTCTCTGGTCATGCAGGTAACGGTCGATTCGACAAACGCCGTAGTTCGGATCTGAAATAGCAAAGGAAAAAAAGCCCAACGCGCCGTTTAGATCAGGAACCTCGAACTGCCCCTGTTCATTCGTGGTGGCCGTGTGTAAATAGACGCATGGGTCTTCTTGCTGGGCTCCTCGAACGAAGATGTCAACCGAGACTTTTGGAACCGGATCGCCCAAGGCATCGGCGAGGGTCCATAACGTCGAACCTTTTGTACCGGAGCGTCGCGGCCAGATAGAGAGCCGTTTGCCCTTTTGGTATCGTTCAGCGCAAACCGAATCGCCCATTACCGCCGCCACAGTCTCATCTTTCTGCTGTTTGCCGGATACGACGACAGCGGCCGAGTCGCTGATACCGGGGAAAGCTTCCTTGACGGCATCAAAGCTAAGCGAAAGGCCACTCAACGGCACGCTGATCAGTCTGTACGCCCGCTGATCGGATTGCCAATCGTTGTAAAGCCGTATCACTACTTGCCTGGCAGCCTGAGTTTCTTCCGCCAATTCTCTGACCCGGCCTTCCGGCATGCGTACGGATTCGCCCTGCTTTTCATCGCTCAACGCCGGCCCCAAGAGCAAAGACACAATTACAAAGAGCAGCGCTGCGAACGAGAACTTCGCATCTCTTATCATCGCAAAGCCCTTTCCGAACGGCACACTATCTGGATCGTTTTCGACAGGAATATGCAGATATCAGCGTATCCTAATCTATTATGACGACGGCCGACCGTTTCCGGTTGTAAAAAAAACGTAAAATATCACGAATCCGAATTTTCCACCGACAGTGGCGGCACAGGATACTTTTGCCAGGGGACGGCGCCGGCTTCGATGATGTGGTCGCGAAGGGCAGTAAAGAGCCTCTGGTATATCTTATGCTTTCTATCGAGCGGCTTTTGCTCCTGCGGGTCGTCCTTGAGGTTGTAAAGCTGCATCGGCTCGAAGGGGTCGTTCTGCACGAGCTTGAAGTCGCCGTAGCGTACGGCGTAATACGCCCGCCCGTTGTAGCCGCCGCCCTCGCGACGCATCCAAAACAGGAAACGGTCCTCGGCCGGCTGCGATTGGCCTAACAGCGCCGGCAGGATGCTCCGCCCGTCGATCTCGTGAGCGATCTTTGCCCCGGCCGCCTCGCAGATGGTCGGGTATAAGTCCATCGTCAGCGCGACGCGGTCGCTGCGTGAGGCGGGTTTGATTTTGCCCGGCCAGACGACGCACATCGGCACGCGGATGCCGCCCTCGTACATATCCTGCTTGCCCGCTCGCAAGGGGCCGTTATTCGCTCCGACTTCGAGCTGGCCGCCGTTATCGGAACTAAAAATCACCAACGTATTGTCACTGACGCCAGCGTCTTTTAGTGCCGCGATGACCTTGCCGATGCCGTCGTCGAGATGCTCGATCAGAGCGACGAGCTTCGCACGCTTTTCGCTGATGCCGAGCTCGCGGGCCTTGACGCGCGCCAGCCAATCGTCCGGCGGCTGAATCGGCGTGTGCGGGGCGTTGTAGGCCAGGTACAAGAAGAACGGCTGCTGTGATTTTGCATGCTCGGCGACGTAATCGACAGCCCACTGCGTAAACAGGTCCGTCGCGTGACCTTCCGGGTCGATTTCCTTTTCGTCGAGCCGCATGTAGTTGATGTCGTGCCGGCGGTGGTTGTAGTAGTCGTCCATCATGTCGCCCAAAAAGCCGTGGAAGTGATCGAAGCCGCGTTCGTTCGGCGTATTGGGCGAGGCCAGACCTAAGTGCCACTTGCCGACGATGGCGGTATGATAGCCCGTGGGTTTCAGCAGCTTAGGCAGCAGTACCGCCTGTGGAGCCAGGTAACCCCAGTTGTTCGTGATGTGCGTGCGGATGACGCCGGGAACGCCGACCATGTCTGGGTAGCGACCGCTCAACAGCGACGCCCTCGTCGGCGAGCAGACGGGGCAGTTGGCATAGAAATTGTCCAACCGCATCCCGGCAGCAACGAGCTTATCGATATTCGGCGTCTTCAAATCCGTCGCCCCATAGCTCGACAAATCCCCGTAGCCCAAGTCATCCGCCAGAATCACCAGGATATTCGGCTTGCCCGCCAGACGTACGGCGGGCCTTCCGGAAGCCCGTTCGCCAGCCAGCAGGTCCCCCGCCGCCGCCCACACCGCCGCCCCGGCCCCCACCGCCCTCAAAAATCCCCGCCGTGTGTAATCAGATGAACTCATTCTATCTTCTCCCTATTCGCTTCTGTGCCGCAAAAGATGAAGCAGCAACATCTTCATCACGAAAACACGTCACCGGGCCGAGGATGGTTTATTGATGATTTCCAGTACCTTCTCGGCCATGTAGATCCTGTTACGTTTGGTACCCGCTGTCTCTTTCAGAATACCGGCTCTGACCAGCTTGGCGATATTATTTTTGGCCGCCGGGTACGTGACATTCAAACGTTGGGCCACAAACACCGTTGTGATGACAGGCCGTTCGATCAGCAGGTCCACCAACCGTATCTGTACAGAAGACCTCTTTGTCATGTGAACCACTTCGTGATACCGCTGCTGTAAATCCATGAGTTGCCTGGCTTTTTCGAACGCATCTTTCGACTGCTCGATGATCCCGCGAAGAAAAAACAGGAACCATTCGGTCCACTGTCCTTTCAGACTCACCTGAAGCAAACGCTCGTAGTATTCCTGGCGACGGCGCTCGAAATAAGCACTAAGATACAAGAGCGGCTTACTAAGCACACCTTTCGTACACAGCAGCAGACTGATGAGCAACCGGCCGATTCGCCCGTTGCCATCGAGGAACGGGTGGATCGCTTCAAATTGATAATGAATCATAGCCAGCCAGACCAAAACCGGCAGCCTGTCCAGCGGCGCGTTAAGAAACTTCTCGAATGCATCCAGGGCCGTTGCCATCTGCACCGGCGGCGGAGGAACGTAGGTGGCCAATTCAATCGGACAGCCTGCCGGGCCAATCCAGTTTTGAACCGTTCTAAATTGCCCGGGCGTCCTTTGTTCACCGCGAACATCCTGGAGCAGAATTTCGTGCAGCTCGCGGAGCACCCTCAGGCAGACCGGCAATTCCACAGTCCGCTTGAGGCCGTACTCCAGGGCACGCGCATAGTTGGCCACATCTCGGACGTCCGGCACCTTCGACTCGGCGGCTCGCTCTTGGACCTCGAACAGGTACAACTGTTCAATATTGGCCTGGGTGCCCTCGATCCGGCTGGACATCTCAGCTTCCCGCCGAACGAACGGAGTGATAAGCAAATCCGGATTGGGCAGATTCAGCCCCGCTCCATGCAGTTGGCCAACAGCAAGATTCGCATCTGATAGGGTCGCTATAAGCTCCGAAGTCCAATCCACCTCCGCCGGCAGATCGTGAGGCACAAATCCTATCTGCCCACTAATCGTCGGGACCAAACTCCCAAAACTGCCGTTTGTGATATCGGAGTTTTTCATGCTTGTTATACTTTCGTTTACTTATGGCTATCTTATTATACTTTTCAACAAAAAGTATAATAAATCAAGCAAAATCTACGGCAAATGATACCTCACAAATATGTGAATAGCTGTATCTCATTGTAATATAGAGATTTACATCTTATTAAACTTATCTTTAATAAGCTATTTCTTATTAAACTTTAGGCCCGAAAAGTATAATAAGGCAAAAACACGGCCGCCGGCCAGACTTGCTACCGCTCTTTTTCTTCGGCCAAGGCGGCTAAGAGGCGGGTGGCAGTTTCGTCAGATAGAGGTGGTTGGTCTGGGGGAACGCCATCGGCGGTCGCTGGGCTATCGGCTGAGCGGGCAGGGGTGTTCATCAGGATGATATCGAGGCAGGCCTTGCGGGCGGTCTCGCCCTGGCCCGATGTGGTCAGCTCGAAGAGCGTGCTGGCGGCCTTCGGGGCGTTGCGCGCGACGAGCACGGCGCTGCGAAGATGGGCCGCCTCGACACACTGCTTGAGCCGCTCGATAAACGCCGGCTCAGCCAGCCACCGGTTGTAGAGTTTCCGGCTGACCTTGTACTTATCCAGAATCTTCTGCTCCTCCAGCTCGCCGGCGAACAGATCTTCGGCCACCGCAAGCTGGCGCTTGCTCAATTGCTTTGGCTCGTGCATCGTCTGAAACTCCGAATGATAGGTAGGATATGAGAAGTGTGCTATTCCTTCGGGCCCGTGTCATTGGCCGTAAGGAGTCCTCAGTACTGAGTGACAACCAGAATGTGGATTGCCCGCCTTCTTGGGCTTTTTACGTGGTTTGTCTTCGGGGGCGGGACTTGACAGCCTTGAGATAGCTTGGGCTTTTCCGCAGTCCCAATTGGCGCGCCTTGGTCTTAACGGAACCCGGCGAGCGGCCGAGCCGCCCGGCAAGCTCTTCGGTTCGCATCTCGGGATAAAGTCTGACCAGAAGCTCCAAATCTTCCGGGGGCCAGTACCGGTACGTATCGGTTTTCAGGCCGATATCGTACGCCTTCTGTCGCACGGCCGTCAAAGGCCGGCAAAGCTTCTCAGCGATCAGCTTCGTATTGCCATACGGGTAGAGTTTCCTGAGCAGCTTAATATCGTCTTTTGTCCACGACCATGGACCTTTGATCAGCTTACGTCCTTTATCCTCTGTCATGCCACGACTTCCCTTCCTTAAAGTTGCACTTGCGGCCCTCAGCAAAGCGGGCGTAAGGCCTTGCTCCCAACACATCTATACGTCTGACACAGGGGGTAGACTTAAAAAGTCACACTTTAGTACGACATGAGCCCCGATTGTACCGCCACAGAACAACCTTCACCATGTATGCTCTGCAGACGGCAATAATAGACTATCGGCAATTTTAGGCGTATCCATAAAGCAATTTTGCCGCTTTATTTTCACAGGCCGCTGGCCTGCTCCCGACGGCGTTTAGAAACGACCAGGTTTCAGACATCGACAGCTCACAGCGATTCGCTCAGTCTGAATCTTCATTGGGTTCTCGATTTCGGATTCTCGACTCCGGCGTGGGGCTCGTGCCGCTCGGTGAATCGACGAGCGATCTGTGTCAGGGCAGCGGCGTTTCGGGCGGCCTTCGTTTTTTCGATTCGGCCTTCGCGGGCGCGTGACAAGGCCTTCTCGATCATCTCGTGCTGGGCGTCGTCGAGAAAGAAGACAACAGGATTACCGAGCACGGACTTGGCCGACGTGGTCGGTGCCAATCCACCGCTGTTCATCTGCGCAAATCGCCGGAGTTGCGTGGCTGTGTGCGGCAGCCGTTTCGCCAGGTCGCGGGCCTCGGCACGTTGGTTCAGCCGCTTGAGCAAAGCGAGCTTCTTGTCAAGGACGTTCGAGCCACCGAGGTGATTGAGCGTAGCCAGCAGGATGTCGGTTTCAGTGTCGTCGATGTCCCAGACGACGGCCTCGACGCTCTTATAGCCAAGCTCTCGCAAAGCCCGCCAGCGATGATGGCCGTTGATGATCTGAAAGCCGTCGTCCTTTGGCCGGACGACCAGCGGCTCGTATCGCCCGGTCCGCTCGATATTCCGAACCAGCTTGGCGAAATTGCCCTTGCTCATCCGGTTCGGACTATCCGGATGAGGAGCAAGTCTCTCAATGGCAATACTGGCGATTCGATTCCCATTTTTCGTTTTTCGCATGAGCGAACCTCCTTTGCTTTTTGACAGGATAACAGGACGGGCGTGATAAATTATCTTTTCTTAATCCTGTAATCCTGTCCAAATCTTTTCCGGATTGAACCAGATGTAATAGGTCGGCCGGGCGGTCAGATGGGTGACAATGTAACGGGTCCGTTCGAGACCGGGCGGCATGTCCCGGCGGCGACCGTGACTCTTGAGAAAATTGCGGATATGCCGCTCAAGAAATTCAGCCTCGGCGCGCGTGAGCCGCTTCAGTTTCTGCTGCACCTGCTGCGGGTTGATCAGCTCTGTGTCTTCTATGCCGAGCAGGCTGAGCGCCTCGATGAGCAGAACGGCGGCGGCGGACGGCCTGGTCTCGTAAGCTTTCATCCCCGCTTTCTCCAGGAACGGATTGACCCGGCCCATTACCGCCACCGCCTCGATGATGGGGACATTCAGTTGAGGCATCGTCTCGCGGACCAGCCGGACGGCCAGGCCCAGCCCGCGAAATCGCGGCTCGATAATCACCCGGCTGATGCGGCGGACGTTCCTGCCGATCAGCGCCAACTGCGTGGCGCGGTCCAGGCCGGCAAAGACGTTGCCCGTCGCGACGTTTCGCATCTCCAGCACCGGCCCGGCCATTGAATAAACGATAACGCCCACCGCCGTCCTGCAGAGCCGCCCGGGCAACGTACCGTCGGATTTCAGGGCAAAGATCGCCGCGCACGGGCCGGGCCGACGGTCGCGATAATGATAACGGGCAAGCTGCCTGTAGTCGTCCGGGCCGCCGGGGACAATCCGCAATCTGTTATAAACTGAACAACGCTGCATTTTTACCACCGCCTCGCGCGTTTGTAGATCACCTCCGTCGGGCCGCACTGCTCGGTCTCCACCAATGCGTCAGGGGCCAGATCGAGAATGATGTCGCTGCGGCTCGACGCCAGGATGAACGTGGTGCCGCTTCGCTTGGCGAATTTGTGCAGGCCGTGGGCGAGCACCAGGGCGCTGATGGAGTCCAGGCCGGAGCAGAACTCATCGGCGAAGACGAATTTCCTGCCGGCGGCCAGAGCCATCGCCACGCGGAAACGGTATTGCTGGCCCGCGCTGAGATGGCTGGGCTGATTCAGAACGGTGAAGCAATCGTTCAGCCCGGCGACGCTCAGGAGCCGAAGGCTCATCAGCCAATCGCCGTCAAAACAGTCCACCAGCGTCTTGTCGCTCGGCAGCTCGATGTCGGCCAGGTTGACCCGGTCCGCGGCGGAAATGGATCCTTCCAGCTCCTTGAGCAGGACGCTCTTGCCCGCGCCGGAGGGACCCATGATGTAGATAATGTCACCGGCGTTGATGTCCACCTTGCAGCAGCGCGTGAAAGACTCCTCGGCGAGTCTGTCCGTCGTCAGGCCGAACATCCTGCAGACCGCCGCGACCCGCTCCGTGATGGTCCCCTGCCACTTGAAACTCTTTGAAACACTGTATGTTCCCATCGTTTGCTTTTCACATCCGGCATTAGAATTTTCAATTTACGATTTGTGCATGGATTGCCCGGCTCGGCGATACCCGCAATCCACATTGACTATTGAAAGACATGTTCGACAGCCCATCCGGCGCCCACGACGCAAATAGTCAATAGTCATTTGTCGATAGTCATTGTCAGCTCGCGGATCTCCAGCAGGGCCTTGCGAACACGGTGGACGCTGGAGCATCTCTTGCCGGCGATTTTACTCATCGGCAGACCCATCACGAAGAAGTCCTTTGCTATGGCCATCTGATCCGCGGTCAGCTTGCGGCTGCTTTTGAGGCATCGGATGTAGTCGCCGTCCATGAGGCGTTTAACGATAGCATCTATCCGCCGAGCAACCGTGGTCTCATTGACGCCCGCAATACGAGCGATCTGCCGGCAGCTATTGCCGTTCTCCACGTACATCGTCATGAGCACCTTATCCGGCCCGTTGAGGATATGCAGCCTGCTGCGGAGCACATCGGTCCGGCCGCGATGCCGGCCCTTTAGGTCCGACGTCTCGGGCGATATATTTTCATGGGTCCTTCTCATATCCAACCCTCCGACCCTTCCTCAGACGCCCAGGAAAATGTCCATAGCATGGAAATACAAATCATCCGACGCAAACACATGAACCTCCCAGTTGTGCAGATACTATTTATTATATAAATACAAAACATAATGAATAATTTATCATACACATAATACCTGTCAATGTTTATTGTGCTATTTTTTTCAAAATAATTATAAAATTATATAATTACTAAACATAAAGCCTTCCAGATTCCGGTTTTAGACTTGAATGGAATCGTTTTCGTGCGATGATAATTTTTGGGTCCCTCGGTGGATGACGGGGCCAGTTGTAAAATGGCAGGTAAACGGAGACTCGACATGAGCGGCATCGGCGACCGGTTTCAGCAGGAAACAAAATACCAGCCGGGCAAAATCCCGGCGCACAAGCTCGTCCCCCAGGGACCCCCGCTGTACAAAGACTATCCCGAAGCGCTGAAGGTTCAGCTTCCCGCTTTCGAGCCTTCGCAAGCCATGAGCCTGGACCAGACGCTGAAGCAGCGAAAGAGCATTCGCGATTTCCAGGACCGGCCCATCAGCCTGGGACAGCTTTCGTATTTGCTTTGGGCATCGAGCGGTATTGGGCGACTCGAAGAAGGATACGAGTTCCGCACGGCGCCGTCGGCCGGGGCGCTCTACCCGATCGAGACGTACGTCGTTGCCAACAACGTCAAGGCCCTGGAACCCGGCGTGTATCACTACGGCATCCAGGCCCGTCAGCTCGAACAATTAGTGCAGCGCGACTTTCGGCGGCAAATCGCAGCGGCGGCTTTGGGCCAGGAAATGTGTGCGGCGGCCGCGGCGGTCTTTGTATGGTCGGCCGTCTTCGAGCGATGCAAATGGAAGTACGGCCAGAGGGCGTATCGTTACATCTACCTCGACGCCGGCCATATCGCCGAGAACCTCGCGCTGGCGGCCGCCAGTATCAACCTCGGCACCTGTGAGATCGGCGCCTTGTTCGATGACCACGTGAACGCCATCGTCGGCATCGACGGCATCGAAGAAAGCGTCATCTGCATGGCCGTCGTCGGCGTTCCGGCCTGATGCCAAGAGTGTTCGATATACAGGGGCTGCCCCGACGGCGACAAACACACACGACGAAATTTTCTCATTTAACCTCAATTTCCTACATAGGAAATGGGGCTTTCTTAGGAAAATGCGGCCGGTTAGCCCGGCTCTGACAGGAACGATGTATGCGGGATATGGATGAGCTATTCGCGGCGCTGGGGCGGTCGGAGTTTCGCAGGCGGTTTCGGCTTGGCGGCAAAGAGGCGGCGTACCTCCGGCAAAAAGGCCTGGCAACGATTCGCCAGCACGCTCGTGATTTTGTGACGGCCCGGCTGGCCGAGGCCAATCCCGCCAATGACGGCCGGCAGACGCCGATGAAGAACCACCCCGTTTTTATCGCTCAGCACGCAACCGCCACCTGCTGCCGTGGCTGCCTTCAGAAATGGCATAAAATCCCCAAAGGCAAGCCGCTGACCCCGGAGCAAATCGACTACCTCGTCGAAGTGATCATGCGATGGCTCACCGAGCAGAACGCCACGGTAGGGGCGGCCCCACGTGGCCGCCCTGGGCAACCACATGGGGTTGCCCCTACCGGGCCCGGACGAGCCTTGGCCGCCGGCAGGCGAGCCTCATTGAACATTGTCCGGGAAAAAGTCTTGCATCCGGGGTACGGGCAACTATACTGAACGTGCAAAGAGGTAACAGACGGTAGGGGCGGCCCCACGTGGCCGCCCTGGGCAACCACGTGGGGTTGCCCCTACTTGGCAGAAGATAGAGGCAACGGAAACTATGTCAGGAAGGAGTCCTAAAGTCGTTGTCGTCGGCGGCGTGTACGTGGACATGGCGATACGCTGCGACCAGATTCCGCCCGCCGGCCAGAGCCAGACCGGTTCAGCCCTTTCGTACAGAACCACCGGTCCGGGCCCGGCTCAGGCGGCTGAAGCGGCATTGTGCGGCTGCCAGGTGCATCTGATCAGCAAGGTCGGCGGAGACCCCTTCGCCCAAATGATTAAGACCGCGCTGGCCGAGTACGCCGTCAATACGGACTTTGTCTATACGGCCGAGGCCAAGAACACGGGCGTCGTCGTGACGCTCGTGAACGCCGCCGGAGAAAACGCCTCGTGCTACTACGCGGGCGCCAATACCGCCCTGCTGCCCCAGGACATCGGCGAGGCCGAACAAATCATCGCCGAGGCCGACGTCTGTCTGATTCACGGCCAATTGCCCCAGGAAACCATCGTCAGCGCTCTTCGCTGTGCGGAACTGTACGGCATTAAGGTGATCCTCAATCCGGTCAGGCCGCTGGAGCAGCGAAGCCAGCAAACCTACGATCTACCCATCGAGTATTTCACAGCCGACATTCTGATACCGAATCTTTACGAGGCCGCCGACATCACCGAGCAATCCGCGGCGAACATTCGGACCGCCAAGCTGATCGGCTCGGACCTGGTGGCTCGCGGGGTGGACTATGCCGTGATCACCATGGGCCGGCGAGGCTGCATGGTCGTTGACAGAAACAGCGCCGACCACATCCCCGCTTTCGAGATCGAGCTTGTGGACCAGACCGGCAGAGGCGACGCCTTTGCGGGGGCCCTGGCGGCTTACTATGCCGTCGAAAACGACGTCAGAGCGGCGGCTAAGTTCGCCTCAGCGGCCGGCGCGCTGGCCTGCACAAAATTCGGATCCCTCGAAGCCCTGCCTACCAAGGCCGATATCATCCAGCTCCTGCAGAGAGAGGATAATCAGTAGCGGCTCATGCAAGCGATGCGGCGGACAATCCGCATAGAACATTTGGCGTTAGCGCTATCCTCTATTTTTTCGGCCTGATGAGAAGATACTGGGGAGCCTGCTCGGCGCTGAGTTTCAGTTTCTCGCTTTTCCAGTTGATGACGACTTTGCCGCCATAGATTCCCACGAGCGTGACCTCCGTCGGATCGACGGGCAGAACAACCGTATGCTTTTGGCCTAAGGTCCAGAATGCAATCGCTTCGTTTTGTCCGTTCGTCAGCCGCAAGGCAAAATCCTCCTCGCTGCCGAGATCGAGCCGACGGTCGATGGAGTACCCCGCCAGCATGGACGAGAGGACCTTCAAGGCCAGATATGGGGCCTTGGGATTCAGATCATGACCAACCGTCCCGAAATTGTGCTCTCTTTCGTTGGGGTCCGTGCCGTCGTTCTTCCAGTCGTACCAGATACTAACGGGAATACCCTGGTGAAGATTAGTCAGAAACATGCGTGTCAGGTACTCGGCCTGCTGCTGCTCCGTAAGGCGTGTCTTGTCCCAGTTGATGTTCGAGTATCCCCATTCGCCTGAAATGATGGGTATTTCTTTCCCCGCCGGGGCGTGCTGCTTGACCAGCTCGCGAAGCTTCGCGTAGTCCCCGACGACCGTCTCCGGGGCCTTCGAGCGGTACGGATGAACGCTGAGCACGTCGATCGACTTCAGCAGGCCCGCCTTGAAACAATCCTCAAGCCAGTTCATGGGTATCTGCGACGTGGCCCCGGCCACAACCTGGCCGCCGGGGTCGGCGGCTTTGACACGCGGGGCCGCCTCGTCCACCAGCTTGCAGTAATCTTCGACGCTGGGCTGTGGGGTCCAGAACTGTTTGAGGTTCGGCTCGTTCCATATTTCCCATAAGATGCCCTTGCCGGCGTATCGCTTTGCTGCCGCCTCGGCGAAGGCCGCGAACGCTTTGCGTCCCTCCTCCGTGCGGACGGACCTGTCCTCTTCGTAGAGCTTGTTGCTGTAGTCGAGGATATACACAATATTGATGCCTCGCTCCGTGCATCCTTTGGTCAGGTCGTCGTAGCCGGATTTCTCGAAATCGTAAACGCCCCTGGCCTTTTCCACCCCCGACCACGACAGGTCCATCCGAATGAACTTGAATCCCCCCGCGGCGATCAAGTCGAGATCGCGGCCCTGTCGGGCAAAGTGGATATTGACCCCGAAACCGTTGGGGATAGCCGGGTGCGGCAGCGAAGGAACGTCCGCCGCCGGAGCAGGCACGACCGCTGTCAGAACCTGAAGGATTATAGCGGCAAAAATAAAAAGTATGGCCGATAGAGAACGACATTCTGTGTTCTGTATTCTGTGTTCTGTATTCTCTATTCTGTCTTCTGTCTTCTGACTCATCTCGTACCTTTCTTTTTTGTGATCGACCCTCTCGAAATCATCGAAGCGGGCAACAAACAACGCAGACGCCTGCACCGGCAGAATTATAGATAAACCATAATATACGCCCTCAACGCCGCCTTGTCAAATCCGAACTTCCCCTCTCCAGAAGTGACGCAGGACAGGCACGACCGCCAGAACCGGTTGCCATTGGGGATTAAGAGAGCCACAGACGTGCCAATTCGACAGAAAGATGTCAAGGAGTTTTAACGAATCGTGCAGGTAGTTGAAAACAAAAACGGAATTTTTGAAAAAAATTTTTACTCCCAATCAGGTAAGAGTTTACCGCAAAAAGGGTCGCCTACAATTTTGTAGATTTTTTAATGAATCACGCAGGTAGGAGCAATTATGGGGGCGACGATAATCGCCGCCGCGACGCTGAGGCGGAGCCGAAGAATCGCGGCAGCAGCCCCGGTTTGATAACCGAATACGGGAGAGTTAGCTATGGGATTCGACCTTGATATCTTTCAGGATGCGGCACTTGACGCCGGCTACGTGGAGTGGATGGTCGATACGCAGTCGGCCGACATCCAGAGGCACTTCGGAAGGCTCTGGGACTACTACGCCAATCCGAGGATAGAGGCAGCCGGCGCCTCGCAGACAAAGGTGACCGAGTCGGGCCGGTGCTACATGCAGGCCCAGGAGTACGGCCTGCCCGCGAGGATTACCGGCCTGGTGCACACCGGGCAGGCGGGCGTTTTCTCGGCCAAGCCCGTCAGTCAGGTGCAGCGAAAAGAAGTCGTCATCGAGAACGATATCGCGTGGCGCGTCAATGCCACAGTCGATTTCCTGTTCGGCAAACCCATTACTTTCGTTTCCAAATCGCCGGATGAGCCAAAACGTGCAGAAATTGAGAGCGTTTTAAAGGCTGTGTTTGCGGCCAACGGCGAGATCGGATTTCTCCAGGATATGGCGGTGCTCGGAAGCGTGTACGGTTTCGTCGATTGTTTCGTCAGGCCTGGCGACCAGATCATCGAACGGTTCACTTCTTCCTCCACACCAACCCCCTCTTTGGGCTCCCGCCAAGCGGGATCCCTCGATGATGTGCTGAAATTGGCACAGACAATCGACCTCGAATTGATCGAAGCGCCAAGAGCACTGCCTATTCTGGATGAAAACGACTACAAGAAGATGCGGTATTACGTGCAGCACTTTTATCAGAAGAAAAACGCCGTGAGCAGCAAAAGCTCGTTCCTTGCAAGGCTTCTGTCCGGCGGGCAACGAGGCGGTGACAGCCGGCAGGTCGCTGCCGTCACCGAGATCACCTCGCCGACCGCCTGGCAGCGATACGAAGACAGACAGCTTGTGGCCGAAGGGGAATTGCCGTGGGGTTTTCTGCCGGTCGTGCATATCCAGAACATCGCCCAGCCGTACTATTACGAGGGGATCAGCGACGTCGAGCCGCTGATCCCGCTGCAGGACGAGTTGAACACCCGGCTGAGTGACAGAGCCAGCCGGATTACCTTCCAGTCGTTCAAAATGTACTTGGGCAAAGGGATTGAGGGCTTTGAGGATAAGCCCGTCTCGCCCGGCAGGATGTGGTACACCGACAATCCGGAAGCATCCATCGAAGAGTTCGGCGGCGACGCGGCAGCGCCGAGCGAGGCCCTGCACATCGCCGAAATCCGGGAGGCAATGGATAAGATCAGCGCCGTCACGCCGATCGTGGCCGGGGTCCTGAAAAACAAACTCGGCAACTTAACCAGTGCCGTGGCGCTTCGATTAACGCTGATGGGGATGCTCTCGAAGAACGATCGCAAGAGATTCACCTACAGCGAAGGACTCAGGAGAATCTGCAGAATGGTTCTGGAGATGCTCGATACCACCGGCATCTATAAGACCAACGAAGCGGACCGAGAGGTCGAGGTCATTTTTCCCAGCCCGCTTCCGGAAAATACGATGGAAAAACTGAAGGAAGCCCAGATCAAGAAAGACCTGGGTGTCCCGGCCGAACTGGTGCTCAGAGAGTTAGGATACAAGAATTCATAAAACAGAAAAGGAGAGCTTATGAGTCCGATTGAGACGCAGGACGTTTTGTCAGAAGACATAGAAGGGGCAGGTGACAATGACGGTTCCAGGCTTGTCCCGGTCGCCGAATCCATCCGCTATCGAAAGAGGGCGCAGAGCGCCGAGAAGAAACTTGAGGTGCTGACCGAGCAATTGGCCCAGGCCCAGGCGCACAGCGTGAAGCTGTCCGATCAGTTGAGCGGCGTTCAGACCGAACAAAAGCTGCTGCGGCAGTTGGCCGCCGCCGGGGCGGTCGATCTGGAAACGGCCGTGCTGATCGCCCAGGCCAGAATGCAGGGTCAAACCGAGGCGGACATGGCCGGCGCGATCGAGCAGTTGAAGAAGGAAAAGCAATATCTGTTCGGCGGCGCAACGCCGGGCGTGACGCCAACAAAAACCGCCGGTGCCAAGGACCGTCTGACAAGCAACGAGGCCATTCTCGAAAGGGCCGCCAAGAAAGCGGCCACAAGCGGGAGCCGAGCCGATCTGCACGAATATCTGAGACTGCGAAGAAACTTTCTATAAAGTGTGACGTTTCGCATACAGAGACAACAAGAGAAATGGATTCCTGCCGAAGTTTACCCGGCATTCAGATGCGGGGCAGGAATGACAAAGAGATAACAGGAGAATGAGAACATGGCATTTACAGGAAAAGCAACGTATTCAGCAGGGACGACCCTGCCGGAATTGGCCGAAGATGTTTCCGACTTGATCGGGATCATCTCGCCGTATGAGACGCCGTTGCTGGACGCGCTCGGCGATTCGCTGCGAGAGGCAACCAGCACGCATCACGAATGGCTCGAAGATGAGCTTCTACCCAACAAGGACGCGATCAACGACAGTACGTTCAGCGACCCGGCCGCCGACACCGATTTTGTCGTTGATAACGGCAGCCGCTTCCGCCCGGGCGACCAGATTCAGGTCGAGGGCAGCGAGGAGCTGATGTTGGTGACGGCCATCGCTACGAACACGCTGACGGTGGTCCGGGGCTACGCGGGCACCACGCCGGAGAACCTGGCCGACAATAAATCGATCAACATCCTCGGAAACGCCGCTCTCGAAGGCGCCGACAAGCCCGGCGCAAGGTTCGCCAATCGCAGCCGGTGCGGCAACTATACACAAATCTTCACCGCGACGGTCGAGGTCAGCGGCACTGACATGGCAGCAAGCCAGTTGGGCCTGGCCGACGAGATCGATTATCAAAAGCAGGAGCGGCTGCGGGAGCTGATCCGCGATCTGGAAAACACGGTGATCAACGGCGGGCAGCCGGCGAGCAATCTCGAAGGCAGCGGCTCGATCCGAAGGTCGATGAACGGTATCGTTCAACGCCTGGCAACGAACCTTTTCCATACGGGCGACGCCGGCTTTCCAACCGGGACCGACCTGGACGAAGCCAAGATCAACTACGTGCTGCGGAAAATCTGGGAGACCAGTAGCGGGAACGTGGACCTGATTATCGTCGGCGGCTTTCAGAAGCGAAAGATCAATGCCTTCTGTGCCGACAGCCGAGCGTACGGAGCGAATGACACCACCTTCACCGACATGGTCAGCGTTTATGAGAGCGACTTTGGCGTCTGCAAAGTCATCACCACGCGGTGGATGCCGCAGGATGCAGCGCTGCTGCTGGATTCGTCCCGCATCAACGTCCTGCCGTTGGCCGGACGAAGCTTTCACTTCAAGCCTTTGGCAAGCGGCGGCGATTACGAGTGCGGCGAGCTGATCGGCGAGTACACCGTGGAGCTCAAGAACGAAGCCGCTCACGGCCTGATTCGCGATCTGAGCACCAGCTAAACGAACACCCTCTCAATTCATTGAAGGACAACGTGCGGATGGAATCCCGCCTGCCATGCGGGATTCCATCCTCGCAGGGAGAAGAACGAAATGGTCAGTTTCTCAAACGACGTGGACATTTTGAAATACGAGCCGATCCTGTTCGGCGAGCTGCACTTGCCGTGGCAGGTCGTGGCGGCGGGAGCGGCAGGAACGCTGAGCGGTACGACGTTTACGGCAAGCGGCGCGGACTTTGTCACCGCCCAGGTGGCGGCGGGCGGCGTTGTGTATCTACAGTCTGCCGACGGCTCGCTGGATGGTGCGTATGAAATCGTCTCGGTCGATTCGGCGACGCAACTGACGATCTCCGTGCTCAGGCCGGACAGCGAGGCTCCCGCCGTCGCGCCGCCCGCGGCGATGGATATATCGTATCGTATCAGCACGTTCGGACCCCAGGCAAACGAGGTCGCTTTCCAGTTGACCGAGTACTTCGGCATTGCGCCGGGCAATCCTGCCTCCGAGATCAACGTTGAGGACGTTCTGGATGTGAGTGTGCTGCGGCTGGCATCGGTCTTCGCCGTCATCTCCATTGCGTATGCGATGTTAGCCGGCAAGGCCCGGGATGAGAATTACTGGAAAAAAAGCCTGCATTATCAAAGGCTCTTTGACAAAGCGCGGGGCCGGTGCCGGCTCAGCATCGACGTTGGTTCCGACGGACTGGCCGATGTTACTAAAGTCGGGGCATCCGGAAGGTTAGTGCGGGATTAGTTTGCCGAGGCAAGACAGATGAGAGTCACTTTAGATGGACAAGTGGTGTTTGACGAGCAGGCGTTGGAGCTTCGCATCAGCAGTTTCAGCAGGGATTCGATTGAGAGAGCCGTGCCGGGACTGGACGGCGTACTGAGCATTGACCTGGGACAACGCGGCAGAAAAATAAAACAGACCGGGACGCTGCGCGCAAAAAGCCGGTCTCAACTGGACGAGCGAATCGGCGATATTTCCGTCTGCATGGACGGCAATACGCACACCCTCATCGCCGCCGACGGCCGGCAATTCAGCAACCTCCGCCTGGATTCCTTCACCCTCGGCAAAGAGCACATCGACGGCGCCGGCATCAGCATCGATTACGAAATCATTTACACCCAGTTGGCGTAGCAAGAACCACCGTATGTGCCCCACATTTCAATCGGGGACGTACAAAAGGACGAAAAGGAAAATGTCACTCATCAGCAACGGCATAGATTCGGTTCGGGCATTTGCATTGCCCGCGGGCATTCGGGCGGACGGACGGTACACCCAGGTCCCCCGAGTTGCGCTGGTCCAATGGCGTTCGGCCTGGAGTGACACGTTTCACCAGGTGTACGTCAATGGACGATACGCAGGGACGACGCTCGACGGTCAGCAACGGCAGATGGTGGTTTCAATCCCCACCTCCCTGGACTCGCCGGTTCGGATAGAGGTCTTCGGCGTCGAGGCCGAATACGCCGATACCGATTTCAGCAGCGAGCTTGTTCAGCCACATGCCGATAGCGGCCGCGTCAAGATCACGCTGCTGCGCAGCCAGAATCTGCCGGCGGAGGCCACGGCGGAGATTTACTTCGACAATGGCACGGGGCAGATCGACTACAACCACCCGCTGACAGCCTCGCCCATCCGGATTTGGCCGGCCTGGCAGGATAAAGCGGGCTTGGCCATGAGCGGGTTCGGCTTGGGCGATTTCGGCTACGACTCGGCGGCAGCCGTCGGGTTCGGTAAAGGAAGCTTCGGGCATGGGCAGTTCGGCCTCGACGCCGATACAATCGACTGGACCAGCCCGCCGCTTCCGCAGGGTGTTTACAAATTCGGTGTGAAGGTCAGGGACAAATCGGGCATGCAAAGCAGCACCAGCGAAACCGAGCCAATAACCGTCATACCGGCTGCAAGACCCGCCGAGGAGCTGAGTATTTCTTCATTCGACAAGCAGACGAATCAACTGGTACTAACTGTAAGGAACTCCCGGTAAAACCGCGGACTAACACTTATTGACCAAAGGAGATTGTCATGGCTGAAGCCTATCCAACCGACAACGAGCTGTTGAACATGCAGTCCGACGGCGAGACCGGCGTCGAGTATATCCCGACCGGCACGGCGCCGTACTATCTGCATTTTCGAAAATTGCTGCACCGGCTGCTGCTGGCCACCCGGCGGGCCAACGACCTGAGAGTCTATGACGAAGGCGGACTGGACATCGGCGTCAAGCCCGGCAAGTTCTGGCTCGGCACGGAGCTGATCAGCTACGCCGGTTCGTCCGGCAATACACTGGCCGATGACAAGCCCAATATCTATATCTATCTGGATGCGTCGGCTTCTCTGGTCACGAACGAATACACCGGCTTCCCCGACATGACCACGACGCCCTACATCCGACTCGCCCAGGTCAGCACCTCGGGCGGGGACATCGACTCGATTACCGACTGCCGGGCCGGGCATAACGTCGTAATGCCTTTCGGAGCCGGAGGCCTGAAAAGAGCTATCGAGGCGCATACCAGCAACGACATGCTAACGGCCGCCGAATCCGGCAGCGTGCACAGCAATCTCGGAGCCGCCGCCACAGTGACACTGACTCTGCCCGCCTCGCCGCCGGCGGGGACGGTGTTCAGCTTTGCCGTGCAAGCCGCTCAGCAGCTACGCATCGATCCCGGCACAGCCGCCATCCGGGACGACAGCGGCCAGACGGCAGACAAATACAAATCCGCAAACGCGATTGGGGCGTCCCTGACCCTCATCGCCGACGCCAACGGCGATTGGGCGACCATCGCCAAGAACGGGACCTGGACCCAAGAGGCGTAAAATACGTCCGCAGCGCAGCGGAGGGTAGAGGAGTCAGATATGGCAAATGAAATCCATGCAGATTACGCATCCGGCAACACATTGTACGCCGTTGTTCGCAACGCCGCGGCAGACGTCTGGTATGTTGTGGGACAGACTTTCGAAGCCTGGGGGACGGGCGGCCGCACGGCGGACGATTACGACATCAGCCTCACGGGCAAAAGCGGAAGCCGCTACGTTGGCAGCTTCGATGTGAATATTCCGGCCGGTCGATATTCCGTGCAGGTCTTTCTGCAGGCCGGAGCGAACCCCGCCGACGGTGACAGCCTCGTGACAGGCTGCGAGATCGTCTGGTCCGGGACAGGCAGAGTGACTACCGACAAACTGCTCGCGAACAAAGCGGTTCAGAACAAAACGACCGGGCAGATCACGTACTACGACGATGACGGGCAGACCGTCCTGCTGACTCATACCCCAGCGGACGCCCAGGCCACCATCACGAGGACACCGAGCTAACGGATACAATCGCAGGAGACACGACATGGGCGGCTTTTCAGATTACTGGGAAAACAAGATTTTGGACCACGTTTTTGGAAAAGGCAGCTATACGCCGCCGACCATTTATGTGGCACTTTCAACGGCAGACCCGCTGGATGACGCTTCCGGATTGTCTGAGCCGAGCGGCAATGGATATGCCCGCAAACAAACGTCTGCTTCCGACTGGAGCCCAGCATCCGGCGGCTCGCTGAACAACGCCGGTGACATCACGTTCGGCGCCGCGGCCGGAAGCTGGGGGACGATTACTCACTTCGCCTTGTTCGATGCGGCCGCGGGCGGCAATATGCTGGCCCACGGCGCATTGAATCAACCCAAAGCCATCGGCAGCTCAAACACAGCTATATTTGAAGCAGGCGATCTGGACATAAGCTTGGATTAACCCGTCACAATTGCAGGAGTTTAGAATGGCAACGATAAAGAAAAACTGGGCCTCGCAGAGCCAGATCATTGGCGCCGGCGATGGCTACGTCACGCTTTCGGGGACGACGGAGTCCTATTCATCCAACGTCGATATGGAGACGAACGGCTACGACGGCGCTCACGTCACCGTCGAGATCAACTACGACGCCACGCCCACCGACGAGGTCAAGATCAAGCTCTACGGCTCGCTGGACGGCTCCAACTATGACGACACGCCGGTCTGGGAGATGCAGGGCGACAAGGGCGTCGATCCGCAGCAGTTGAGCGTCATCGTTCGGGACCTGGCTCATTTCCGGATCGGCGTGCAGCAAACAGGCCCAACAAACAGCCACGATGTCAGGGCATACGTCCAGTGCTGGAACTATCAATCCGTCTAAGGAGGCGACCATGGCCGACATTCACATTGGAAAGATTAATCAAACGGCGTCGGGCAAGGGGAAGGCCCAATTGTTCTATCATATTCCCATCGACGCGCCGGTCGGCGGGATTGCACCGACGCCGGAGAGCGCGATCGCCGCAAGCTTGCAGCAGGCCGAGATCGACGCCTTGGCCGCCGGCGCACTGATCGAAGTATCACGAACCATCGTGGTCCTCGCCGGCCAAACACAGGCCGAGATAGCCAATGCCCTTAAAGCCGATTGGCAAGACGCCCGGGCGGAGTATAACGAAAGATACAACTTTGTGTACAAGCTCTACGGAGTGACGCTGAATGCCACGGCTTAAACCTCTGCGAGGATTACAGGTCGATTGGAACCACCCGCTGGCGAGGGGCCTGGCCGGATGCTGGCTGCTGAATGAGGGGGCCGGCGAAAGGGCGGCGGATTACGGACTTCGCCGGAAGACCGGAAGCTTCCAGTACAGCACGGCCGCACCCCTCTGGCAGCCCGGCAAACACGGCTCGGCCATAGAGTTCGGCGCCGCGCGGTATATAAACTGCGGAACGCACAAATTCGGCTGGGACCTCACGAACGAAGTCAGCGTCGTGGCGCTCGTCAACCACGGCGCCAATCAGACCAACACGATCTTCGCCCGCAGCGCATTTGTCCGGCCATGCGCACTCTGCGGATATGCGGGCGGAAAGTTCAAATGGCAGGTCAATACCGACGGAACGGATTGCTCTATCATCTCCGCTTCTTCACACGCAACCAACGGCAGCGAATGGGTGCACATTGCAGGCACCTGGCGTGCAGGAAACGGCAGGCTCTACGTCAACGGCGTGCAGGAGGCACTCGAATCGGCCAGCACCGGCAGCCTGAGCTTTGTCAATGACGCTCAGCCCGTGGGCATCGGCGGGACCTACGAGGCCGGCAGCTACTACTCCTGCTGGACCGGCAGAATAGAATACGTGTTTGTTTACAACCGTGCGCTCCGTGCCGGAGAGGTCAAATGGCTCTCTCGGGAGCCGTTTGCGTTCTTTGAAAGGCCGATCAGCCGCGAGTCACTGCCTGTCCCCGCCGCCGGAGTTTCGCTGGCCGGCTCTGCCGCCGCACAATCGGCGGCATCGGCAACTCTGGAATCAATCGGCAGCCTGCCGGAAATGCAAACAGGCTGGCTCCGAGACGCACTTTTCAATGGAATGTCCGCGAACGCTTTCAAGCTGGGCACGACCTTGAGCCTGGGCTGGTTCTGGGTTCGCGTCACCGGCTGCGCGGCGATCTACCGCGGACCCGGCATAGAGCAAATAGACTTTACGAACGTGCTCACTGTCACGGAGCAAGATGCGTCCGTTATCTCACCACCCGGCTTCGTGCTGCATGAGGCCGGCACGACATACGTCTATGTTCTTCGTCGATTCGACAACTGCGGCTATCAGGAATTGACGTTAGCCGCCGCGGCAAAGGTTTCACTCGATGCAGACGGCGACCCGGCCGAGCCGCAGCCGAATAAAATTTTCGCCGCAAGAGCCGAACAGGCTTGCGGCAATAAGGTCCGGCTCGTCTGGCTCCACTGCCCGCTCGAACAACAATCTCCGCCGGTGTGCTTCAAGATTTATTACGACGGCGGAGCCGGACAAATCGACTACGAAACGCCGCTGGCCGCAATCGGTTATCAAGGACAAAAGTTCTACAGCTTCCAAAGCGCCTCGCTCCAGGCGGGCCGATACCGCTTTGCCATCAGGGCCGAAGACGCCGACGGCGTTCAGGATAGCTCCTCGGCCCGGCAGGCGATCGACGTCGGCGGCGCCGGCCCCGATGCGATCGACGTCCTGCAAGCTCAAACGGTCTAACATTTTGATTCAGGAACGAGCCACGAATCATGTCCAACAGAATCGACTTTTTCCAATCGGAGCAAACACAACTGTCACTTCCCGCCGCGTCGGTCTCGATCCTCGTGGATGGCACGCTGTGCCCGGCTCTCGAGCTGATAGAGATTGTGCGGAGCAGCTGGCCGGACTTCAGCCGGGCCAGGCTCGCCTACAATCCCGCTGCATACACGGACGGCACTGTCACACCCGTTGAGGAGATCGAGAGCGAATTTCAGATGGGAAAATCCGTCTGCATTCGGCAATACTACAACGCAGTCCCGCCCGGTGCGGCGGTATTCAGTTTCCCGATCTTTCACGGCTGCATCGAACGTATCGATACGAAGCTATCCGCGGAAGGCCAGAAAGTGGAAATCATCGCCGGAGATTTCAGTACGAATCTCAAGTGGCTCTCCGTCTATGGCCGGCGGCTGGCTAAACCAGACGGCTTCAGCGTGTTCCTGGCGGGCTTCGACACGATATTCAACCCCGACGGCGAAGGCAACGCCGCCCACGCGCCGGTCGAGACGGACGGCAAAAACTATACGGCCTTTTGCAGCGATTCTTCGCAAGGCAGGCTGTGGAGCTGTGCAGAAGCGATCCATTACCTGCTGTGTGAGTACGCTCCGGCAGGCCAATTGCAAACGCCGACCCTCGCTCAACTGAAGGAAATCACTGAAAGCCAAATTGTTCGCGATCTCGATGTCACGGGGATTAATCTTCTCGAAGCCCTTTACCGGTGCTGCGAGCGGATCGGCTTGAAGTTCAAGTTTGTCCCGCGGCTCGCACCGACAGGACCGGAAGAGGTGATTGTTTTCTACAGGAACGGCACAGGCCGAGCCGTCGAATTGAATTGCCAGCCCCCCGGCCGGCAGCTCAGTATCTCGAAGACAAATATCGCAGCTATGCAGAGTCGCAGGAACTTCTGGCCGATTACACATAAATACATCGGCCAAGGTGACTTTAAAGTCTTCGAGGCCACCTTCGAGTTAGTCAAGGCATGGGACCCCAATCTGGAGGACAGCGACTACGATAAATTCTCACCCTCGACTAATCCGGACTTCCACCAGGTCAAGGACGTCTATCGCAAATGGTGCCTCAACGAAGCGGGCCAATACAGCAGCGCCCCATACAATCGAGGCGAAGCGTTCGATTTCTCAAAAATCTTCCAGACCAACAATTACATCCCGCGCCGCAGGCGCTTTCACCCAGCCCTGACCAGCGACGCACTGGGGCGCTCACTCGGCTATTATCTCCAGGTCGCCTATGGCACTGCAGACACGGGCCACACCTGGTTGCAGTACCTTCACGCCTTCAACATCCTGCTCGATGAGTGCGGCGTGTGGCTCAGCAGCGACCGGCTCGACGCCGACACCTGGTTCGCGGCCCTGCAGGGTCTGCTGAGATTCCGAATTACCGCATCGGTCATCGCCGATGAGCGGCTGACCGCCGTGCTCGCCGACGGCCCGGTCCACTCGACGGCCCCCGTGGTCGAGCACGTGATGACCCTGCCGCGCCAGTTCAAATATCGAAAACGTACCGGCCAGAGTATTTTTGCCGAATCGAGCGACCCGGCGCTCGGAACGCCGAATGAGGCCGATGATTCCAGCGCTCTGTATGAGTTCGTCCGTCGGACGGCCGCGACCTCGCCTGAGACAATCGAAACCTTCGACATCCAAACGCCGAGCCTCATGTTCGATTGCCAGGTCGGTGACATCGTGAGCACAAGCCCCGAAAGCAGAGACCTGTTAGCCTGCCGGAGCGACAACCGCAGCAAGAGTCAAATCGTGCGGGTACAGATGAACTTTCAGGAGCAGTGCACAAATCTGAGAATCCTTCGACAGAGGAGCTATCCGTTATGAGTCCTCCAGCAAGAATTATGGACGACCGGCAGATACTGGACCGGCTGAGCCGCGAGAGTCCACAAGGGGCCGGTGAGATCACTGTGGTTACATCGCCCGGGGCCCGAGCCGCGGCGTGGGCCGTGAAGATTAAAAGCCTCTCGTCCTACAACGTCTATAACGTCATCGCCGTGGTGATACACAACGTCGGGACGGCGCCGAGCGAGATCGGCCAGCAGATGCAGGCGGTCAACCTCGCCGAGTCGTTCACGCAACAGGGCACGCTGCCGGCGGGAACCTACGCCCTCATGGCCCGCGTCGGCGATAAGAACATTTTCTACGCCAAGCCATGACCCCAAACCATTCCAAATCGTGGCGACTGAATCGGCAGATCAATCTTTCCGTGATCGTCCAGCTCGTCCTGTTGGCCTCGTTGATCGTGGGAAGCTGGGTCAATCTGCAAAGACAGCTTGATCTGCTGCAACGGGACGTGAGCATGCTGCTCCAATCGCAAGAGACGTTGCAGCAGAAACTCGACTCGCTCTGGACCCAAAGCATCTCCCACGAATACCGTCTGCAAGCCGTCGAGAAGCACACTGCGAAAAAGGAGGAGGCATACTGACCGTCACGCGTCACCATATCACGCAGTTGCATTTGCGGGGCTGGCAGCGGTTTTTGAAGATGTTCCAGATTTCGGGCGTTTCCCGGCACAGGCTGATGGACACGTTCTTATCGAAGCTGCGAATGGCATCGATCAAAAGAGAGTAAAATTCCACGCGTTCTTTCGGTGGATAGCGGAGTTTGCCATCGGATGCGCCTGCGACAAAATTATGATTCCAAAGCTTTCGAACGCTATCGCCGTATGCCCCGGCGGCGAGACGCAAGTGGCCGGGCAGGAGCCTTAACATGCCAAGAGTAACGTTTTCCGGCTTAATGGCCGACAACGTCTGTTGGATCAAATCAGCGTATCCGGCTTTCCAGTCCGGATACAGAATGCCCGGGTCGATGCGAATTCGGATTCGGTAGCCGTGCTCCTGGCATAGCCTGGCCGCCTTAATACGCTCGGCAAGGCTGGCTGTGCCTGATTCATACTGCTCGATCATCTGTTGACTGTTCAGGCTCCAGGAAACAACAGTCTGGCCGTTAGGCTCGACGGCCAGCAGGTTGTCGATATTGCTGCTCTTGGTCAGCAGCATCAAAAAGCCGCGGGACAGGCCGGCAAAAAATGGAATCAGCATTGTTGTAAGATTCGTGACGTGGTCAAGCGCGAGGCTGTCGAGCATTTCGCCCATGTTGAAGCTGACCTTGCCGCTCGTGCCGACGAGGGCCTTTCGAATCTGCTTGAACATCGTCTCGTAGTTAATGTTGATTTTGATGAACGGAGCGTAGTTGCGATAGACAAACGCCAGGTAGCAATATGTGCAGCAGTAGGGACAACCATTGGAGAGCGGCACCAGCTTGTAGTAAGGACCGCAGCGAACGGTCGAGCCGAGCCGGCCGTCGAAACGCCCTACAAAAGACGAGGTCTCGCCGATCATTAGCGTCTTTTTTCCGGCCAGCAGGGCCTGAGACGGTGACATCTGCGGCGAATGAGAGCTCCGTTGCCGCTCGATCAGCCGGACCTGGACGGACGGAAATAATCCCAGGATTCGCCGGGCCTCAGGATGTTCCGCCACCTTTTGCCACAACCATATCGTCTCAGGTTTGAATGTTCGTGCCGTGTCCATCGCCGCGTATTTTTTCCGGCCTCTGAATTCGTCCCGTCTCGTCAGGCGGCATTATAGCGGAAAACCATCAAGTCCAAACACAAATTAAGGAAACAAACGATGAAAAAAACAGAAAAGCGCAAACGAACAACACTGTCTCCGACTGCAACTGTCACCCTTGCATTGATGTGTCTCGTACCAGCCGGGTGCGACAGCCTGCGGTTCGCACCGAGCCAAATCCAGAAGCAGAACGCCTGGCTGCATAACCGCACGGCGCTCGTCGCCGCTGAAACTGCCAGAGCCGAAGAGACTTCGCCGAAGCTGCAAGCCCTGGCGCAGCTCAACGAGGTCCAGAGCAGAGCGTTCAGCGCCTACTGCGGCCTGCCGAGCGAATTCCCGAAGGCCGAGACGGCCGACGACATCCTCGCCGAGTCGAATTGGCAGCTTGCTGAGACGGCGCTGCAGGCCGGGGCCGAACGCCCGGATGCCTGGCAGGTTGCCGACTCGATGCTGGAACTGGGTATCGGCTTATGTGCCCTGCTGGGCGGCGTCTATGGCACGCGGGCTGTCCGCTTCCTCAGCGACGCCAGAGGCAAATCCCAGGCCCTGCAGGAAATCATCGCCGGCAACGAGCTATTCAAAAAGCAGAACGCCTCCACCGCCCCCGCCTTCAAACAAGCCCACCAAAACCAGTCCTCCCAAACCCGCCAGCTCGTCGCCCAACTGAAGGCATAGAATACCTCGGAAAAAAGCTTGTTTTTTTCCTGGCGACCCACTATGATGGAATTGCAGTCGGCAGGATACGGTACAAGAGACAATGGATGGTCCTTTAATTTTACTCATCTCATGGAAGTAATTTGCCGATAAGTATTTATGGTTGAGGCAGATACGATTTGGCGGACGACCTGACGAGAGAACCACAGGAAGTAGATAACCATACCGTTACGTATAGGTGGAATCGGTATATGGGTAGGTGTCCTGGTATCTTATGGCAAAAACGAAACCACAGCTAGTCCAGAACATTTTCGAAGCTCGGTATGAACGTGGCTATCGCTACCTTGATCGGTGCGGCGATACTATGGTCATTCTGGAGGAAGCCTTGCCCAAGATAAGCACAAACAGTATTTGGATGCCGGAAGAAATGCGACCACAAGGCGCCAGAATGAAATGCCCGGACATGAATCTCACTCTGGTTTTTGACGCTTATAGACTCTGTTTGGACCAAAACCCTGCAGATATGGATTGTCCATTTGCGGACATTTCTAAGTACTCATTCGATACGGTGATCTCCAAGTTTGATATTAGAGAGACAACAAGGCTCGGCAATAGAAAGCGATACCTCCTGCCAGCCGACTCAATAGAAGCTGCTGAAACTCTTTCCGTCAAAAAAGCTCCGTTACACAATTGGCCCCCAGTAAGTTCGGACGAGATGGTGCCCAAAAGTTGTGACGTCACAAGCGTTTTGGAGAATAAAGACCGCTCGAAAGGTTTACGGTTTTCAATATCGCCTACCTTCAAGGTGGAAGCACCCATAGCACTTGATCCGCGATTGACTATGTCCCCGCACTTGCTCAAGGAAGGCCAACGGGAAGCCTTGATCGGACAATTGAAACGTCAAAAGCAACGTGAGAAAGATCCTCTTGCCGGTCTAACGATAGATATTGATTACTGGTGGCTGAATCCCGAAGAAACTAACGTAGGAGAATTTCTCGACGTCTCGAAGAAACAAATTGAAGATGCACTTAACTCTTTCCTGGAGAAAGACATATGACCCTTCGATCCGTAATGACCGGCGTTGACGATGCTCCGTTGGCAGACGTCCACGAAATGGGCGCGTACACAGGCACAAGTAGTCTAAAATCCAAGAATGTGACGGGGTATGGCCCATCCGCTTCGGTGCATTATAGTCCCAACGTCACACTCGGTGCAGATGAAGAAGTACCGCAAAAGACAAAAATTTCTATATCTGAGAACGGCAAACCTGCAACTGGAAAGCTGGACGGGGCTTTGCTGAAACGTGCCAAAACAATCATTGACAGTTTCAACTACGACGACGTAATAGAATCAACAATCAACATAGAGTCTTTGCGAGCCATTTGCGTTGTAAGCATTTTTTCTCGAATTCACAGGCTGGATCGAAGTGAGATTGCCATGGGTTGGCGCTCCCTCGGCTTCGGACATCCATTATAGGCTCAATGAGGCCCGATTTTGACAGA
>Ga0210377_10000106_pt1 | contig 73294 bp, 101 predicted proteins | sample PLM4_65_b1redo_FD_155480 | JGI IMG/M metagenome (GOLD analysis project Ga0210377, IMG submission 155480) | Groundwater sediment microbial communities from an aquifer in East River, Colorado, USA - PLM4_65_b1 redo | ecosystem: Environmental > Terrestrial > Soil > Riparian zone | place: USA...
GCCTTCTCGTCGCGAGCCCGAAATGGTTGCGATCCAAAGTTCTGGAGTGACGCTACGGAGCGCCGGATCCAAGCCGCCGGATCGCTCTGGTGGGGCTTAAGGATGGCGCGCCCACGCAAGCCGACCGCCCTACGAGTGCTGACCGGAAAAGCCGGCCATCGCCCGCTCCCGAAGAATGAGCCGAAGCCTGAGTTAGGCGCCGTGCCGCCGCCGTGGATGACGGCGCCGGGGGCCGTGGCTGAGTGGGACAGGATGGCTCCGCGCCTGCTCAAGCTGGGGCTGCTCACAGAGGTGGATGGCGAGGCGCTGGCGTTGCTCTGCGGCCACCTGGCAGACGCTGGCGAGCAAATGCGCATGGCCCGGCCGGTGGACCCGCGGTTGACATCGGAGATCCGTCAGTTCCTCGGGCAGTTCGGGCTCACGCCAGCATCACGGGCCAAGGTGACGAGCGCGAATCCGAAGGAAGACGTTGACCCGTTCGCAGCATGGAAGGTCCCGAGTGGCGGCAAGAAAGGCTGACCAGACTACCGCCTACGCCCGTGGCGTGATCGCCGGGAAGATCCCCGCTGGCCGGTTGGTGATCCTCGCCTGCAAGCGCCACATCCGCGACCTCAAGGACGGGAAGCGGCGAGGGCTCGTGTGGGACCCTGGGGCGGCAGAGCGTGACATCGGGTTCTTTGCGAAGCTCTGTCACTACAAGGGAGAGTGGGCGGGGAAGCCGCTGATCCTCTCTCCGTGGCAAGCGTTCATTGTCGGAAGCATCTTCGGCTGGAAGAACCGAGACGGGCTGCGCCGTTTCCGAGAAGCCTATGAGGAGGTGCCGCGCAAGAACGGTAAGAGCACGAAGGACGCCGGCTTGGGAATCCGCCTCGCCTTCTTCGACGGCGAGCAAGGGGCCGAGTGCTACTGCGCCGCGACCAAGAAGGACCAGGCGCGGATCATCTGGGGAGACGCGAAGCAGATGGTGCTTCGCACCCCGGCCCTTCGGAAGATGCTGCGCGTGTTCACCGGCAACCTATCATCCGAGGCGCTTGCGTCGAAGCTCGAGCCGCTTGGGGCCGACGAGGACACCATGGACGGTCTCAACGTGCATGCTGCGATGATTGACGAGCTGCACGCGCACAAGACCTCGGGCGTTGTGGACGTGCTCAAGACCGCGACCGGATCGAGGCGCCAGCCACTCATCAAGTACGTCACGACGGCCGGATACAACCGGGAGTCCATCTGTTGGAAGCTCCGAGACTACTCGGTCAAGGTGCTCGAGGGCTCGGTGGTAGATGACACCTTCTTTGCCTACATCGCCTGTGCCGACGAGGGCGACGACTACCGCGACCCGAAGACGTGGGCGAAAGCGAATCCAAATCTAGATGTATCCGTGAGCCGCACCGACCTCGCGCGCAAGGCAAAGCAGGCGGAGCACATGCCGGCGGCCCTCAACGCATTCTTGAGGCTGCACCTGAACGTCTGGACCGAACAAGCCGACCGCTGGGTAGATATGGAGGTATGGGACGGTTGCTCGGGTGCGGTCGACGAAGCCGCGCTCAGGGATCGTCACGCAGAGTGCTTCGGTGGCCTCGACATGGCGTCGGTGCGCGACCTGTCGGCGTTCGCTCTTGTCTTCCCCGACGAGGATGACGGCTTTGACGTGATCTGGAAGTTTTGGATTCCTCGCGAGAGCCTCGAACCAGGCAAGACTCACCGTAGCGAGCGGGAGAGATTACTCCTCCTGGGATGGGCGACACAGGGGTTCATCACGGTAACCGAGGGCAACGTCACCGACTACGACCTTGTCGAGCGCGACATTTTCGAGGCGGCCGAGAGCTACCGAGTTCTAGAGATCGCGCATGACCGCTGGAACATCACTCAGCTCATCACGCATCTGCAAAACGAGTTCGGCACCGACGAGGATTCAGTGCCTCGCGTCATCGGGTTCGGTCAGGGCTTCCAGAGCATGAGCGCGCCGACCAAGGAGCTGGAGAAGCTACTCCTCGGTCGAAAGATCCGGCACGGCGGGAACCCGGTAGCTCGATGGATGGCGGCCAACGTGGTCGTGCGCCAAGACCCGGCTGGCAACATGAAGCCCGACAAGGAGCGCTCAGCCGAGAAGATCGACGGCATCGTGGCGCTGGTGATGGCCCTGGGTCGTGCGATCACGCGGCCCACTGATGGCGAATCGGTCTATGACCAGCGCTTCACAGCGAATCGGGACCTCACGGAGAAAGGAAAGCAGGGGCCACCGCAGCCCCTAATCGACGCATGGTGAGACTCCAAGCCTCGGTTGTCGACCGTCTTGCCGTCCTCGCCGGTGCGGGGCTCGTCCTCTATGGCGTGTCCATGTGGTCACGACCAGCAGCCGTCATCCTCGCCGGGCTGTTCCTGTTGGCCGGCGCTCTATGGAGGACTCGCCAGTGACCAGCATGGTTTCGTGGCTTCTCGGTGTGCCGAAGGCGGGTGCTCTCGATGCGCTGGATGACCGGTACTATGAGCCGGCGAGTAGCCTCTCTCGTGCAGGCGTTCGGGTCTCCGCCGATTCGGCGATGAAGTCGTCTGCCGTTTACCGCTGCGTCTCGATCCTCGCGAACGTGCTGGCGATGTTTCCGAAGGCAATGTATGAGCACCTTGACCGAGGGCGTCGGCCGGCTCCAGACCATCCGCTCGACGAGATCATCAGCTTCCGCCCGAATCGCCGCCAGAACGCTTTCGTGTTCTGGCGCCAGGTCTGCTACCACCTGATGCTGCGCCAGAACGCGTTCGTCCAGATCATCCCCGGCGCCTCTGGCCGTGGTTGGGTTGGCGGGCTCGTCCCCCTGCACCCGGATCGCATCCGGGGACCAGAGGAGCTTCCAGACGGCTCCTTACGCTACCTATACCAGCGCCCGAACGGAGGACCTGCGGTTCCCATGATCGGCGGAATCGACATCTGGCACCTACACGGCCTGAGTTCAGACGGGCTCAAGGGCCTGTCGATGCTCGACGTAGCCGACGACTCTATCGGTCTGTCCCTTGCGGCTGAGCGTCACGCGGCTCGGTTCTTCCAGCGCGGGGTGAAGCCGACCGGGATCTTGCAGCACGAGAAGACGCTCAAGGCCGAGACCGCGCGGGAGATGAGCGAATCGTTCGGGCGCGTCTACGGCGGCGAAGAGGGGACCGGTAAGGTTCCGGTCCTCTGGGAGGGGATGAAGTTCAACCCCATCTCGATGACCTTGAAAGACGCCGAGTTCTTGGACTCGCGGAAGTTCTCGGTGTCTGAGATCGCTCGGTGGTTCGGCGTGCCGCCCCACATGGTTGGCGATGTCGAGCGCAGCACGTCTTGGGGAACCGGGATTGAGCAACAGGGGCTCCACTTCCTGATCTACTCTCTCCTGCCCTGGATCGAGTTGATCGAGCAGTCCATCCGGTTCACGCTCGTGGTGCAGCCCGACAAGTTCTACCCGAAGTTCAACGTCAACGCGATCTTGCGGATGGACGCGAAGGCGCAGGCCGACGTGTTCGCGATCTTGGTCGACAAGGGCATCCTCAACCCTAACGAGTGCCGCGAGCTGCTGGAGCGCAACCCGCGCAAGGGCGGCGACGAGTACGCGAAGCCAGGCGCCGCGCAACCGCCTCCGGCGCCGTCCTTGCCCGATGCGATGCGTCCAATGGAGCCGGACTCTGACGAGGTTGACGCAGCCCGGGCCCTCGCAACCGCCAGCGCGATCGCGCACGCGCGGGCCCTGGAGCTACTCGACGAGGAGCGCCAGTCCCTCTCCCGGCTCGCCAAGGAGCACGCCAAGCAGGGCGAGGCGTTCCGGGCGGCAGCCGCTCGCTTCTACGGCCACTTTTCGGGCCGCGTCTCGGTGGCTATGGCCTGCGACAAGACCTCGGCCAAGGGCTGGTGTGAGACCAGGCGCGGCCTTGTGCTCTCGGATGGGATTGCCGGACTGACGGACCAGAACCAGGCGGCAGCGGCGCTCGTCGCCATTGCCCTGAATGGAGGGCCCGCATGAACGAGCGGATGACTGAGGCAGAGCTGTTGGAGGCCGAAGAGATAGTCAGGGCGGCCGAACATGATGCCGCTCCTCTCCGTCTGGAAATCCTTGATGTTGCAAAACAAGCGGTCGCCGAGGTGCGCCGGCTGCGGGGCCTACTCAAGCCTTTCTCCGGAAACGTAGGCTATGACACCTGCTGCATTGGCTGCGGCGACGCCATGCATGCAATGGGCGAGCCGGGACATAGCCCTGAGTGCCCATGGATACCACTGGAAGCCGAGGCGAGCGCGATCCGCGCTGAGGAGTGACGCCATGTTGAGCCTGCTTCATGCCGTAGCTGGTCGCCCCTGGGCGATCCAGGCCGAGATAGCGTTCCACATCCGGGGCTTGCTGGCCAAGGAGGGGATCGCCGGCCTACGCCATCTCGCGGAGCTCAAGAGCGGCGTCCACGCCTTCGACGAGGACCGACCGCGCGCCGCCAGTCGCCAAGCGTTCATGGACACGGGCGGCACCGTGGCGGTCATCCCGGTCATCGGTACGCTGACCCAGCGCGGAGACATGATCGGCAGCGCCCAGACGCGGTCGACCGCCGAGATCGCTGCCGAGGTGCGGGCGGCCGCTGCCGAGCCATCAGTCGACGGCATCTTGCTTGAGATCGACTCCCCGGGCGGGGAAGTGTTCGGCATCCCCGAAGCGTGGGCTTCGATACGCGAGTCCGGCCGGATGAAGCCGGTCGTAGCGCACGCGAACAGCATCGCGGCTTCAGCGGCTCTCTACCTGGCGAGCGCGGCCAATGAGTTCTGGATCACGCCCAGCGGCGAGGCGGGTAGCGTGGGCGTCTACGCGCTCCACGTGGACATGGGCAAGGCTCTGGAGAGCATGGGTGAAGCCTGGGACTTCATCGTGGCCTCCAAGAGCCCCTACAAGATCGAGGGCAACCCATCAGGCCCGCTCACCGACGAAGCCAGGGGATACCTCCAGCGGAACATCGACCGCTATATGGGCATGTTCCTGCGCGACCTCGCCCGCGGCCGCGGCGTGTCGGAGAAGCGCGTTGAAGCGGACTTCGGGGGCGGCCGGATGCTGAATCCAGCCCAGGCTGTCGCTGTGGGGATGGCTGATGGGGTGGCCAGCTTCGATCAAGCCGTCAGGCGATCGGCAGACCTCGGGCGCCATCGCGGAGGCGGCCCCCGGGCGGACCTTGCAGGGCCAGAACCGGTCGCGGAAGATCCTGCCGCTCTTGCGGCCTGGGCAGCTCTTGCCGGCGTGAAATTGGAGGGACTCGAATGAGCGTACTTGTGGCAACCCCGCTTGAGGCCGCCGGTGTCAATCTCTGCACGACGCTGACCGGTAACGTCGACTCCACGAACACGATGGACCGCGGCTACACCCTCGGGGGCCCGTCCCTCCTGCGGGTAACCTCGACCATCGGGGCGGGGCCGACCGTGAAGTTCGACATCCAGGGCTCGATGGATGGTGTCGTGTTCTTCAACGTCCCCTATAGCCTGATCGCCACGCCGGAGACCTGGGTGGTGGCGCAGATCACGATCACGACGGCGGTCACTGCCTACTACGTCCTCAAGGGCAATGTGCCCTGGAAGTACCTCAAGACAGTGATGAGCCTGAACACGAACGTGACTCTCACCGTGGACGCCTGGCCCACGTATTACAAGGGCTAAGAATGGGGGGGCTTGACAGCCTATGGTATAATCCTCAGTGACGTAGAAAGGGCTCCGGTCGCCTCAGCCTTCGGGCCTCTCCGACCGACCATCGCAGCACCGCGCCACTGGCGCCCCTGCTGTTTCGGCATCTGACGTTTTTCAGGTGCCGGCCAGGGGCGCTTTTGCTTTTCCGGGCCGGCGCATCAGGAGCTGCGATGGAACGACTAAAGGAACTCGAAGTCGATCGCGAGGATCGGCGCGCCCAGGTGAAGGAGATCCTGACCGCGGCCGGCAAGGACAAGCGGACCTTGTCCGAGGACGAGCGGCAGAAGGCCGCGACCCTCACCAAGGAACTCGAGCAGATCGAAGCGACGATCAAGCTCGAGGAGCAGACGCTCGACTGGAACCGGACCTCAGCCGTTGCGGTCGATCGCCCCGCCGGCGAGGTGACCAAGCCGTTCAAGCCCTACGCTGCGGGTCTCGGGGGTGCCAAGAACCCCTGGGGAGATTGCAGCAACGAACGCGGGCTGCAGATGGCATTCGGCAGCTTCTTGCAGGCCGTGGCGTCGTGCGCCAAGGGTGGCCCATCAGACCCCCGCCTCTCCATGATGCCGATGGCTGCCGCCAGCGGCCTCAACACGTCGGTGGGCTCCGAGGGCGGCTTCCTCGTCCGCACCGACTTCTCGACTGCGCTACTGGCGCGGGCGATGGGGGAATCAGTCCTAGCCAATCGCTGCACCACGATCGACATAGGGGACGGTTCGGATGGCATCGAACTGCCCTACATCGACGAGACCAGCCGGGCGACCGGCTCTCGCTGGGGCGGCGTCCAGGTCTACCGGCGCGCCGAGGCGGACACCGTCACCGCGTCCAAGCCGAAGCTCGGAATGCTGGAGATTCGGCTGGAAGACCTGATGGGAATCTGCTACGCGACCGACCGCTCCCTGCGTGACGCGACCAGCCTCGGTCAGATCATCCAGACGGCGTTCTCGTCCGAGTTCGCCTTCCGCGTCGACGACGAGATCATCCGTGGTTCTGGCGCCGGGCAGTGCCAGGGCCTGCTGTCCTCGGGGGCCCTCGTGAGCCAGGCAAAGGAAACGGTCCCCGCCCAGCTCGCGGACACGTTCATCACCGAGAACGCGCTGAAGATGCGTTCGAGGATGCCCGCCAGGCTCCGCAGCGACGGCGCATGGTACATCAACATGGAGTTGGAACCGCAACTCCCGATGATGACCGTCAAGGTTCTCAACGTGGCTGGCACCGAGTGGGTCGGCGGAGGCGCTCCGATCTACATGCCGGCGAACGGTCTCGCTGGCCAGCAGCACGACACGCTCTTTGGGAAGCCGATCATTCCCATCGAGCAGTGCGCGGCCATCGGAGACAAGGGTGACGTCTTCTTCCTCGCCCTCCGCGAATATCTGCTCATCCGCAAGGGTGCGCTGGAGACGGCGGAATCCATCCACGTGCGCTTTCTCTACGGGGAGAACACGTTCCGCTTCACCTATCGAATCAACGGGGCTCCGGCCTGGAAGACCAGCCTGGCTCCCTACAAGGGCACGCTGGCCCTCAGCCCCTTCGTCACACTCGACGCGCGGTAAGGAGCAAAGGTCATGTCCCATCTCTGCATTCCACAGGACGCCGTACCGTTCTCGCTCCTCCCGCCGGCAGCCGATGCCGCTGGGCGGACCTCGGTCTACAAGAGCCTCAAGGGCGCTGTCAAGGCGTGGATCGTCGTCTATATCAACCAGGGGGCCGCGAACACCGTCCTCCTGAGCCCGATGCAGGCGCTGAACGTGTCCGCCGGTTCAGCCATTGCCTGCCGGGCCTGCCGCATCTACTCGAAGCTCACTGCGGCGACGGTGGACTTCACGCAGGACACCGAGGCCACCACCTACACCACGGACGCCGGAACCGACGCCAAGGTGATCATCTTCGAGATCGACCCGAACAAGAGCCTGACCCCCGAACACGCCACCGGCGTCTACGACTGCGTCGCTGTGTCGACTGGAGCCAGCGCCGCCGCCAACATCACCTCGGCGATGCTCTGGATTCAGCCGAAGCACCAGGGCACCGGGATCACCAACGTTCTGGCTGACTAGGCGGGGGTTCGTGACAAGGCGCTCCCGCGCGTGGGTTAAGGCTCTCGCGCGGGGGCGGCATCGCAAGAGGAGATGAGCGATGAAGGTTCGGATTCTGAGCGGTAGTCAGGCCGGTGCCGTCGTCGAGCAAGAGCAGACCGAGGCCGAGTCCAACATCTCGACCGGATTCGCCGAGGCCGTGACGGACGGCTTCGTCGAGTGGGGACCTGGCCCTGGGCTCCCGGTGCTGCTCCATCAGGACCAGGTCATTCCAGCCGAAGCAGAGCCCGAGAAGAAGCCCGAGAAGGCGAAGCACGGACGGTAGCTGTGGACTCGAACCTCTATCTCGTCACTGCTCCAGCTACGGAGCCGGTGAGTCTCGACGAGGTGAGAGCGCAGGCTCGGGCCGGCGTCGAAGAGGACACCTACCTTGCCACCCTGGGCAAGGCTGCCCGGGAGTGGGCGGAGGCGTTCACGGCCAGGGCGTTCATCACTCAGACGTGGGAACTCAAGCTCCACTGTTTCCCGGATGGCGCGATCGAGCTGCCGAAACCTCCGCTGGTTTCGGTCACCTCGGTCACGTATCTCGACACGTCTAACGTCGAGCAGACGTGGCACGTCAGCCAATACATCGTGACCGGGATCGCCGCCGAGACCGCCCGCGGAAAGATTCAGCCGGAGTGGGGGATCGTTTATCCCTCCACCCTTCGCGTTCCCGATGCGGTGCGGGTCGTGTTCGTAGCCGGATATGGAGCGGCTTCCTTGGTTCCGCAGGGGATCAAGAACGCACTCCTACTCCACGCGGCCGAGGCGTTCCAGAACCGAGAGCGGCCGGACTTCTCGCTCGCCGAGAACACCATCTGGCCATGGGTTCAGACGAGGTTCGACTGATGCTCTCATCGGGACCGCGTGACCGCCGGGTGCGATTCGAGCAGGCGCAAGAGGTTGTGTCCGAGAGCGGGGAGAAGACGCTGGTGTGGCTTCCCTTCTTCACCACCTGGGCCGAGCGCACGCCGCTGAGCGGGACCGAACTCTACCAGGCCCAGCAGCTAGCGGCCAAGGTCGACACGCGGTTCCGGATTCTCTGGGGCTCGGCGCCTTCGGAAGTCACCCCGACTTCGACCTATCGCCTCGTGTGCGAGGGCCGGACCTACGACATCACGCACGTGTCTGAAGTCGGACGCCGCGGCGGCCTGGAGCTCCTGGCCACTGCGAGGACCGAGTGAGCAACAAGGCTGGCGTCACGGTGACAGGCTTCGCGGAGCTGGAACGGGCGCTCAAGGCGCTGCCCCGCGCGGTCGAGTTGCGCGTCGCGCGCGCGACCTTGCGCGACCTGGCCGAGCCGCTACGGGCCGGGATGGCGCAGCGGGCCCCGCGCTCGCGCTTCGCGAAGTGGCACCTGGCCGACTCCATCGTGGTCAAGCCGGTGAAGGAAGAGAACACGACGGTGAGCATCGCGGTCGGCCCCGAGCGGTACTTCTTCTACGGGCGCTTCGTTGAGTGGGGCGCGTCGCGCCGCCCCGCTCACCCGTTCATGCGCCCCGCCTGGGACGAGTTCAAGCCCTACGCGCTCGAGGCTTTGGGCGCCGCGCTCTGGGCGCGCATCACCGCCGCCGCGCGAAGGCTGGCCAAGCGATGACGCCCGTCGAGACCGCGCTCCGCACGCGACTGCTGGCGGATCCGGTTGTGGCCGGGCTCGTGCTCGACCGCATCGCCCCCTCGCCACTCGCCCAGGCGTCGGTGTTGCCGGCGATCACCTACCAGCGCGTCAGTGGTGCCCGTGGCGAGACGTTCTCCGGCCCCTCGGGGTTGGCGTGGCCGCGCATCCAGTTCGACTGCTGGGCGGGCTCCCACGCCGCGGCGCGGGGCCTGTTCGACGCCCTCCGCGTCTCGCTCAACGGGGCGGCGTTCATCGCATCCGGGGTAGTGGTCCAGAAAGCCCAGGTCATCAGCGAGACGGACTTCTATGAGTCGGACGTCAAGCTTCACCGCGTTTCCGCCGACCTCATGGTCTGGCACGAAGAGGAGTAGCACATGGCTTTGACCGCACGTCTCGTAATCGACCTCCAGAGCGACCAGACCAGCGCGCTCGACCTGGAGACCGTGTCCAGCCCGCTCAGCTACCGCAAGGTCTACGACATCACGAACGGTACGGGCGCGCTCCAGGCTACCAAGCGCTTCACCGACACACGCACCCTCGCAGCCTCCGGGACCGAGGACATCGACCTGTCCGGCGTGCTGGTCGACGGCTTCGGCACCACGCTGCTGTTCACCCGCATCGTGGCGATCATCATCGAGGCGGCGGCTGCGAACACCAACAACGTCCTTGTGATCTGCCCCGTTGCCAATGGGTTCATCACGCCCTTTGCCGCAGCGTCCGACACGCTGACCGTGCGGCCTGGCGGCGTCGCCCTCCTGGTCGCGCCCAACGCGACAGCCTTCGCGGTCACGGCCGCCACCGGGGACTTGCTCACCATCACGAACAGCGCGGGCACCACGGGCGTCACCTACAACATCATCATCCTCGGCTCGTGATCTGGAACCGGAAAGAGAAGGAGTGATCCATGGCTGAACACGCAACCATCGCCCGCATCGGGTATCTGAGCCAGTTCCAGCGGGGGAACGGAGACGGGCCGCCCGAGACGTTCACGAACGTGAACGAGGTCATCTCGTTCGAGCCGCCCGATGCCCAGGCCGACGACATCGAGGTGACGCACTTCGAGAGCCCGGGAGGCTACAAGGAGTACGTCCGCGGCCTGCTCGACGGCGGAGAGGTGTCCTTCTCGGTCAACTGGGACCCGGCCAACCGCGCGAGCCATGCCCAGATCCGCACCGACAAGATCTCGGGGCTCACCCACAACTACCGCTTCGTCCTCCCGGGCTCCATCGAGACCATCACCTTCCCCGGCTACGTCAAGGGGCTGAAGCGCAACGTCGAGCCCAACACCCAGATCACCGCCGACGTCACGCTCAAGGTCTGCGGCGCCCCGACCGAGGTCTAACGCATGGCCAACAAGTTCAAGGGTGAGGTCGACTTCGAGGCGCAGGGCAAGAATTGGGTCTTGCGCCTCGGCATGAACGACCTGATCGAGCTACAGGAGAAGCTGGGCATCGAGGAGGACGATCTGGCCAAGTTCTTCTTTCAGCTTGCCCGCTCCATGGGCCGGAGCATGAAGAAGACCAGAACGGCTATCACCGTGGCCCTGAAGGGCAACCAGCCCGAGACCACCGAGGAAACAGCCGGCGAAATCATCACGGAGTTGGGCTTCAAGCGAACCGGCGACCTCCTGGCAGAAGCGATCAAGTGGGCGATGCCCGACCCTCCCGAGGGAGGAGAGAAGGACAAGGGAAAAGGACGCTCTCCTGGCGCGAGTACATCCACGACGCAGCCCGCGCTGGACTAAGCCCAGACGAGTTCTGGCGGTACACGCCGCGCGAAATATCGTACGTCCTCCAGGGGGCCCGATGGCGCCAGGAGCAGGCAACACGGCTGGCGGTCACGGAGGCTTGGACAGTGGCGGCCCTGAGCAGGGCGAAGCGGCTACCGCGGCTCAAGAGCCTCCTGCGCACGACTGGCGAACGGGAGCGTCAGACACCCGAGCAGCAGGAGTCCATCCTCCGCGACTGGGCCGAATCGGCTGGCCTGAAGATCGAGCGTCATGAGCACCCGGTGATGTGATGGCAGAGCCTATCGGAGCCCTCCGCGCGATCCTGAGCCTCGACTGGGCATCGTTCGAGGACGCGTGCGGGCGCGCGGCCAAGGCGACTAACAACTTCGGGAAGACCTTCAAGTCCCTCGACAAGGACATGAAGGCGAGCGCCCGGGCGATCACCGAGATCGCTACGCCCATCGCTGCCGCCATGGCCGCAGTAGGCGGCGCAATCCTGCTCGCCACGACCAAGTGGGTGCAGTACGCGGATGGGCTCGACACCATGGCCGCGAAGAGCGGCCACACCATCGACTGGCTGCAAGCGACGGCGTTCGCCGCCTCGCAGTCAGGGACCGATATCGAGGCCGTCGTAGCCGGGACGGGAAGGCTTCAGCGTGCGCTGGTCGAGGGGTCCGCCGAGACTGTCGCGTCTGTTCGTGCGCTCGGGCTGTCCTTCGGCGAGCTGCGCCGGTCCTCGCCAGACGAGCAGATGCAAAAGGTGCTCGTCGCCCTCGGAAAGGTCAAGAACGAGAGCGAAAGGACCGCGCTGGCGACCCGCTTGCTTGGCAAGTCTGGGGCCGACCTGATTCCGCTCGCCGGCAACATGGAGGCGCTGCAACGGCGAGCCCGCGAGCTGGGCCTGATCATGTCCACCGAGGACGTGCGGGCGGCCGCTCAGCTCGGGAACGAAGTCAAGGCCCTGGGCTCCAGCTTCACCGGGCTGACGCAGACTCTCGTCGCAGCGATCACGAGCAACCAGAGCCTCCACACGATGGTCACGGGGCTGACCGACATCTTCGGCAAGCTGTCCACGGCTGTCAGTGGCAACCGCTCGGAGATGACGAACCTCGTCTCCCAGGGTGTGGTCAAGCTCGCGGAAGGTATGGTGCTTGTCGCCCGCGCCGGCGGCGTCGCGAACACTGTCTATTCTGCGCTGGCGCTGACGTGGGCATCAGCAAGGAACATCGCCCTACAACTCGCGCTAGCCGCCCAACGAATGAACATGCCTTCCGCCGGCAACGCCGCGCGGGACGCCGCCTCCGCAGCGAAGCGCGCAGAGCGGCTTGAGAATATCAGGCTCATCGAGGCCGAGATCACGGCTAATGCGCGAGCGGCCGGAGAGACCGAGGAGGCTTACACAAAGCGGGCCAACGCCATCGATGGCGTGGTCAAGGAACTGGAGGGGCTCAAGAAGAGCATCGAGTCCGTAGCCGGGCAGGAAGTCAAGGGCGGCAAGGACATCAAGAAGACCACGGGGGAGATCAACCTCCAGACCGCGGCGGCAAAGAAGGCGCAGGAGGAGCTCGAGAAGTGGCAGAAGAAGCTCGATCAGTTGAGCTTCGAGCGCTGGCTGTCCGCGACCGAGGCCAGGATGGACGCGCAGGAGGAAGCCGAGCAAGACGCCTTCGATCTCTGGCTCGCTCGGACCCAGGACCAGATGCGGCTGGAGGATGAACTCGACCAAATAGGATTCGAGCGCTGGCTGGGCATCCAGGAGCAACGGGAAGAAGTCGCCGAACGGGCGCACAGGGCCGAACAGGAACGCTTGCAGGACTTGGAATCCGGGATGCAAGGGCTCTCCGACCTGTTCGCCCACTTCAGCGCACCAGACTCGTTTGGTGCTTCGCTAGCCGGCACGCTCGAACGGGCGGGCTCCCTGATGCAGGAGTTCAATCGCTACACCCAGGACGGGATCATTTCCTGGGGCGAGCTGGCGGGCATGATCGCTTCCGGTGCGTCTGCCATGGAGCAGGCGACCGACAGCGCCAGCCAGTGGGAAAACACCCTCGGGGGTGCCTCCACAGGCGCTGCGATGGGATCGGCATTCGGTCCCTATGGGATGGCCTTCGGCGCCATCATCGGTGGCCTCGCCGGAGCGACAAGCAACCCCGACTGGGTGCGGATCATGGAACACGTGGGCGAGACCTGGGGAATCGCGATCAGTGAGGGTCTCGCCCGGAAGATCGCCCTCGATCAGGATCGGATCGGTAGCGCCACCGGGGCCATCGCCCTGCACCTCGCGGAGATTTGGGCCGAGGCGGGCGGCGTCATGGCCGTGGGGCTTGACCAAGCCTACATCGGCATGAACAACCTGCTCACCCTGATGGACGAGGGCGTGATATCTGCCGTTGACGGAGCGGAAGCATTCAACACGGCATTCGGAGTCCTGCTCCCTGCATCCATCGACAGAACGACTGGCCTGATCTCCCTACAGACCGCGCAATTCATCCGCCACGCGCAGGCCCTCGGGATCGACTCGCAGGCCCTGACCGACTTCATGGCGCAGCAGTCATCCGCTGCTACGGCTGGGCTCAACGCGATGGCCGCAGGCTTGGTTGTCACCGAGTACACAGCGGAGGGTGTGGGCGCCGCGATCGCTGCACAGTTCCAGTCCCTCCGCGACTCGGGCATGACGATTGGCCAGGCGCTCCAAGAGCTACAGCCTGCGATAGACGCATTCGCGGCCAAGTTCGCGGAGCTTGGGGTGTCCGGCGGTGCCGCCTTCGCCCAAGTCGGAGCCATGGCCGCCTTGGCTGGCGACGAGGTGGCCGGCCCCATGATCGAGGCGATCAACGGGGCTGGGGACACGCTGGCTGCGCTCTCGAATCAGGGCATCCTCACGCAGGAGATGTTCACCGGGCTGAGCACCAGCATGGCCGACACCTACGCGGCTCTGGTGGAGCAAGGCTACGGCGGAGCCACAGCGATGGCCATGATCGCCCCCGACCTACAAACGGTGTGGGAGCTACAGCAACGGTACGGCTACGAGGTCGACGCCACCACTCAGGCCCTACTCGACGAGGCTCTCGCCTCCGGCGCGGTGGGTGAGGCGCACATGTCCGCGCAGGAGCGCATCGCGACCGCCACGGAGCACTTGGCGAGCACGGTAGACCTGCTCGCCGAAGCCTTCGGTGTGAAACTGCCACGCGAGGCAGAACGGGGCGCTCGCGGCATCGAGGACGCGCTTAACGGGATCAGTGTCAAGCCGGTAAAGGTCCCGGTCGAGGTCGAGTGGCCAGACGGAAAAAACCCCAACGCTCCGGCAGTCCCCAGCTTCGCGTCAGGCGGGATCGGCGACTTCGGCTCGGGCACGCTGGCGATGCTGCACGACTACGAGGCGATCGTGCCCCTCGACAAGGGCGGGCCCGGGCTCGCGGACCCGGCGATGCTGTCGGAGCTGCGCGGCATGAACGGCATGCTGCGCCGGTACATCCAGGCCCAGCCGACAGCGCTTCGAGACGCGGTGCTGATGGGGCGGGCGTAAAGGAGAGAGAAATGGCGATCCAGACCTTCCAAGAAGTCCTCGTAAACAGCGTCACCGATGGCCCGACGCTGACCGCTGCGGCGCGGGCCTCGTGCATCCCGACCGCAGACCGGATCGTCCTGCCGAGTCACTACTTCAACCCGGGCAAGGCGCTGGAGTTCACGCTCGGCGGCCGGATCTCGAACGCGGTCACTACTCCCGGGACGGTGCGCTTCGACATCTGCATGGGCGCCGCAGGCACCACCATCGTGTTCGACACGGGCGCGCTGAATCTCAACATCGTGGCCAAGACTACGGTTCCTTGGTGGCTCAGGGTGGTGCTCAACTGCCGTGCGGTAGGCGCCAGCACGCTGACCACGTTCTTTCCCGAGGGCATCTTTCAGAGCGAGGCGGTCGTGGGCTCGCCGTTGCCCACCGTGGGCGGGAACGGATCGCTGCTGGTCCCTGTCGGAACGCCTGGAGTAGGCGCAGGGATGGACAACACGGCCGCGTCGATCTTGGACGTTTTCCACACGCAAACCGTAGCCACCGGCCAGCTGATCGTCTCGCAATTCCGCGTGGTTGCCCTCAACTGAGCCGGAACTGGACCCGGGGTGTAGACTCGGTGGCATGGAACACACACGCAGGACGATAGGTATTCTGGCCATGGCTTTAGGGATCGCGGCGGGCGCTTCGGGGCCACTCGGTGGGCCTCGTGCGCTGCGCCCTACCGTCCTGGCCGCGCCGACCACAACCGCGGCCTTGAACGTGTCCGACCGGACGTCAGGGACGCCCGTGCGGTGGCAGAACGCGGTAGGCGTCTCCGTCGCGCAGAACAGCTTGACGAAGACGGCGGCGGGTGGGGCCTTCGATGCGGGCGCGTCATCGGTGCAGACGCTCTGGTCTGGTGATGGCTACGTCGAATTCACCACGCTGGAGAACGACAAGCGCAAGGTGGCCGGGCTCAGCAATGGGGACCCGGGCCAGACCGATACTGAGATCGACTTCGGGATGAGGCTCGGAAACAACGGCACCGTCCAAGTTGAGGAGAGCGGCGTAATCGTCGCTCAGGGCCTCGGCGCCTACGTCGCCGGTGACGTGTTCCGCGTGGCCATCGAAAGCGGCGTCCTCGTCTACCGCCAGAATGGGACGCTGCTCTGGGTGAGCTCCGCGACGCCCACGTACCCGCTGCTGGCGGATACCAGCTTCTTCCATCTCGGCGGCACCATCACCAATGCGCGCATCTCCGCGCCCCCGCTGTACCCGGTGCGGTGGACCGAGGCGTCAGGCGTCGAGGTGCGCGGGAACCGGATTAGGCAGACGATAATCCAGGCCGGTGGCAGTGCTGGCGCTCTTTCGGCACAGCGCTTAACCTCTGGCGACGGCTACGTCGAAGTGCTAGCTCCAGCGTTCGGTAATGCTTTCATGTTCGCATTGACCACGGTCGGTGAAGCGCACACGTTTAACCGCTATGAAATTCTCGACTTCGCGCTTTACCATCCACCAACCGTGAACGCCACACTACGGGTGTATGAAAACGGACTCGACTATGCAATCGGTGCGACGATTCAGCCCGGCGACATTCTCCGTATTGGAGTAGAAGCCGGACAAGTCGTCTACAGGCAGAATGGAGTTCTCGTCTACCGAAGCCTCACGCTGCCGATGTACCCGCTACAGGTAGATTGCGCTCTCTTTCTGCAGGACACTACCTTTCGCGCCCGCGTCTCCGGCATGCGCGTCCACACCATGCACGAGTGGGACGCCGACCTGGGCGAGTGGGGATGGAGCCCGCTAACGCCAGACGTGCGGACCGACCCACCCGCGACCTTCGATCTAGGCATCCCCGGAACCGGCCCGCTCGACTTCGCGGCCGGCACTGGTCGGGCATCGTGGACGATGGACAACAGCACGTCCAACAGCGAGGGCACGCTTGGGCTCTACTCCCCGCAGCACGCCGACCACCGGGACGCCTGGGCGCTCGGCATCGGTATTCGCTACAGCTACCGTGACGACGCTGACGCCGAGCCCATCGAGAAGTTCCACGGGCGGCTGAAGTACGCCAGCGCCGAGCCGGGGCGCTACGGCAAGCGGCACGTCCTGTGCTCGGCCGTCGACTGGATGGACGAGGCGGCGTCGACAAAGGTCAACATCCCCATCCAGGTCGGAAAGCGCACCGACGAAGTGCTGACCACCGTGAAGGATGCCGTTCGTAGGCAGCCCCTAGGCGTGGCCTTCGACGTCGCGGACAGCACCTTCCCCTACGTGATCGGCGACGGCGACAGCACGGCGATGACGTTCATTCAACGCCTGTGCCAGAGCGAGCTAGGCTACTGCGTGATGCGCCGGGGCGTCCTGACGTTCTACAAGAGGACTTCTCGCCTTGCCCCGCTGCCGGTCGCCACGTTCGCCGGCACGATGCGCTGGCTTGACGCCCCGGTAGACGCGGCGAAGGTCAAGAACCGGGCGCGGGTGACCGTGCATCCAAAGCGTGTCGACGCTGCGGCCACTACGGTCCTCTTCGCGAAGCCAGACGAGAGCAATCCCGCGATAGACGTTGCTCAGACCATCACCATCACCGGGCGCTACACCGACCCCGCCCAGCTTGCGGCCCGCGTCGGCGGGATGGACATGGTCACGCCAGCCGCAACCACCGACTACCTGATGAACGCGCAGGAAGACGGGCTCGGCGCCGACCTAACGGCAAACTGCGCAGTGGTGGCCGTCTATGGCGCCAACCAGGTCGAGTACAGCATCACCAACAATGACGCGGTGGTGGGCTATCTGATCAAGCTCCAGGCCCGCGGGAGAGGCGTCTACGACTACGACCCCATCGACGCCATCGCGCTCGACCAGGCGAGCATCGACGCCGTGGGCGAGGGCATTATCGCGCTGGACATGGTCTACCAGAGCGACCTCAGCATCGCCGGCCCGGTCGCTGACTACCTGGTGGCGACGTGGGTAGCCGAAGGCGCGAGCGAGGCCAACGTCGAGTACATCCCCAAGACCGCCGCGGCTCTGTCGGAAGCGATGGGCATCGAGCCCGGGGACGCGATTGTGGCGAGCGAATCCGTCACCGGCGTGAATAACGCCTTCTGGGTGCAGCACGTCTCGGCTGAAATCTCCGGCAACGGTCCGGGGTTCACGTCGTTCCAGTGGGCGCTACAGAGGACGCTGGTGGCGGCATACTGGCAAGTCGGGATCGCCGGCTACTCTGAAGTCGGGATCACCACGGTGGTTGGACCGCTCTGAGGTGATTGGATGGCGATGCTGACGGCGGGCAGCAAGAGTGCGGCGAGACGGCTCCTACACTGGGACGTAGCCCGGGTGGTCGCTCTCGCCGCGGCGGGGCACGATGTCTCGCTGTACCAGGCCCGCCAGCGCGCTGCGGAGACGGCGATCGATGCCGACGTAGCGTCTTGGTCGGAAGAGGTGCGCAGCCTCTTCCTGGCCGTGCTGGAGGTGACCAGGACGCCCACTCCGGTCGTACAGCTAGGTATCGGCAGACTCCAGCATCCAATCCAGCGAATGACCAGGGATGAGCAGATCGCCAGCCGTGAACTGGCCCGCGAGATCGGCGTCCTCGGCAAGCTCCAAGAAGTCGCGCCCGTGCACTGGGCCGAGGGGGACTGATGGCTGTACCTCACACCTGGGTGACCGGGGAACTGGCCACGGCCTCGCTGCTCAACGGCTTGCGCGATGGCCTGATCGCGCTGGCTGCTGCGAAGCCGCTGGTCATGTCGTTTGGTGATCCTGGCGGGGCCGTACTCACTGCCGGGGTCAAGCGCTGCATCTACGTCAAGAACGGCATTCGCGCCGGCGGCTGGACGTTGGCGGCTGACGCGGTAGGCTCGGTGGTGCTCGACCTGTGGGTCGCTGCCTACCCCACGATTCCCACGGTGGCCAACACGATCACCGGGAGCGAGAAGCCAACGCTCGCAGGCGTGAGGGTCAACCAGGACTCGGCGCTCAGCACATGGATCCCGGACATTCCGAGCGGGAGTTTCCTGGTCGCCAATATCGATAGCGCGGCGACCATTAAGCAGCTCACCGTCAGCCTGGACGGTACGCTGCTAGAGCTGCTCTGAGCCCATGGCCTTCGCTCCGGTAACTAACGCAGCCACGGGAGTAGCCGAAAGCTCGGCTACGCTCAACGGGAGCTGGACCGGAGCCACAGCCGACGAGTCAGGCTTCAGCGTCGACGCCAAATTCCTGTGGGGCTTCAGCGCCTTTGATCATGAGACCAGCGAAATCCCCTATGCCACCGAGAACGGCTCGCACTCGCACAACCTGACGGCCGGCGATGGGCTGGGCCCGGACCGCATGATCTTCTTCGAGTTCAAGGCCAGGGACCAGGACGGGCCATTCGAGGGCGGGGGACCGCTCAGCTTCAAGACGCTGGCGGATCTCATGGCGTTCGGGACGCCGCACGTCTCGGCCACGCGCGACACGCAGGCCGACGTGGACATCGACTTCAACCCGAACTGCATCTTCAGTACGGCGAGCCTGACGGTGGCCTACAAGCTACTGGGTGATGCCTGGCCCGGGACAGACGGCACCACGATCAGCGCGCTCAACGGGACAGAGCTAACGAACCGATCGTTTACCATCACGGGGCTGCTGGCCAACACCGCCTATTCCTACCGCTTCAGGGGGAATCGCGACACGGTCAACGACACGACCGCCTTCTCTGGAGAGGGAAGCTTCACGACGTCTGCGGACCCTAGCGCGGTCGGCGACGTGATGATGTTGGGCTAGGCTTCTCCGACCACTGGAGAAGCGTGATCGCGAGCCCATCAGCCTTGATTTCCCACCGTGCGCCACAGTGTCGGACGCTCCGAGCTAGTTGCATGCCTTCCCTGAGCACGACACGGCTCTCCTCGCGGCACACGGGACAGCCCAGCCAGACCGTCGCGATGTCCTCGACCGTGAGCTTGAGGTGCGGGCGCCTCATGGAGTCCCCTTGCAAACGGTGCCGCGGCAATCGCGATCCCGACACAACCTCCACGGCAGGAAGAACTGCCGCCCGCAGCGCTCGCAGAACCAGCGGCGCACCCGAAAGTGATACCGGAAGGCGAGGAGTATCCGTGACATCAGGGCCACCCGGGAATGAAACGCTGACAGGGGCTCGGCTGCGTCATGGGAGACACCACGTCTCCGCAGAGCGTGCAGGCGTAGTGCCCGAGCCGCGGGTAGTCGGACTCGGGATTCTCCGGCTCGTCCCACACCCAGACGCACGTAGGCAGCTCGGAATGCTGCCAGGAGCCGACCCACCGATGCTCGTGGCCGGCGGGGTCCGCGTAGCTCCAGCCCATAGCTGGCTCGTTCATGCTCGTGACTTCGACCATCTCGGCCATCAGCTCATCCTCCTGGCCGGAGTTTGGCACCGCCGGCTCTCCGTGCCTTCGTCGTGCCTATCGCACCCCACAAGGCATAGCGGTGAGCGGTCGAGGCGGCTCGTAAGTCACTTAGCAGCATCATTCGGCGCGGCTCGCGGACCGATGTTTCTTTCACAACCCCAATATAGGCTCTTGACATCGTGAATGCAAGCGCCTATATTGACCTCGTGAAGAGGACAGAGATGAGGTCGGCACTCAAGAGGCTGGGCTGGAAGCAGACCCAGCTTGCCCGATACCTCAAGGTCACTGACGGGGCTGTGAGCATGTGGCTGAGCGGTCAGCGGCCGATACCTGGCCCGGTCGAATTGGCGGTCAGGGCGGTGGAGCCCATCCAGGGCCAAGACCGGGAGTCGGCGTGACCGGAGGCTGGCTGGCCTCGAAGCTGGGCGCCGCCGAGGCCAAGCCGCAGCCCAAGCGCGGGCGGAAGGGCGAGGAGGGCGCTTGAGCATCCGCTCGGTCTGGGCCGCCTTCCGCGAGTGGCGCCGGGAGCCAAAGCGGACCGCCATCGAACGGCTGCAAGGTGGAGACGTTGACATCGTGGCGCTCGCTCGCGAGGCGAAGAAGTGAAGCTCCAGCTCACCGCCATCGAGTTAGACACCTCGATTCAATGTCGAGCCGCTATCGACATCGCCGTCGTGAACGAGTACGCGGAGCGCATGGAGCACGGTGACGTCTTCATGCCCATCGACGTGTACGGATCGAAAACGAAGTGCTGGCTGGCTGATGGCTGGCACCGCGTCCTCGCGGTGAGGCAGAACGGGGGCGAGTCCATCGATGGGCAGCTCCATCCAGGAGGTCGCGTCGACGCGCTGAAGCACGCCCTCGGGGCGAACGCGCTGCACGGTCACCGACGCACCAACGAAGACAAGAGACGGTGCGTCGAGATCGCGCTCCGGGAGTTCCCGAAGCTGAGCAGCCGGGCGGTGGCCACCATGTGCGGAGTGGGTCACGAGATGGTTGATGCGGCAAGGCCATTGGCGGAAACCGCCAATGCCACCCGCACCACGACGGATGGACGCCAGTACCCGGCCAGCAGGAGGGTCGTCCCCACCAGGGCCACGTCAGTCCAGCAGGGCCTGTAAGTGAGCGAGCCATTGCGCGCCAAACTCCACGCCGCCGCGGACGCGATCGCCGCCGCGGTCGAGGACGAGCTCGCCGCGCACCCGAGTGGGGAGCGCCTGCTCACCCTCGCGCAGACAGCCGAGCGCCTCGGCCGCCACGAGTCGACCGTGAGGCGCGGGCTGCGGGACGGCACGCTGGACCTGCCGGTGGTGCTGCTCGACGGCGACCCGCGGGTGAGGCAGGCGGACCTCGACGTGTTCATTCGCGGGCTGGCCTACCGGCGGAGGCTGCAAGAGGCGGTAGGCGCGGTTTGCGCAAGGAGGACAGCGTGATCGAGTTCGCGGAGTTCCCCAAGATCGCAAGACTCAGCCGGCAATGTGTCATCACCGAGAAGATCGACGGCACCAATGCCTCGGTCTACGTGCCCGAAGACGCCGGGCCGCTCCTGTTTGGCTCGCGTACCCGGTGGATCACGCCCGAGACCGACAACTACGGTTTCGCGCGGTGGGCCACGGCGCGCGCGGAGGAACTGCGGCAGCTTGGGCCCGGGCACCACTTCGGAGAGTGGTGGGGCTCTGGCTGCCAGCGTGGCTATGGGCTGTCGAAAGGTGAGAAGCGGTTCTCTCTGCTCAACACCGGCCGCTGGCTCGACGCACACCACGGAGACGATCCGGCGTTCTTGGCCGGGAAGCAGCGGTACGCCCCGTTGTGCTGCCACGTCGTGCCCGTGCTCTTCGCCGGCATCTTCCACTCCGACGAGGTGACCAGGTACCTCAACCTTCTGCGTGAGTCGGGCTCGCGCGCCGCGCCCGGTTTCATGCAGCCCGAGGGCGTGGTGATCTGGCACGAGGGCGCGCGGATCTATTTCAAGAAGACGCTGGAGAAGGATGAACAGCCGAAGGGGACAGCGTGAGCGACGTCCATCGCCTCGTCTGCGGCTGCTCGTACATCCGCGTGCCTGGCCAGTACGTGGGCACAGCGGTGCCGACCGTAGACGTGCTGTCCGTGTGCCACGACCACGGGCCGAACAAGACACCAAAGAGGGGGGGCGTGGGCGCGCCTGCGGCCTCCCGCCCTGAAGCCGTACCCGGCAGCCGGCGCCCGGGAGACGTAGCGCCGGCATTGCAGCACCGGGACACCGGCGCCGGTGACGCTGAGTCGTGCCCCTGCCCTTCCCGGGGGCTGGGGCCCATCCCCGCCCGGGTTGCGATCCCCGGCTCAACGCCCACCACCACGCTACCGCAGCACACCACTGCATTCGCCTGGCCCTCCAGCGAGGGGGCCGGGCCCTCCTTGGTGGACGATTACTACGACGCGGGGGGCGCATGAGCACCGCCCCCGCCATCGTCCTGTCGCCCCGGGATCGCTGGCTGGCGGAGCGCCGAACGCTGTTGACCGCGTCCGACTGCGCGGCGGTGCTCGGGGCGGATCCGCACCGGGGCCCTCTTGCGGTCTACGCCTCCAAGGTCGCGGACGTCGAGACGGAGGAGACGTTGCCCATGCGCCGCGGCCGGCGGTGGGAGACGGTCATCGCGGAGGAGTACGCCGAGCAGACCGGGCGACAGGTGGCAGACCTCGGCACCTATCTCATTCAGCGGCATCCCGACGTTTCGTGGCTCGGCGCGACGCTCGACCGCGTGACATGCGGGAGCGCCCTGATGGCGGCCCCGGTAGGCGATTCGGCGCCGGAGTGTGGTCCTCGCGCGTGCGGGACGCCGCTCCAGATCAAGATGGCGCTCGGCTCCCCGGCCGCCTGGAAGGATGGCCCGCCCCTCGGGTTCCTCGTGCAGGTGCAGGTCGAGATCGCATGCTACGGCGCAAGCTGGGGCGCCCTGGCTGGCCTCGTCGGCCCTGGCCCGCTCGACGTGAGCGACCACCCGCGGAACGAGTCGTTCCTCGCCGCGGCGCTGCCGAAGCTTGAGGAGTTCTGGTTCCGCGTGCAACGCCGCCAGCCGCCGCCGGCTGACGGCCTCCCAGGCACCACGGCGGCGATCAAGAAGCTCTGGAGCGATGAAGACGGGACCACGGTCGCGCTCGACATGGAGACGCAGGCGATGGTCCTGTATCTGGAGTTGGCCAGGGACGCGGCGAGGAAGAGCGCGGCGCGCACGGAGGGTATCGAGAACGAGCTGCGGCGCCGGCTCGGTTCTGCATCGTTCGGCGCCTTGGCGGACGGGTCGTTTCTGACGGCTCGGAAGACGACCCGGAGCGGCTACACGGTCGAGCCGACCACCTACCGGGCGCTCCGCAGGTGGTGGCCGCGGCTCAAGAGGAGGTAAGGGAATGGCGACAGAGACAGCGATGGCGACGCCGGCGCCTGGGACGATAGCCCGGCAGGAGTTCTCCGCGCAGCAGCTCGAGGTCTCAGGCGAGACCGCGGGCACGGCGCTTGCGGCCCAGGCCCGGGCGATGGTGGAGGCTCGGTTCATCGTGGCCATGCGGCGGCCGCGGGACTGGGACGACGTCCGAACCAAGCTCCTCCGCGCCTGCGAGCGCCCCGGGTTCGCCGGATCGGCAGAAGAGAAGACCTGGGGCGCCGCCTGGTACCGGAAGCCGGTGGGCGAAGGTGTGGAGGGCTTCTCGATCCGCTTCGCCGAAGAAGCCGCCCGGGCGATGGGGAACATCGATATCCAGGTGGTGCCCGTCTACGACGACGCGACGCGACGGATCATCACCGTCACCGTGCTGGACCTGGAGAGCAACCTCGGCTTCCCGACGTCCATCGCCTTCGAGAAGACGGTCGAGCGACGATTCCTGAAAAAGGGGGAGACGGCCCTGAGCGTGAGGGTGAACAGCAAGGGCCAGCCGACCTACCTCATGCCGGCGACCGACGACGACATCGCGGCGAAGCAGGCATCCCTGGCGTCAAAGGCAATCCGCAACGGACTCTTGCGGGTGCTGCCTGGGGACATCGCTGCACAGTGCCGCGCACGCATCCTGGAGATCCGCAACGGCGCCGCGGCCAAGGACCCCGACAAGGCGCGCCGAGAGATCGCCGACGGGTTCGCGGCACTCAACGTGATCCCGTCGATGCTCAAGGATTACCTGGGCCATGAGCTCGCCACGGCGACCCCCGCCGAGCTGACGGACCTGCGCGAGCTGTGGCACGGGCTGAAGGAGGGGAAGACGACCTGGCCCGAGGTCATGGACGAGGTGCGGGCCGAGCGCGGAGAGGAGGGCGCCCCAAAGGCCGAGCCGAAGCCGGGGCTGGATGGCCTGGCGGAGAAGCTGAAGGCCGAGGCGCCGGTCCACGCCGCCCCCGAGGAGGTCCCGACCGAGTCCTGCAAGCACCCGACGTGCCCGCCATCGCGGATCGCGGCGCTCGCCCCGGGCCAAACGCTCGTGTGCCCGTGCGGCGAGGAGTGGACCGCCGAGGCCCCGGCGGCGAGGAAGCCCAAACAGACGCGCCTGGAGGAGTAGGGAATGAAGATCGAGCTTGGAGACATCGCACGCGACCGCCTGACCGGTTTCGAGGGCGTGGTCGTCGCGTCGACGGAGTGGCTCTATGGCTGCCGTCGCCTGACGATTCAGCCGCAGACGTTGAAGGACGGGAAGCCACTCGACCATTCCACCTTCGACGAGCCTCAGGTCGAGTTGGTCGGGGAGAAGTTCGAGCGCTACGCGGACGAGAACGCCACGGCCCCGGCCAATAAGGCAGCCACGTCCGGCGGTCCCAGGCCGGAACCGGAGCGCGGTCGGTGAGCACCAAGAAGGCCGGCCAGCTCCACATAGCGCGCCTACGTCTCGCAAACGTCCTCGGGGTCGAGGACTCGGTCATCGACCTGGACACCATCACCGAGCTGGCGGGGGGCAACGCCAGGGGCAAGAGCACCCACCTCTCGGCGATCCGCGCCTGTCTGGGCATTGATCGGACGTCTCTGGCCCGGCTGGTGCGTCTCGAGGACGGCCAGCCGGTGGAGGGGAAGCCGGAGGTCGAGGTCCTGCTCGTCGGTGACGACTGCGAGGCCAGGGTCACCCGCAAGGGAGACGGCTCCCCAGAGGTCAAGCTCCGCATCGGGGAGACCTGGACGGTGCCGCCGCGGCCAGGGGATTGGCTGCGCGACCTCATCGGCTCGGGCGCTAATCCCGCCCGGTGGCTGGCCATGCCCGACGAGGAGAAGGCCACCGAGGTCCTGGCGGCGATGCGGCTGCCGAACTACAGCCGGGCTGCAGCGCTCTCGGCCGCAAGCCTGCCGGACTTCCGCCTACCGGCCATCCCCGACGGGCTGCACCCCCTGGAGGACCTCGAGCTGGTGGAAGCGGCCATCTTCTCCTCGCGCACCCAGGTGAACGCCGAGGAGCGCCGCGAGAAGGACGCCGCGACGAAGCTACTGGCTGGCCTGCCCGCCGCGGCGCCGGCCGACGTCGCCGAAGAGTTGGGCGCCATCGAGGCCAGCGCCCAGGCCATGGCCTCGGAGTTGGCCGCCAAGGAGGTGGCGGTGCTGGCCGAGGAGCGCCGCGTCAGGCAAGAAACCGAGGCCACGCACGACGCAGGCGCGGAGAAGATCAAGGCCGACTTCAAGGGGAAGTCCGCCAAGCTCCGGGCAGAGCATCAGGCCCAGGCGGCCGCAATCCGGGCCGAGGCGGAGTGCCGCATCGCCGACCTGGCCGTCGAGACAGAGGGCCAGGTGGGCGTCATGCGGTCGGCCGACGAGGCCGCCCTCGACGTCATCGGTGCGACCTTTGCCCAAGCCCAGGATTCGGCACGCCTCAACCGAGAAGGGATCGTGGCGACGCTGGCCAAGAGCGCCGAGTCGCTGGCCCAGGCCCGCGAGCGGATCGCCTCCCTCCGGGAGAGGCACACCAACAACCAGGCGGACAGGAGGCTACGGGAGACCGCGGCAGAGGCGCAGGCGCAGGCGGCGCGCCACGCCGAGCAGTCCGACAAACTCACGGCCGGATTGAACGGCCTGAAACGGTACCGCCTGGAGCTGGCTTCCGCCTTGCCAATCTCGGGGCTCGCTGTGAAGTTCGACGAGAAGGGCAAGAAGAGCTTGACGCTCGACGGGGTGCCGCTCTCCCAGATCAATGGTGCGCGGCGGGCCACCCTGGCGGTGGAGGTCTCGTTGCTCGGAGCCTCCGTGCCCGAGGACGGGAGGCCAAGCCTGCCGCTGGTGCTACTCGACGACGCCGAGAAGCTCGACGACGAGACCCGCGCCGCGCTCTACCGTGAGGTGGCGTCTCGCGGGTCTCAGATCATCGCGGCCGTGGTGAGCAAGGGGCCGTTCCGGGTGTTGACCCAAAAATGACTCGCCGAGATGAGTTCGCGGCCGAGCGCCGCGCGCGACTCCGCGCCCTCCAGACGCGCGCCCCCGAGCCGTTCGACTGGCGCGGGCTGGCCCGCCTCCTGCGCGACGTGGTGCTGTGGATCGTTGTCGGGGGGCTCGCCGTCCTCGCCTTCGCGTGGGTGCTCGGGGCCGGGTTCGACTGGCTCGAACGGGTGCTTGGCCAGTGATCTCAGAAACGGTAGGCGTCGGAACGCGATGGACGCCTCGCGTTCACGGGCGCAGACAGGGCTGCAGCGCCGGCCTCCTGACCGATGCGACCGGCGAGGGCTGCACCTGCCCCGCCGACTACAAGCTGCTCACCGACCTGGCGCTTACCGGCCAGCCGCTCGATTCGAGAGATCGAGACCGGATCAAGGACGCAATCCAGTGGGCGCGGGCGGAGGTCGTCGAATGACCGTGATCATGGGACCGGAGGGCGTCGGCCCCTGGATCTGCCCTGCTTGCCGGGACGAGGGCTTGATCCCGCCGCTTCCGGCAGGGACGTGCGCGGAGCGGCTGTGTCTCCGCCATGCGGACGCTGCGGGGGTGGCTCTGCGGCCAGAGTTCATACGCGACATGGCAGCGCTGCGGCGACGGCACGCCGCAGTGAAGAGGCGGGCCGTGATGCGCGCTGCTGCGCGTGACGGCCTCGTGGCCATCGTGGCGGGCATCGTCGGGGGGCTCGTCGCCCTCTCCGGTTTCCTACTGTTGGCGAGGTGATTGCTTGTGACCTGGCTGGACAGAAACACGAAGTGGATGTTGCTCGGACTGGCGACGGCCCTCCTTGGATCGTACGTCGCCCTGCGGTTCGCGGAACGCGCCGACCATCGCGCGGCGTGCACCGAGGCGCTGCGAAGTTCTACGGTGGGTGATCTCGCGCGTCACCTCGTGTGCTCCCAATGAGGCGCGCAGTAATCGGCTTCGGCCTCGGCCTCGTCTTCGGCGTGCTGCTGGTCCTCGGCCCAGGCGCTCCGACCGAATCGCCGTGGCCAGCGCCTACGCCCAGCCCCACGATGGCCGAGACCGAGCAGACGGTGGAGCGGCTCACCTGCGAGGCGCTGGTCCAGTGGGCGGTGCTGCGCACGCACCTGCGCGACACCTGCAAGCCGCACCCGCCCGAGTGCGTGCCATGAGCGATTCAAAGTACCGCTCCGGCGTGATCCAGGGCATCGCCCTGAGCCGACACCACGGAGTATTCCCTCCGGAGGTCGCCGGCCTGGGAGCCATGCGCGGCGGACAGCCGTGCGGGCGCTGCGTGTTCTGCCCCAAGGACACGCACCTGCAATTCTCGCTGACCTGGGTGACCTACGGCGGCTTCCTCGTTTGTGGCGCGTGCGCTCGGCGCCTGCACGAGAACAAGGCCATCCCTGAGGTGCAGGCGTTGATCGCCCGGGCCCTGAAGGATCTTACATGAGCCTACTCGCGCGCATCCTGCGCTGGCTGTACCGCCGCGACTACGTGAGCGAGGTCACGCGCCGGAGCCTCGACCGAGACATGGAGCAGGACGCAGGCGCCGACGATGACGCGCTGACAGTCGCGCTTTCGCACCCACCAGAGGACGGGCGATGAGGGTGCTCTCACTCTTCTCGGGGGTGGGTGGTCTCGACCTAGGCCTGGAGTGGGCCGGGATGCAGACGGTCGGGCAGTGCGAGATAGACCCGGCGTGCCGCTTCTGGCTGGAGCAGCACTGGCCCGGCTTGCAGCGGTGGTCAGACGTGCGAGAGGTGACGGGCGATGCGGTTGAAGCGGCGTGCGGAGCAGTCGAGCTTATGGCCGGGGGCCCGCCCTGTCAGCCCGCCTCGCTGGCTGGACGACGGCAAGGTAGTGCTGACGTGCGATGGCTCTGGCCTGAGTTCCTCCGCGTTGTACGAGAGGTTGGCCCCCGTTGGGTCCTGGCAGAGAACCCTCTCGGAATCGCTAGCCTTGAGCCTCACGGGCTCGACTGGGTGTGCCGTGAGCTTGAAGGTGCGGGCTACGAAGTCTGGCCGGTCGTTGTTGGTGCCGAGCATGTCGGGGCTCCGCACCGCAGACACCGCGTGTGGATTGTCGGTCGGCTCGGACTGGCCGACACCGTGGGCGGGGACGGCCGGCGGGAACCGGGGAGGAGGCGGAGGCCGCGTCGGGCCCTACCGTCCGGGATTGGCGGGGATCGCTCGTCTGTGGCCCACGGCACGAGCGGAGGACAGCGAGTCTGCCGGTGCCCACGTCACGAGGGGGACTGCGGAGACGCTCACGGCTGCGGCGAGGCTCTGGCCGACAAAGGAGAGACCGTTTCAGAACGGCAAGAAGCAACCGCTCTTTGCCATGGTGCGGGCCGCTGGCCTGCTCGACCAGGAGAACCACAGCACGAGTGGGAAGCCCCACGCCTGGCCCACAGCGCGCGCAGAGCGACGCGGAGCACCGGACAGCCACGGGAAGGCACCGATCAGAGGCAGTCTCTCTCCGGCGTGGGTCAGTCAGCTGATGGGGTTGCCGACTACGTGGCTGGCCGCATCGCCTCCCGTCACCGGAGGGAAGCGCTAAAGGCGTTAGGTAATGCGGTCGTCCCCGCCTGCGCCCAGGTACTCGGGCGCGCCATCATCGTGTGCGAATCCCACCCACCAGAGGAGTGAGCATGTGATCATCGACATGTCCAATTGGCTTAAGGCTGAGCGCGAGCCTCCCACAGCCGAGGGGGCCGAGGCCGAGCATGAGGGATCTGCGCCCCTGCGCGCCGCCTTGGAAAAGCAGGCATTCCCGGGCTGTCGTCATCTTCAGATGACCATCGACGATAAACAGCGGACGGTGAAGTGTACCGATTGCAAGATGTGGCTAGATCCGGTTTGGTGCTTGCGTGAGCTGTTTCGATACTATGAGACGCGAGTGGACCAACGACTAACGACGCTCAAGGAATTGGAGGACCGATACAACAAGCGCCAGGCGCGCTCCAAGGAAAGGAAGGCCAAGACGAGAGAACAAAGGGCCGCGACCATGGCGGAGGAGCTGAAGCGAGCCGCCTACAACGAATACCGGGCGAAGGTTCTCGCGGCTACGGCTCTCCGGCAACGTCTCCGGGCCGACAAGATCGAGGCGGAACTCTCATGAGGACCATGCGCCTTGAGCCGCCGACTGGAACCGGAACCTGCGGATACGAGGCGTACCGCGGCAGATTGTACATCGTGCTCGTGCGGAATGGCGAGCGGCTGACGTGCGAGATACCGCTAGGCGAGATGGCGAGCCTCTGCCAGCTCAGCGCGAAGGTGCTTGACGCAGCACGGGCCAGGTGGGAGGCGGCGAACCTCACGAAGCCTGAGCGCCGGGAGCGCTCGGCTGCGACCAAGGAGAAGGACAAGCTGCGCGACCGCGAGCACAAGCGGGCCAAGCGCCACGGGGTGCGCGGCGCTCCGGTCGAGCCTCCCGAGGAGGCGGCTGTGCTGGTCACCGCAGCGCCAAAGCTTGCGCACCCGGAGGTCCGACCGTGAAGCGCCTGCAGATCGGCACCGACGGCTTCACGCTCGCCCAGGGCGTGGTGGAGGACGTCGTCGCCATCCTCGGTCGCCGCGGACGGGGAAAGACCACCACTGGCGTCGTCATCGTCGAGGAGCTGTACAAGGCGGGGGCCCGCTTCTGCGTGGCCGACCCCACCGACGTCTGGCACGGCCTCAAGAGCAGTCGCGACGGGAAGCGCCCAGGGATCCCCTGCGTCGTCATGGGGGGCGAGCGAGGCGACGTCCCGCTGTCTCCCGACGGGGGCGAGATCATCGCCGACTTCGTGGCCGACCCGACGAGCCCCTCCTGCGTCCTCGAGCTGAAGCAGTTCACCCAAGGCGAGCTCGTGCGGTTCATGACCGCCTTTCTGGCCAGGCTCTACCACAAGAACAGCTACCCTCTGCACCTGGTGCTCGACGAGGCCGACCAATTCGCCCCGCAGAGGCCGATGCCGGGCGAGCAGGCGATGCTCGGGGCCGCTCAGCGGGTGACGAAGATGGGCCGGTCCAAGGGCCTACACCCGCTCCTCATCACCCAGCGCCCGGCCACGCTCTCGAAGAACGTCCTCACGCAGGCGGGCCTGCTCGTGTCTCACGCCATCACGGGCCCCCAGGACCGGAACGCCGTCGACGACTGGATCAAGGCCAACGCCGAAGAGGGCGAGCGGGAGCAGTTCCTGTCCTCCCTTCCCGGACTGCCCCGGGGAACGGCCTGGTTCTGGAGCCCGGACGTCCCGCTCTTCCGCCAGGTCGGGGTCCGAGACCGCGAGACCTTCGACTCCTCGGCCACACCGAAGCAGGGTGAGCGGATCCAGCCGAAGGCGCTGGCCGAGGTGGACCTCGAGGCCCTGAAGGTCCGCATCGCCGCCACCATCGAGAAGGCCAAGGCCGAGGACCCGCGAGAGCTTCGGAAGACCATCGCCGGGCTGGAAAGGGAGCTGCGGGCCAAACTTGACAAAAAGGCCGTATCGCCGATTCCCCCCTCCAAGCGCGTCGAGGTGCCGATCCTGAAGGACGCGCACGTGAAGCGCCTGGAGGCGGCCGTCGAGAAGCTCCTGGCCGAGATGGCAAACGTAGCAGTCCAAGTCGCTCATCGGCAGCAGGTTGTCGTCGCCGTCGCGGGAAATATAACCGACCAGATCAAGGCGGCCCTGGCCGCGACGACCGCGAAGATGGGCCCGGATCATTCACAAACTATTCAGACAGCTCCGCCACGTGCCCTTCGTAGAAACCCGACCTCAAATGAGGAGGCGAAACTACGAAGGCCTGCCGGAGACGCCCGCCTAGGCTCCGGCGAGCGGGCCATCCTCACGGCGATCGCCCAGCACGGCGACGACGGCGTCACCCGCGAGCAGCTCTCGATCCTCGCCGGCTACAAGCGCAGCTCCAGGGACACGTATCTCCAGAGGCTACGCGCTGGTGGGCTCGTCGAAGCGGTCGACGATCGGATCGTCGCGACTGACGCCGCGCGCTCGCAGCTCGGCCCCGACTTTGAACCACTCCCAACCGGTGAGGCGCTGCGCCGGCACTGGCTGGGACGGCTGCCCGAGGGTGAGCGCCGCATCTTCGAGATCGTCGTCAACGCTTACCCGCGGGCGGTGGAGCGGTTGGCGATCGACGAGGCGACCGGTTATCAGCGGTCGTCGCGTGACACCTACCTGCAGCGCCTGTCCGCGCGGCGCCTGGTCCGACCAGTTGGCCGCGGTGAGGTCATGGCGGCGGAGGGGCTCTTCGGATGAGCGACCCCCGCTACCACTCCGGTGTCATCCAGGGGATCGCCCTCAGCCGCCACCACGGCGTGTTCCCCGGGGAGATTCCAGGCCTCGGGGGGCGTCGAGGCGCGCAGCCGGGTGGGCTGTGCGCCTTTTGCCCTCGGGGGACGCACCCGCAGTTCTCATACACCTGGGTGACGTACGGGGACCGCCATGTGTGCGGCCGCTGCGCTCGGAAACTCGCGAACGAAGGCGACCCCGAGGTCGAGCAGATGCTCGCGCGCGCGAAGGGAGCGGCATGAGGGCTCGCGTGCCCGGAGGAGTGGTGAGCGCGCGTCCGATCATCTTCGGGGCCGACTCAGTCCGCGCGATTTTTGCCTGCACCAAGACGCAGACGCGGCGGATCGTGACGGACGCCACAAGTCAAGGCAACTGGAGGGCTTCCGATCTTGACCTGTCGCGCGCGTGGGTAGATGCCGGGCCTTCTCCGGCGGGTAATCCGGGCCCTTACCTACATGCTCCTCCCACGGCCAAAGCCCTGGAGCGGCGCGGGCATCCGGCCGATGACGCTGTGGTGGATCGCCTGTACCCGCGATGGTTCCCAGGCGACCGGCTGTGGGTGCGCGAGGCCTTCCGCCAGAGCGATGGCAGCATGTCGGTCCACTACCGGGCCGACCTCGACGAGGTGAGCGGGGGACCGTGGCGACCCTCAATCCACATGCCGCGCTGGGCCTCACGCCTGACGCTTGAGATCACAGAGGTGCGCGCCCAACGACTCCAGGAGATCACCGAGGAGGACGCGCGTGCGGAAGGGGCGCGCTACTACGCCGACATCCCCGCAGGCCCCTACGGGGACAGCGGCACGCGCTGGTCGATGCACGACGACCATCCACCGAACACGGACCACTGCTTCAGCAACGCGCGCCTTGCCTTCGGCCGGGCCTGGAACGGGATCAACGTCAAGCGGGCGCCCTGGGCCAACAACCCTTGGGTCTGGGCCTTGACCTTCGAAAGGATGGCCTGATGCGAGACGGGCAGTCCCCCCTGCACCTGTGGAGCCGATGGAGCCCGGCCGATTACCTGAACGATGAGGTGGTACGGCTTTGCGCTGCGAGGGGCAACATGGTGGCCCTTGCCGTCTACTTCCATGTCCTCCAGGTGTCGCGCCAGGCGGGGGGGGATGTACCGGCAGACATAGAGGGGCTGTCCGCGGTGCTCGGCATGCCGCGCAAGCTCGTGGCCAGAGGGTTGGGTCTCTGGGTACAGGCAGGCAAGCTGCAAATCGAGGGCGGGCGCCTGTTCCATCCTCGCGTAAGGCGAGAAGTCGAACACGATCTAGCATTTAGAGAGGCTGCTAGAATCAGCGGTACTGCTGGTGGTCAACGGTCCGCTTCGATCATCAGGAAGGGTACCGTCAAGGGTACCGTCAAGGGTACCGTCAAGGCACCCTCAACCTATCCGGAGCCTTATCCAGATCCTGTTCCGGAGCCTGTTCCGGAAGTAGTGCTGGCGGCTGCAGAGGGGGAGTCTGAGGGGGAGACCCAACGGACGCCCGCCAGCCCGCCCAGCTCCTTGGATGAGCCAGGCATTCCGGTCAGTTTGCCAAAAAGGCCAGACCAGCGATTCGTCCTCTGGATCGACCACGATCCCGAGGACCACGACCAAGCCGCCCTGGTGGCGAGGGTCCTGGAGCTGGAGGCGGTCGACGCCGAGATCGACGGAAGGCCCCCCAGCCGGGAGGGCGCCTTGAACATCCTGGCGGCCGTGAGCGGGACCAGGGGAGGGAAGTCCATCGACTGGAGCCTGCGCCAGGTGACGCGGGAGTGGCTGGTGGCGAGCCTCGCGACGTGCGAAACGCTCGCCGAGGAAAACGATCTGACAAGCGGCACTGCCGCAGGAGGGTGAGATGGGAATGTTGCTGCCGGTGGAGTTGACGCAGGACGAGTTACTCGCGCGCGGTCGGGAGCTGGCCAGCGTGAAGGACGAGCACACCCAGGCCCAGGCCGACCTCGAGGCGGCTACCGAGGGTTGGAAGGACTCGAAGAAGGCGATGCAGGAGCGCATCGAGGACCACGAGTCGGAGATGCGGCGCATAGCGCGTGCGATCCGATCCGGACGCGAGGACCGGGACGTCGATGTGCGAGAAGAGCCCGACTTCGAGACTGGCATCATGCGCACGGTCCGTGCTGACACCGGCGATCTGGTGCAGAGCCGAGGGCTCACCGAGGCAGAGCGTCAGCGGTCCCTCTTCGCAGCTCCGGAACGCGCTGCCGCAGCCGAGGCGGCCGGTCAAGTCCGCGCCTGATAATCACCGCTAACGAATCGGAGGTGACGGCATGATCTTCGTGGGAATTGACCCGGGCTTGAAAGGCGCGATCGCGTTCCTGGGGGATGGCGCGGAGCCAGCTTTGGTGTCCATGCCGGTGATCAAGCGGCTCCGCGGCCAGGGACGGGACCAGATCGACATGGTCGGCCTACGGGACTTGCTGCAGAGCTGGCTCCCGCTCCGCTTCGGCTGTTTCGTGACCGTCGAGCGCGGTCAGGCCCTGCCGCCCGGGATGGGTGGCGGGGTCGCCAACTTCGCTCGTGGCTACAACCGCGGGATCCTGGAGGGCCTACTGGTGGCTCTGCGCATCCCCTACCAGCTCGTGCCGCCGCAGGCCTGGCAGAAGGCCATGCACGGGGGATCTCCCGCCGGCGAGAAGAAGCAGCTCTCGATCCTGGTGGCCCAGCGGCTCTTCCCGGAAGTCAATCTCCAGCGCACACCGCGGTGCTCGACGCTCTCTGACGGCCTCGCGGAGGCGTTGCTGCTGGCCGAGTACGGGCGCCGCACCCACCAGGGGGAGCATGCCCAGCGCGCCTGACCACGACCTACTTTCCCGGCTGGAGGCACTCTACGGGCGGGCCTTCCTACGGCGCTTGGTCGTCTCCGGGGAGGAGGCGATGCGGGTAGCCGCGCGAGGTGGCGAGCCCCCGCCGGAGATCATCGCCCGGGTCAAGTTGCGCGATGGGCGGGCGGTCCTGGCCACGGTCGAGGCGTGGCGGCCGATCTAGAACCCTTGACACGGTAGCGTACACTTGCCATAGACGTACCCCCGGAGCAAGAGGGGTCGCTCAGGCCGGGTTCGGAGCCTCGGCCGTTCGTAGAGAGCCTCAAGATTCCATGTTCGGAGCCATGGAGCCTTGGGGCTTTTTCGTTAGGTGGAGGAAAGCGTGGAGCAGCTAGGTTGACGCCGGCCCACCAAACGCTGAGTCACGGCCTGTTCATCACCCGCGCTTTGGCCGCAGCTCGCCACGCGCTCGAGCTCGGCGCCCCTATCGTCCCAGCCATCGCCGCGGCACAGGCGGCACTTGAGAGCCGGTACGGGATGAGCCGGCTGGCCAAGGAAGCCAACAACCTCTTCGGCGTCAAGGCCGGCCGCCGCTGGCTACAGCCAGTGCTCGAGTTGCCGACGCGAGAGTGGCGCCTCGGGCGCTTCGTCACGGTTCTGGCGCGCTGGCGCAAGTACGCCTCGTGGGAGGAGTGCTTCGCGGATTACGGCGCGATCATCGGGCGGCTGTCGTGGTACGCCGATGCGGTCGCGGCCGCCAAACGTGGGGACGCGCGCGGGTTCCTGGCCGGCCTGTTGGCGCAGTCGCACGGTCCCGGGCCCGCCGATGATGAGCCTGGCTGGGCCAGCGATCCTGAGTACTCGGCCAAGGTGCTGGCGGTCGCGATGCAGTGGGGCCTGCTGTGATGCTCCCCTGCGATTGGCTAGAGACGGGATTCACGCTGGCGGTCTTGGCCGGTATCGCCTGGGCTGTGTGGCGCATGTTCAAGGAGCGCTGATGGCCCGCGTCTACGGTGGGCTCCGGGGGGGCAAGCTGCCGCCCCCGGTCTCGATGGCCAGCACCCAACGACGCGCGAGCCGTCGCTGGCCCTCGACGGCGCGGCTGCTGGAGATGCTGGCAAGGCTCCAGGAAGGTCGTCCCGCGGGCGTCGTCCCGCAATCGGAGGAGGCGTCGTTATGAAAAAGTTGAATCTGACGGTTGCCGTTTCAGCGCTGCTCGCGTTCGGGCTGCTCGCTCTCGTGAGCCTCGGGTGCAACCCGACGCCAAACGACCCCAGTACGATCTACATCAGCAACGTCAACACCAACACCCAGGGAGGTCAGCCGTCGCCGCCCGCGGATGCCAGCGGCGCCCTGCCGGCCGGGTCCGTGGTCAAGATCGAGATCTTCGGGGCGAGCTGCCCGAGTGGCGCCAACCCGCGGCCGAACCCGGGAGAGCTGAAGCTGGGTTGCTCCCTCGCCGTGACCGCCACGCCCAAGGGGCCTGACGGCGCGAACCTACCCGCGAATGTACACGGCCCCAACTGCGCCTGGGCGGTCCCTGTCGGATCCACGTCCCTGCGCGTGGTCGAGGACGGCTCGCAGCCCTTCAACGCCACCGTTCTCGCCACCGCCATCGGCCAGGGCGTGGTATCCGCGGTGGTCAAGGGCACCACGGGGACGCTCCTGATCACCGTCGTGCCGTAGGGGTTCGCCATGCGCGCTCTCTGGCGTACCGCAAAGGCGCTCTTCCGTCGCCATCCGACGATCCACTACTGGCCGACAGGCGGCGCCTCGCTCCAGGTGGGAGACCAGCTCGTCCCGCTTGCCCGAGCCCCGGCCGGCTGGCGTGTAGCCGGCATCTTCGCCCTGATCCTGCTGCCCGCCCTCGCCCAGGCCCAGGTGCCGCTCCAGCCCGACTGGAGCAACCCCGGCCACGTCTACGGCCCCGTGGACGGCGTCGCCCCGCTGTGGTCTCAGGCGCCCGCGGCCGTCGAGCCTGAGCCGCCTCCGCCCAACCTGCGCCTCTCCATTCTCGGAGGAGGCCTCGCCTCGCTCAGCGCCGACGCCTCTGGAGTGGTGCCCTTCGCGCGCATCGGGGCCGAGGCGCGGCTGACCAAGACCGAGAGGGGCCCGTCCCTCCATGTGGTGGTGGACCTGACTGCCGAACCAGGAGACTCGGTAACCATCGAGGATCCGCAGACCTACAGGGGGATCGAGTTCTCGGCCGGGGTGAGCCAGCCACTTGGAGGCCCGCTGCTGTTCAGCACGTACGCCGAGATCGGCTTCGTCTCGCGGCTGCCCTCCGATCCGGCGCCGCGGGACCGCACTGCGAAGTGGGTCTCGGCGGGCCTGCTCTTCCAGACCAAGGGCCGCGAGCATCGCCTCGCGCTCGGGCTCGGCCGCGACCAGCGGCTCAACGGAAGCTGGGTTACTGCGGTCCAGGTGAGCGGCCAGGTGAAGCTGCGCGAGTCCAAGGGGATCTCGGTCTACCTCGTGGGCTCGGCCGTGCTGTCCCTCGAGGTTCCGCTACCGGCGGGGTCCACCTTCGCCGGCTACTCGCCGCCGCGCGACAGCGTGCGCTGCGGCATCGCCTTGGGGGTGTGACATGAAAGGCAAGCTCATCGAGTGCGCCATCCGTTGGCTGGCTGGCGGGATCATGCGCGAGGTCGCGGACGGTCGACGGGGGCCGAGGGCCTTGGCCGCCTACCAGTTCATGTTGGGCAAGAAGACCGCAACGGGGTGGATCCTTGCCGTGGTACTGGCCGCCACCGCGGCGTTCGACCCCCAGCTCGCCCTGAAGATCGCCCCCGTCCTTGCCACGGCATCGGGGCTATTCATGGCCTGGGGCTTCCTGGACCGCGACTGGCGCACCAGTGAGCCGCCCGCCTGGGTCGGAGAGGGCTTCCACACCCTGGTGAGCCTAGGCCCCGTCCTGGCGCTCATCACCGACCTTCTCGTCCGCTACCTGTCCGGCGCTGGCTGCGCTGGCTGTGGGGAGTGGGCCCATCGCATAGACCTGGCCGCGGGCTCGGTGGCCATGGCAACGGCGTGGCTCGCGACCCGCTTGGCGCGGCCGCCGCTCCAGCTCGAACCCTGAACGGGGAGACGCGAGAAGGAAACACCCATGTCCTTTGAATTTGGGGCGCTGCTTCAGGGCTGCATTGCCATGCTGTCGATAGGAATCGCCTGGGGGCTGCTCAAAGGCAAGGTGGAAAAGCTCGGAGACAAGATCGAGACCGGCCACGCCGACGCGCTGCGCGTGGCGAGCGAGGCGGGTCGCTCTTCGCTGCGGTCTCACACTCGGCTCGACGATCATTCGGGCCGGCTGACCAAGATCGAAACCGGCTGCATCTTCCACGAACGGCGGCTCGACGAGAGCATAGGCTTTGTGCGCAGCGAAGTGTCGGGCCTACGCGAAGCGCTGGACAAGCATGTGGATGCGATGGGCGAACGCCTCGACGCCCTCGCCGACAAGATCGATGCCCTGCGAGCCGGACAAAGGGGTGTGGCGCCATGACAGCCAAGCTCGTAGGCGGAGGCTCGGCCGCGCTGATGCCGGTGTACTTCGTCGGGCGCACCGGTAGGCGATGGTGGCGTGACGGCTCCGCCATCGTGTCCGACTTACGAGAGGTGATCAAGGAGGTCAAGCCCAACAAGGGCGCGAGCCTGCGCGACGCCGTGGACCGAGTAGAGCGCCTGGTGGCGGAGAGCGCCCTACTCGGTAGCCAGCGCTGGAGGGCGATCAACGACCAGGCCACCCTCGGCTACGCAGAGAGCGATCAGGAGGGCGGGATCGTCTGGGCAAATCGCACGTTGCGGGACATGATCGGTCGCGACGCGCAGGACATGAGCGGCTGTGGCTGGCTCAACGCGGTGACGTCCTCGATGCGCGACTGGGTGCGCGACTCCTGGGCAGAAGCCATCACCGAGGCCAGGGACTACGAGGAGAGCGTAGTCTTCGAGCGCCACGATGGTACGCGCGTCTGCTGCAAGGTCAAGGCCGCGCGCACCACGCGCCTCGATGGCTCGCTCAGCGGGCACGTCCTCACCGTGGCGCTATGCGCAGAGATGATCGCGGGGAAGCCGTGCGGGGAGTGCTACACCGCGCACCGGTTCGGGATCCCGTCAGAGCTATAGATTGGCAATCGGACTTCGAGGCGTTGCGACTCAGACGGCATGGTCGAGCGCGACCCCTTCGCCCACGCTCAACTTCCCAGCCGGCGTAGCCCAGGGAGACCTCCTCCTCGCGTTCTTCACGACGAACAGTGCGCATAACGGAGCCGCCTCGATCGTCTCCGGCTCCTGGACGTGGACTAAGATCGTCGAAGTAGACGACGGCGGGGCGGACAGCACCAGCTCTCTCTACTGGGCCATCGCGCCGGCAACTCCTGGCACGTCCTTCGCGTTCACGAGCGTGTTCGACGCGACCGAGACCGGCATGGGCGTCATCGTCGCCCTGACCGGACTCTTCGGCGCGACTAGCATCCACAAGTTCTCGGGGATTGAGCGGACCGTCGCAGCAGCTGGTCTCGCGACGAGCACGGCGACGGTCCAGACGGTCGACAACTGCCTGATCATTCAGTTCATCGGGTCAGACCCCGGGACGGGAGCGTACTCCTCGACGCCCGACGCGAGCCCGGTGGGCACCGAGACATTCGATGCGAAGGAAAGCACCGGCGGGTCGCTCGCGTATACGTACATTCAGCGCTACCAGCAGACGACGGCCGCCTCTCTTGCTCTCGATGCGACGATGGCGACGGCGGACGAGTACCAAGTCATCCAGGTTGCCATCTGTGAGCAGGCGACCGTCTACACCGAGACGGGCCTGGCCATCGCCGCAGCGGCGACGGTCACCCTCAGCGACCTGGAGCGCTACAAGGACCTCGCGCTGGCCGTGGGGGCGGTGGGCGTGGTGTCCGTGGCTGACGTCGAGCACTATCGGCAGATCGGGCTCGCCGTGCCCGTCTCCGCGCTCGTGACCGCGGCCGCGGCGCAGCACTTCCTGGACACGGGCCTACCGATCCCCGTCACCGGCACGATCAGCGGGAGCGACGCCAAGAAGTACGCCGAGCAAGGGCTCCAGATCACAGCCGTGGGCACCGTCGCGGAGGCCGACCTCCAGCACTTCAGGGACGCGGGCCTGGCAGTGAGCGCAGCCGGTACGGTGTCTCTGACGGACGCGCTCCACGCTCTCGACCTCGGGCTGCCCGTCACCATCGTCGGCACCGCGAGCGTCTCCGACAAGGAGCATTACCAGGACCTGGCCCTGGCCGTGCCCGCCGCCGCCGTCCTCTCCGCGGCTGTCGCGCAGCACTACCAGGAGTTGGGCCTGCCGATCACGGCGGCAGTGACAGCGGCCTTGACAGACGTCGAGCACTATAAGGACACGGCCCTCGGGGTGAGCGTCGCGGCTGTGGTGAGCCTGGCCTCTGAGGTCTTCCACGGCTCGTACCCGCAGGAGTTCGTCGCCCTGACCGCGGTCGCATCGACCGCCGTGACCGACCTCCAGCACTACCTGGAGGCGAGCCTACCGGTGAGCGCGCAGGCGGTCTTGGCGGCCGTGGACAAGGAGCACTACCAGGATGCGATGCAGGTCCTGATCGCAGCCACCCTTGGCGCGTCGGACGCCCAGCACTGGGGGGAGGCCCTCGAAGCGCTGGCGACTGGCCAGGTGCTGCTGACCGACGCGCAGCGCTACAAGGAGGTCGGGCTCCTCGTCTCCGCGGTGGCAACCATCGGCGTCGTGGACGTGAAGCGCCTGGCACGGCTCGGCCTGCCCATGGTGATCTTCACCACGCCTCCCGTTGAGCGCACCTTCCAGGCGCCATCCGTTCCGGCGTTCGACTGTTCGAGCGTCGAGCGAGTCTTTCTAGCGCCGAAGGCACACCGGACGTTCGATGCTCCCGCCGTGCAAAGAGTCTTTGGAGGTTGAGATGACCAAGATGCAGAAGGGGATCGCCGCCGTAATCGCCGGCCTAGGCCTGATCCTGGGCGGCGCTGGCCTCGTGAAGTGGGGGGTTGGCACGATCCGGGAGGAGCTTCGCACCAAGGCGAAGGCCTACACCATCGGGCACGACAAGCAGAGCGATGTGGCCCGTCCGGTGCAGCTCGCATCGGTGCAGGAGACCGGCATCTGGACCCTCACCTGGCGTGACGCCCAGGGCCACGTCAAGGCCACCGAGGTCCTGCACAACACGCTCAGCCGAGTCGCCGACCAGAGGATGCTGGAGCTTCAGTTCAGGGGAGGGGCGGCCCCGGGGGCCAGCTACTATATCGGCCTGGCCGATGCTTCGAACCCGTGCTCCATCACCAAGGTGGACAGCACCGCGACCGCCTGGACAGGTGAGCCCGTTGCGAACGGCTATGCCCGCGTGGCGGTGAGCAAGGATTCGACCGGCTTCCCCACTTCGGCGGCCTCCTCGAACGACTGGCACCTCATCAGCAAGGTGGTGACCTTCACGAGCACGGGAACGATAGGTCCGGTGAACTGCGCCCTCTTGAGCGACCAGGCGAGCGGTACGGCGGGGGACTGGCACGCCTGGGTTGCCCTCAGCCAGGCGAGGACAATGGCCAACGGGGAGAGCCTCGACGTCTCGATGGACATCACCCTGGCCTACCTGGGGCTCGACCAGCTCGACACGTACGCGCTGCTGCTGCCGCCCCAGTAGCAGGAGGGATCTATGGCTCTGGCAGCCAAGCCCGACTTCTCGATGGCCAAGCGCTCAATAGAGAGCGTGCGTCGCGCCATCGACTTCACGCGCGTGCTGGAGTCGGGGGATTCGCTGGCGAGCGTGAGCGTCACGGCCACAGACGAGGCTGGAGCAGACGTGTCTACCGACCTGGTTGCGTCCCCCAATCCCACGGGAACCAAGGCGGTCTGGACCCTCCTCGGCTGGGGCACGCTGGGCGCCAGCTACGACGTGCTGATCGTCGCGACAACGGACCAAGGCGACGTGCTGCCAAGGGTGGTGCGGGTGAGGATCGAGGGCCTGTGATGGCGAGGCGGTACCCCGGAGCGTGCGGTCGTTGTCGACTTAGGCCGCCCATGAGGCAGGGGGGCGAGAGGGCAAAGCCCACCGGGGTGGAGGGGGGGCACGACAACAAAACGCGTTTGCTCTTATCTTCTCGTCGCCGCCTAACGTCGGAGGCTCCTGGCTTCCACCGCCAAAGGGCGGGTCAAACGGGCGCGATTCCTCCCTCCCTTTCGTCCAACCCCTAGGGGGTCAAGGCTTTGCGAGGAGCCCCCAAACGGCAGAAGCGCTCGCCCACCGCCAAGGCGAAGCGCAAGCCAGCGCGGCGGAAGGGCCGGGGGCTCAAGGCCGGCCAACCTGCAGGCCTGGTGACGCGTGCCGAGGCTGCGGCCGCGCTTGGCGTGGAGCCGAACCGGATCAACAAGTGGGCGGCTGACGGCGCTCCCATAGCCAAGCGCGGGAGCCGTGGGCATTCGGCCTACTACGACCTCGACGCCCTGCGGGCCTGGCGGGACGCACGACAGCCCCCCAATCGTGATCCAGGCCTGAGTTTGGGCGCGGCGCGGGCCCGTGCGGCTGAAGCCCAGGCCGTCAAATGGGAGCGCGAGAACGAGCTGCGCGCTGGCCAACTCCTCGAGCGCGCTGCGGTGGTGGCGGAGGGGCAAGCGATCCTGGCGGCGCTCAAGTCTCGGCTGCTGTCGCTGCCGCGGCAGGCCGTGATGCGCGGGGTGATTCAGCGAGAGACGGAGCCGGCCCTCCATGCCTTGGTGGTCGAGGCGCTCAGAGAGCTGAGGCGCTGGACGGTAGGCGGGGAGCCGATGGAGGCCTCCGCGTGAGCACGCCCGCGCTCGCCGCCGACTGGTTGTCTGCCCTCGAACCGCCGCCCAACCTCAAGGTCAGCGAGTGGGCCGAAAAATACCGGATGCTTCCGGAAGCGAGTGCGGCCCGGGGCGGGAAGTGGGCGAACGAGACGGCGCCGTACCTCGTCGGGATCATGGATGCCGCGCGCGAGCCGGGGGTCCGCAAGATTGCCGTGATGAAGGGCGTCCAGACGGGCGGCTCGGAGGCACTGAACAACATCATCGGCTACCACATCCACCACGACCCTTGTCCGATGCTCGTCATCCACCCGGCCGTCGACGTCGCCGAGCAGTACTCGAAGGAACGGCTGTCCGACATGATCCGCTCCACCCCGGAGCTCGCCGCGGTCGTCCGTGACAAGGCGCAACCGAGGACGGTCGCCCAGCAATCAGAGAGCACCTTGACGATGAAGATGTTCCCAGGCGGCTTCATCATCCTGGGTGGGGCCAATAGCCCGAACCCGTTCGCCCGCAGCTCCGTCCGCATCGGCCTTGGGGATGACGTCGATCGCTGGCCCGCAGTGGTCGGAGTCGAGGGAGACCCCGTCGACCTTCTGAGCAACCGGGGCACGAGCTTCTATGACGCGGTGACGATCTACGTCTCCACGCCCACGCTCAAGGGCGGGCGGATTGACACGCTCTACTCCATGAGTGATCGCCGTCGCTACTTCGTACCCTGCCCGCACTGCGGACGATGGGATTGGATGACCTGGAATGCCCCCGACCACCTCAGGGTGAGCTACGAAGGCGAGGATGCGGACAGCGCTCGGCTTGAGTGCCCCAGCGCGGACCACGGCGGCTGTGGGGGCCAGATGCTCGAGCCGGAGCGCAGGGCGATGGTCGCCCGAGGCGAGTGGCGCGCTACGGCCCAGGCCCAGGAGCCGGGCCTCGCTGGGTTCCATCTTCCGGCCATGGTCTCGACCCTGGGGGACGTCACGCTCCCTGGCCTTGTCTCGAAGTGGTTGTCGGCCAGGTCGCGCGGCAAGGAAGCGCTGCGTGTCTTCATCAACACCAGCCTCGCGGAAGGGTGGGAGCATCGAGGGGCCACGCTCGATTCGCATACGTTGTTGAATCGGCGCGAACCGTACGGCGAGGGGGTCGAGGTCCCAGCGGCAGTGCCCTGCCTGACAGCGGGAGTCGACGTCCAGATCGATCGCTACGAACTCCAGGTCGTGGGCTGGGGCCTCTTCGGAGAGCGGTGGGTAGTCGACACTGGGGTAGTGCCCGGCAACCCGAAGGCCCCCGAGACCCAGGCCGGGCTTCTGGAGGCCCTGAGCCGTCGGTATCACCACGCCTCCGGCCACTGGCTGCCCATTCACGCCGTCTGCATCGACTCGGGCTGGCTGCCGGAGCACGTCTATGCCTTCGCCGCGCGTCATCGCCACCGGCACTTCTATGCGACGAAAGGGATCGGCGGCAAGCGCGGAGAGCCTATCTTGCTGAACGCCATCACCAAGGTCCCGATCAACGTGAACGCCGACGGCGCCAAGGCAGACATCATGAGCAGCATCGGCTTGGTGGCGCCCGGGCCCGGCTACATGCACTTCCCTGAACGGGTCGACGAGGAATACTTCGCCCAGCTCTGCTCGGAGCATTCAGAGACGAGGAAGAACAAGGCGGGCGTCGTCACCGAGGAAATCTGGATCCAGGACCGGACCAGGAACGAGGCTCTCGATACCGCCGTCCTGGCCCTCGCGGCCTTCCGGATTCTAGCCAAGGGGAAGGAAAACGATTTCCTGAGGAACATGCTGGCCATCCTGGCATCGACTCCGCCGGCCCCCGGTGGTGACGGTCAGGTACCACCGCCGCAGGCGGCCCCCCAGCCAGCAGGACAGCAACGGCGAGTCGGGAGGTCTTCCTACCTTGGGCGCTGAGATCGCCCTCGTGACGGCGAACATGGGCGGCCTCGACCCGCTCTTCGCCCTGCCGCCACACCCGGGCGTCGACGCCTTCTACTACACCGACCGGCCAGATGCGGTGCCAAGCGGATGGACCGGGTCCTTTGTGGTGGGAGATGGAAACCCGCGACTGCTCGCCAAGCGCTTCAAGTGCCAGGCCCACCGGCTCGCCGAGGTTCAGGGCTGCCGCTGGCTGGCGTGGGCGGACGCCAGCTTCGAGTTCCGCTCGCTCGACTTCCTGCATGCGTGGGCCGCGCTCGCAGGCGACGAGGGCGCTTGCGCCGTGTTAGTCCCGCACCCGGACCGGGGGACGGTGGCGGAAGAGTACGCCTACGTGCTGCGGCAGATCGCGGGTGGGAATAAGTACCTGAGCAGCCGGTACTCAGCGGAGGTGCTCAGGTGCGAACGCGCGCACTTCAGCCGTACGCACGAGCTCGAGAAGCTCCGGCTGTGGGCCGGCGGGATGTGGCTCTTCGCCAACGTGCCGCGCACGCACGAGTTCCTCAACTCTTGGTGGGACTGCGTGCTGCGGTTCTCGATCCTCGACCAGACGTCTATGTCGCCTCTGCTGGCAGATCACGGGATCGAGCCGGTCGCCTTCAGCGGGAACCTCTACGACAACCAGCACTGGGTGAGGCACCCGCACCCATGAACAAGCTTCTACTTTGTGCAGGTCCCACGCGCCCCGCAGGGTTCGTGCGACTGGACTCCAACCCCGCGCACGAGCCGGACATCCTCGCAGAGATCCCGCCGCTACCGGAGGAGGTGCGGGCCACCAGGTGGGACGTCGTCGAGCTGGTACATGGGATCGAACACTTCTGGCCATGGGATGCTGGGCCGCTCCTCCAGGAGATTCACGAGGCGCTGCGCCCGGGAGGGGTGCTGGTGCTGGAGCAACCCAACGCCATCGTCGGAGCGCGAGCCCTGCTCGGATTCCAGGAGATGCCCGGTGCCCCTCGCGCGGACGGCCCCACCACCCTCACGGGAGTCGACAACTCCGAGGGCATGTGGTCCCTCTACGGAGATCCCAATCACCGCGACCCTGGCTATATGCACCGTTGGACATACAGCCCCGTGTCCCTCACGGCCTTGCTCCGCAGCGTCGCGCCCTGGTCCTCGATCGAGGCTCGCCCGCAGCAGTACCACACGTACGCCCGCGGCCGGGACTTCCGGCTGGAGGCCGTCCGGTGATCCTTACGGCTGTGCCTTACGCCGACGACATGAACCTCGGTCAAGCCTACAACGAGACCTTCGACCTCGTGGGGCCGGATGACTGGGTGGCGCTTCTCGATCACGATCTATTCTTCACGACCCCGGTGTGGCACCGGCAGCTCCGGGAGGCGGCTGCGGCCGAGCCGGAGGGGTGCTTCACCGCCATCACCAACCGCATGGCGAACCGGTGGCAGGTCGCACCGGAGGCGGCCGGGGCGGTCGTTCGTGCTGCGAACGGGTCCATTTCCAGGAGGGGCGAGGACAGCGTCGCCCACCACAGGAGGGTGGGTACGGAGCGGTTGAAGACGCGCACCCTGTTGGACGTGACGGAGACGCAGGGCTGGGGAGGCGTGCTGATGCTGATCAGCAAGCGGGCCTGGCTGGATGCTGGCGGCTTCGTCGACGGCCTCTTGTGCGTGGATCATGTTTTTCACTACGCGTTACGCGCTGCCGGCCGGAAGGTCTGGCTCATCGAAGGGCTCTATGTCTTCCACTGGCGTGGGACAAGCGGAGGGCCGCGCCCGCCGGGCCCAGAGATCCCGCGTGCTAGCGACCCACGGACCGGAAACGGCTGCCCCTGCCGGACGATCCCGCACGGCGATCCGAAGGTGCGGAGGCGGCTGCCGTGATCCTTTGCGCCGTCCCGTTTGCCGGAGAGGTCTACTTCCTGGCGGATCCGCGCGCTCCGAACGCGCCGCGGTATGTCGGTAAGACTTCTCGCGGCCTGACCCGGAGACTTTACGGGCACCTTGCGAGCGCTCGTCATGGCGGAAGGGCCCATCGGGATCGTTGGGTTAGCTCGCTCCTGTTGGTCGGACTGTCTCCGGCGATCTGCCGTTTGTCGGTGGCATGGACCGAGGAGCAACTTAATACACAGGAGCGCGCTTGGATTGACGGATATCGCGCGGCCGGCGTCCTCCTTTGCAATCTCACCGACGGGGGAGATGGAACCCTTGGCCATTCTCCATCTCCTGAGGCACGGGCCAAGAAGTCCGCCGCGCTGATTGGGCGGAAACGTCCACCAGAAGTGTGCTCGAAAATCGGAGATTCCAAGCGCGGCCGAGTCCTTTCGCCTGAGCACCGAGCCAAATTGAGCGTTGCCGGTCGCGGGCGGACGAGGACGTTTTCTCTGGGGCACCGAGCGAAGTTGAGCGCTCGCCAGACCGGCCGCAGCCTTTCCGCCGAGCATCGAGCGAACATCGGAGCGGGCCTTAGGCAGGCGTGGGCTCGGCCAGAAGTGAAAGCGAACCGTATCGCCGCACAACGCGCGACGGACCCAGAGGCGAGAAGGCGCAGCGCTTTGATTGCAGCAGCGGCATCTAACCAACCTGAGGCGCGCGCTCGCCGGGCCATGGCCATAAGGGTCGCGCTGGCCGACCCGGACGTGAGGCTGCGACGGAACGCCTTGACAAGTCTGGCCCTCAAGGCGGCGTGGGCCCGGCGAAAGGCCGCGGGTACTGCGTCGTGATCTTTACGATGACGCCTTTCGCAATAGACATGAACTACGGGAGAGCCTGCAACGAGTTCATGGGGCTACTTCCAGACGATGGGTGGGGCTGCATAATCGATCACGACGCGATGTTCACGACGCGGGCCTGGTTCCGCCAGATCGAGGAAGCGATCGACTTCCGTCCCGACGCCGGCGCCTTCACGGCGGTGAGCAACCGGATCGCCCGCCGTTGGCAGCAGGCCGGGAACAAGGACAGCCACGACATTGTGCAGCACCGTCGCTTCGGTGCGGCCCGCCTCAAGACCCGCACGCTGCTCGACATCACCAACACGCACGGGTTCGGCGGCGTCGTGATCGTGATCAGCAAGAAGGCGTGGCGCCAGGTCGGGGGCTTCGTCGACGGGATGCTCTGCGTTGACCATCGGATGCACTTCGCGCTCCGCGAGGCCGGGCGCCGCGTTTGGCTGATCGAGGGTCTTTTCGTCTACCACTGGCGGCGGGCCCAGGGCGACGGCCCGCCGGCGAATGCGCCACGCGCGGCCGGGTGCCCCTGTCGCGGTACCGAGAGCATGCCCACCGTGAGGGTGGCCCTTCCATGACGCGCCTCGTCTCCTGCTACTTTGGCGGCGAGGATTGGAACCGCATGGCCAGGGTGCTGGAGTTCGGCGCGCGCCGTCACTGCCCAGGATGGGACGTCGACGTTCGCAGGATCGACCCGCCTCGGCCGACCCACTCCCTGTCCGCGAACAAGGTCGGCAACACCCGCAAGCTCGACTGGTGGGCCGAGCAGGTGCAGGCGGCGTCGGACGGCGCGCAGCTCCTGCTCATCGACACCGACACCATGATCCTCGGCCCCCTCGATGCCGCCTGGGGCGAGAGCTTCGATCTTGCCTACACCTTCCGGGACGGCCAGGTGACCGGGCGGTTTCCTCTGAACGCGGGCGTCATCTTCCTGCGCGTATCGGATCGTGTGCGGGCCTTCATGGGCCGCTGGCGCGAGGAGAACCGGCTGATGCTGGCGGATCCTCGGCGGCACGCGCCTTGGTATAGGCGTTTCGGTGGAATGAACCAGTCGGCCCTGGGGAAGCTCCTCACCGAGGGCGCGGACAGGGCGCTTGGAGTCCAACTCGGACGCCTACCTTGTTCCAGGTGGAACGCCGAGAACACGACCTGGGAGCGATTCGACCCCGCGACGACGCGGATCGTCCACCTCAAGAACGGCTTGCGCCTGGCCGCGCTGGCGAAGGCTGCCAACGCCCCCAGGTTCAAGCCGCTGGTCCGACTCTGGCGCGGCCTGGAGCGGGAGGCGCTTGCCGCCCAGGGGTCCACCGCGTGAGCGCGAAGCTCTGGTTCACGGTCCACGAGGTCGCCCTGCTGCTACACATCGCCAGACGGACAGTCCGCCGGCTGATCGAGCCGCATCGCGAGCGCTGCCACCTGGCACGCCAGGGACGCCATCCAAGACTCGTGCTGTGGGTTCCGTCTTCGGTTGTGGGGGAGCTGCGCCGGGAGCGGCGGGCCATGTGGCGGGGGCGGTTCGTCAGTCCCGCAGATCAACTCGCTCTACAGGAAACCCCTGTCAAGCCCTTTTCACCGTAGCCTCTCACCGTGGCCTCTCACCATGGCCACCACGGCAAGCCCACCAAAAACCGACCGTAACCTGTAGCTGCGATGGCGTTGAGCCTGGAGCAGTTGCAGGCAGACCGAGACGCGATCAGTCGGACGATCGCCCGGGGCGAGCTGTCGGTCACCTTCTCCGACAGAACCACGATGTACAGGTCCGTTTCGGATTTGAAGCTGGCGCGGGACATCATCGACGGAGACATCGCCCGCCTTGCCGGTCGCCCAAGGCAGACCGTCATCACCGGCCGCAAGGGCTTCACCCCGTTCGGCGGCGGAGCCGGGATCGGGAGCTTCTGATGGGCGGCCAGCAGCTAGCGCTTCCGCTCGGCTCCCCGCGGGCAGCCCTCGCGCCGAAGATCCGAAACTCCACCAACGCCGCCGTCTACGAGGCCGGGAGCTTCAACGCGCGCACGATGGGCTGGCGCGCGCCCACGGTCAGCCCGAACAGCGCGATCCTCTACAGCCTCGCGGCGCTGCGCGATCGTTCGCGACAGGCCGTCCGAAACAACGGCTTCGCCAAGGGGATCATCGACAAGCTCGTCACCAACATCGTTGGGACCGGCATCAAGCCCCTTTCGAAGGCCGCGGACGCCGATTTCCGGAAGGCCGTCCAGGCGCTCTGGCTACAGTGGACCGACTTCTCTGATGCGGACGGAGTCCTCGACTGGTACGGCCAGCAGGCGCAGGCGGTCCGGTGCTGGCTGGAGGCCGGCGAGGTCTTCGTTCGGTTGCGGCAGCGACTCCCCGAGGATGGCCTGCCCGTCCCACTGCAGGTCCAGGTCCTCGAGCCAGAGATGTGCCCCTACACCTACAACGGCACGAGGGGCGCCAACAAGATTCGCGCGGGGATCGAGTTCGACCCGGTCGGGCGCCGCGCGGCCTACTACTTCTACGCCTCGCAGCCGGGCGCCCTGCTCGACTGGAATGTCACCGACCTCCGTCGGATTCCGGCCGAGTCTGTCATCCACTTGTTCGACCCCTTGCGCGCCGGCCAGATCCGTGGGCTTCCCCACCTCACCCAGGCCCTGATCAAGCTCTACGAGCTGGACAAGTTCGACGACGCGGCGTTGCTGCGTCAGCAGATCGCCAATCTCTTCGCAGGATTTGTGAAGCGGCCCGCCGATGGAGGCTCCGATGTCCATCCGCTCACCGGCCTGGCCGCCGACGCCACCACAGCCGAAGGCCGTCCCGTGCTGAGCCTCGAGCCGGGGATCTTCCAGGAACTTTCGCCGGGCGAGGAGGTGGAGTTCTCGGACCCTCCCGATCCGCCCTCGACCTACCCGAGCTTCATGCGGCAGCAGCTCATGAGCATCTCGGCCGCGACGGGCGTCCCCTACGAGGTCCTGACCGGCGACATGGCGGGGCTGAACGACCGGGTGATGAGGGTCGTCCTGCACGAGTTCCGCCGGATGATCATCTCCCGGCAGCACCACATCGTGGCCTTCCAGCTTTGCCGGACCGTCTGGGGCGCCTGGCTGGACCGCGTGGTCCTCAGCGGAGCGCTGCCGATTCCGGCCGCCGCCTACGCTGTGGACCCGCGGCCATGGTCCGCCGTCAAGTGGATGCCGCAGGGGTGGCCCTACATCCACCCGGTGCAGGACGTGACCGCGACCAAGGATGCGATTCGAGCCGGGTTCACGTCGCGCTCGGCCGCCGTCTCCGAGCAGGGCGAGGACTCCGAGGTCATCGACGCCGAGCAGGCCGCGGACAACGAGCGTGCCGACGAGCTTGGACTGATCTACGAATCAGATGGTCGGCAAGCGGCCAAGGCGCCGGCGAGCGGTCCTCCAGTGCCCATGGCCGAGCCAGACGATCCGGCCACGAACCCCGACGATCCGCCGGCGGACCCCGCCGCTGCAGCAGGAGCATAACGACATGCGCGAATGGTTCAAGGTGAAGCTCCAAGCGGATCCGGCGGTCGCCGAGATCCACATCATCGACTACATCGGTGGCTGGATCGACCAGACGCTGAACGAGATGTTCGGCGAGACCGTGACGGTCACGGCCAAGGCATTCGTACAGGCGCTCGCCGAGATCCCCGAAGCGGTCAAGACGCTGCGGGTGCATGTGAACTCGCCCGGTGGCGACCTCTTCGGAGCGGTCAACATCGCGAACGCCTTGCGGGCCTGGGCCACGAAGGGCCGCAAGGTCGAGACGATCGTGGATGGGATGGCCGCGAGCGCCGCCTCCCTGGTGGTGATGGCTGGCGACCCCGTGCGGATCTCCGACAACGGCCTCCTGATGATCCACAACCCTTGGACGGTGGCCATGGGCAACGCCGCCGAGATGCGCCAGGCGGCCGACGAACTGGACAAGTTCCGCTCCGGCAACATCATCCCGACCTACCAGTGGCACACGGAACTCAGCGCCGAAGAGATCGCGGCGTTGATGGACGCGACCACGTGGATGGACGCCAAAGAGGCGGTCGCGATGGGGTTCGCGGATGAGGTGGTCCAGGGGCTGCGGGCCGCGGCGAGCATCGACCCGCGGACCCTGGCCAAGCTCACGATCCCAGAAAAGTACGCCGACCGCGTGAAGGCCTTGCTCGCCCCGAAGGCCGAACCCACAGCAGCGGAGGCGAAAGGAGAGCCCATGAAGGTAGCGGCCGCGATGTGTTGCACGTGTTGCGAAGGTGGCCAGTGTTGCTCTTGCTGCCGCGGTGGCGGCGGCACGGGGTGCGCCTGCGAGGACACCGGCGCCGACTGCGCTTGCTGCAAGTCTGGCGAGTGCTGCGCCTGCTGCAAGGGTGACCAGTGCTGCCCCGACTGCATGTCCTCCGCGATGGCCGCGGCCTCCGCCCGGGCCGCCATCATTCCGGCCGCCGATGCCGAGATCGTGAAGGCCTGCGGAGAGGCGGGGCTTGATCTCGCCTTCGCCCAGGTCCTCATCGGCGAGCACGTCGCGTCCGACGCGCTGCCCGAGCGGATCGCCTCGGAGAAGCAGGCGCGGGCAACCGCCAAGGCGCGCGAGACCGAGATCCGCGCCCTCTGCGCGAAGGCGAAGCAGCCCGACCTGGCCGACGGCTACGTCGCCGGCGGCATGAAGATCGAGCAGGTGCGCCAGCAGCTCACCCTCATCACGGCCAAGCTCGACAAGGTCGAGATCGATGGCGGGCTCGAACCGGACCACGGCTCCCGCCGCAACCAGATCATCGACATCGCGGCGGTCTACGCCGAACGTAACAGGCTGGGCGATCCGGCCAAACGGAAGGAGTAAGGCACATGACGGCATTGAACGAAGGGCAGTACACCGGCGAGTTCCTCATCGAGGAGCCCGCCCCGAGGATCAGCCGGGAGACCGTCACCGTGACGGTCGATACGGCCACCAAGCTGGAGCCGGGCCACGTCATGGCCCAGCTCTCGGCGGACAGCAAGTTCGTCGAGTACGACAACTCCGGCACCGACGGCTCCGAGGAGGCAGCGGGGATCCTCTACAACGAGTGCGACAACTCGGCCGGCGAGGCCCCGGCAGACTTTACAGCGGTCGTCGTGGTCCGTCTCGCGGCCGTCCGCAAGGCCGACCTGCAGTGGAACAGCGGGGTCGACGCGAGCGGCAAGACGGCGGCGTACGCCGATCTCAAGGCCCTGATGATCTTGGCGCTCGACTAAGGGCGCCGCCCCCAAAAGGAGAAGGAGAACAAGCCAATGCCGAACTTGGACGTCTTCCGGAGCGACGCTTTCAGCCTCGTCTCCCTCACCGCCGCCGTCCTGAAGGCGCCCTACAAGCCCGGCCGGATCGGGGCCTCGGGCCTCTTCCGCGAGCGCGGAATCGCGACCACGACCGTCGTCGTGGAGGAGAAGGACGGACGGCTCTCCCTGATTCAGACCTCTCCGCGCGGCGGTCCGCCCACCACGATCGGTCAACAGAAGCGGACCGCGCGGCCCTTCATCGTGCCCCATCTCGAGCGCATGTCCACGGTGCTCGCCGACGAAGTCCAGAACGTGCGGGCCTTCGGTTCGGAGAACGCCGAGCAGGCGGTGCAGGAAATCGTGAACGAGAGGCTCGCCGATCTGCGGTCGATGCACGAGGTGACGCTCGAACACATGAGGATCGGAGCCATCAAGGGCGTGGTCATCGACGCGGACGGTTCGACGCTCTTCGATCTGTTCAGCGAGTTCGGGGTCGAGCAGCAGACGGCCACGCTCGACGTCGGCGACACCGCGGACATCAGGAATCAGGCGGTCGCGATCCAGCGCCAGATCGAGTATGCGCTCGGCGCCGAGCCGCTCTCGAGCTTCCGCGCCTACTGCGGAGACGACTTTTTCGACGCACTGGTTGGCGCCACCAGCGTCAAGGCCGCCCTCCAGTACCAGGAGTCCGCGCTGTTGCGTGGGAACCTGCGCCAGGGGTTCGAATTCGGCGGCATCACCTGGGAAAACTACCGCGGCCGGATGCTCTCCACCTCGACTCCGTTCTTCCCCGACGACGAGGCGTACGTCGTGCCCGAAGGGACGAGCCTCTTCAACACCTACTTCGCCCCGGCCGACTTCGTCGAGACGGTCAACACGCTCGGCCTGCCCATCTACGCGAAGCAGGCGCCGGACCCGGAATTCAACCGCTGGGTCAAGATCCTGACCCAGAGCAACCCGCTGGCGCTGTGCCTGCGGCCGCGTGCGGTCGTCAAGGTCACCCTCGGGACGTAGGCCCACCGTGGGCGACCTGAGGCCGGAGTTCGAAGCCGCGTCGGCTCCATTCGGGGTCGACGCGGTGGTGACTCCGCCCGGCGGATCCCCGGTGGAGACGAGAGTCATCTGGCTACCGCCGATCACCGTGGAGCACCCGACCGGCACGGAGCTGCGCCGTGCAGAGCCCAAACGCGTTCTTGCGCTTCCCCTCGACGGCCTCGGCGAGGTGCCGCGCGGGACGATCGTGACGGCCCCGGAGTATGAAGGGGCCGAAGCGAGCGACTGGAAGATCGACGAAGCCGAGCGCGTCGACTTCGACCACTACCGGGCCACAGTCTTGCCGGCGGGGTAGGACATGCCCAGTACACGCGAAGCGGCGATCAGCGAGCTGAGGGACCGGCTTGAGGCCATCGCCCAAGCCAACGGCTTCGGCACCGACGCCGGGGCGCTGATCTTCCTCGGCGAGTCCCCGACCCTGGGGCCCGACGATCCGACCGCGGCGATCGCCATCGACGTCCAGGAGGACATCCCCAGCTTTCAGGGCGAGCACGTAGTAGTCACCGTCCCCGTCGACGTGCAGGCCCTGGTGAAGGCCGACGCTGACGACCCCTGGATGACGGTCGAGGCCATCGTCACGGACATCAAGACCGCCGTCGAGACCGATCGCGACCTGGGCGGCACCTTGATCGCTCGCGGCCTCATGCGGGGGACCGTGCGCCCGCTCGATCGCGAGCCCGGCAGCCAGTACGTGGGGGCCGCGGTGCAGTACCGGCTCCTCATGAAAGAGAGCTGGGGGAGCCCGTAAATGGTCACCATCCGCCTCGACAACGCAGACATCAAGGCTGGGCTCGCGTCCATGCGCGCGAAGTTTCCCCAGGCTGTCCGGCGTGCGCTCAAGCGCGCCGGCACCAGCGGCCGGGCCGAAATGGCGAGAGTGATCGCCGCGGACACCGGGCTCCCATCCACTCGCGTGAAGAGGGAGATCACCGTCAGGAGCGACGACGTCTCGATGGCGCTGACGACGGCGGGCTTCCGGATTCCGCTACTCGACTTCCAAGCGCGGGGGCCGGAGCCGTCCCGTGGGCGCGGCCGGGGCGTGTCGTATCGGGCCAAGTCCGGCCGCGTCCAGCTCCCGCACGCGTTCATCGCGACGATGGCCAGCGGCCACCGGGGAGTGTTCCAGCGGTCGGAGCTTTCGCTCTCCCACTCGTCCATCAGAGAACTGAAGGGGCCATCCATCGCGCACGTCTTCGAGGTCCTCGCCCCGCAAGGAATCGCAGCCGCCAGCGAGTCGTTCATGAAGAACGTCAAGAGCGAAATCAAATTCGCCATGACCAGGTAAGGAGGAAGCCCGTGCCTCAACCTTTCGAGATCGTTGCTCAGCCCTTCACTTTGTGGGTGGGCGACGTCGGCGACGTCTTCCCCACGATCGACGAGGATCCCGGCGCGGGGTGGACCAAGATCGGAACCTCCGGCGACCTCAACTACACCGAGGATGGCGTGACGATCACGCACAACCAGACGGTGGAGAAGTTCCGCGCCCTCGGCAGCACCGGTCCGCGCAAGGCGTTCCGCACGGAAGAGGAGCTGCACATCACCCTCTCTGTCGCTGACGTCTCGCTCGAGCAGTACGCCCAGGCCCTGAACGACAACACCGTCACCACCGAGCCGCCAGACACCGGGACGGCGGGTTCCAAGAAGCTCGGCCTCTCCCGCGGCCTGAGCGTGGCGCAGCATGCGCTCCTCATCCGCGGCGCCGCTGCGTCTCCCTACGGCGAGGGGTGGGTCGCGCAGTACGAGGTCCCGGTCGTCGTCCAGGTCGGTGAGCCAGAGGTCGTCTACGTCAAGGGCGAGCCCGCCGCGCTGGCGCTGGAGTTCGAGGCGCTCGAGGACCCGGACGCCGTGAGCGATGACGAGCGCTTCGGCCGCCTGATCGTGCAGAACACCGAGCCCGGGACGTAGGTGGGGGGCTTGCCCGGCGATCAGGTGGACGCGTTGCGTCGCGAGATCGCGTCGCACAAGTCCGCGATCCGCTGGCACCGGTCGGCCCTCCAACGTGCCGCCGAAGCGCTGGCCAGGCTCCAGCTCAGCGGCACCGGCATCAAACCAGTCTTCAAAGGCGAAGGGAAAACCCCATGGCCAATCTCCTCAACCTCGACACCCTGACCGAACGGAACACCGTCACGGTCGACGGCGTGCCATACGACCTCATCAATCCAGGCCAACTCTCGATCCTGGACCAACACCGCGTTTTGAAGTGGGGAGCACGCGTCCAGGAGCTCCACGCAACCGTGGAGAACCTCTCCGATGCGGCGATCACGGAGATGGGGGAACTCCTGGACCGCTTCTGCCGGCTCGTGCTGCCGGCGCCTCCAGAGGTCCACGACAGGGTCTCCGACAACCAACGGCTGAAGCTGATGTCGGTTTTTACCGAACTCCTGCGGGGGGAGACTCCGGCGCCCGCGGGGGCAAGCGCCGCGCCGGTCGCCGACGAGACGTCGACTGGGGAGAGCAAATAGCGCGCCTGGTGCGCTTCTACGGGGGAAATCCGATGACCTGGCTGGCCGAGACACCGACGTGCGTGGTCAACGCGCACCTTGCGATGCTCGGCCGGCTCACGGCCGAGGACCGACTTGCCGCCGCCATGGCCTCCGGCGCGGGAAGGTTCATGAAGCCGGCGCCCATCCGCAGCCAGATCGCAGCATGGAACAGGGCCGCGCAACGCGGCGACGGCAGCAAGGGCGGCTCTGGCGTCCCCCGGGGCACGGGCATCAAGGTCGTGAAGCGGTGAAGGTCTGCAAGAAACGCGGCCATCAATATTCCGCAGAGCGCAGGCAGTGTCCTGTTTGCCGGCTACTTTCTCGGCGCACCTCAGAAGCCGGTAGGCGCGAGCAGATCCGCGTCCAGAAACGGACATGGGATGCCAATCGTGAGAAAAGGAAAGCCTCTGCTCGCAGGAATTACCTCTCCCATCGCGAGGCTTGGGCGGAAAGGACTCGCAACCGGAGATCGGCCAACCTGGAAGCTTATCTGGCAAATTGCCGCTCCTATCAACAAGCCCATCGAGAACGCCACAACGAGCACGTGGCCAAATACCAGAAGGCCCATCCTGAAAAGCACGCCGAGCGCGAGGCGCGACGGCGCGCCCGAAAGCGCGCCTCGTTGATCGAACCATTCTCGTGGGTCGAGTGGTGCGCAGTGGTTGACTTCTACGGTGGGCTTTGTGCCTACTGCGCCCAACGTCCGTGGGAGCACAAAGAGCACGTCGTGCCGCTAGCTCGTGGCGGTGCGCATGCCCTCTGGAACCTCGTCCCATCATGCAAGCGTTGCAACTACCGAAAACACACTAAGACCTGGGCGCCGCTCAAGCGCCATCCAGCGATGGCGGAGGCTGCGTAAGATGTCCGAACGGCTCGCCCGCGGCGTCATCGAGATCGCGATCGACGACAAGGACGTCCGGGCCGGCCTCGCCCGCGTGACCGGCGCCTCCGACAGCGCGGCGCACTCGGTCGCCGGCATCAGCGACGGGATGAGGACCTCCTTCGGGGCGGTGGCCACCGTCCTGGGCGGAGCGGTCACAGCCATCGCGGGAATCACCACCGGAATCGTGGCCCTGGGCATCCACGGGTCTGACGTTGCCGACGTCCAGGAAGCCTTCTCCGGGCTCTCGGAGGGGATGGGCTCCACCGCAGACGTGATGCTGGGCGTGCTTCAGGAAGGGACCCAGGGCACCATCTCGAACTTCGACCTCATGAAGATGTCGAATGCGGCCCTCGGAAGCGGGCTCATCACCTCTTCCGAGAGCATGGCCACGCTGGCGGCTGGGGCGAAGCTGCTCGCAGATAGCACCGGAGGCGATACCGCCGAAGCCTTCGACACCTTGACCACGGCGATGGCAAGTGGCCGCACGGCCGCCCTCAAGCACCTGGGCATCTTCGTCGACAGCAAGGTGGCGGTCGAGGACTACCGCAAGTCCACGGGCCACCTCACCGGCGAGCTGACTGACGGCCAGCGTGCGACGGCGCTCAGCGAGGCCGCCCTGCGGGCGCTCCGAAAGCAGGTCGACGAGAACGGGATCTCCGTAAAGGACTTCTCCGACAACGTCGCCCGCGTCAAGGTCGCCGTCCAAAACTGGACCGACAGCCTGGCCGTCGCCATTGCCAAGTCCCCAGTCTTGTCCGCCGGGATGGGGGTGCTGGGCACGGCCATCACGAACGCCTTCGGCTCGAACCAGCAAGCGCAAACGCAAGCCCTCGCGCGTCATGTCGGGAGCTTCGCCATCGGCATAGTGAACACGGGCATCGTCCTTGGCACGTTCGCCTCGGTAGCCAATGCCGTCTTCTCCGGGGTCCGGGTCGTCGTGTTGTCCGTCCTCGAAACCTTCGTGGTCCTCGCCACCGGTATCGTCGGAATCATCAATGAGCTTGTCCACGGGGCCAGCACAATCCCGGGGTTCAGCCTTGCCCTGGGCGGAGTGGAGGCATCGACTACCGCGGCGACACTCGCGCTGGATGAGATGGCGCACGGGCTGACCGAGCAGATCGGAGAGGCGGCGAAGGGAGTCGCCGGCAACAACGAGCTCGGCCAGAAGATCACCGCGACCACCGGCACCTTCATGCTCATGCGGGACGCGATGGTCAAGGCCCAGACCGAGCAGCTCAAGGTGACCGCGACGGCCCCGCACCCGGCGATCAAGAAGGTGGGCGACGAGGCCGGGCTCACGGCCGCGCAGATGCTGGCGCTGGCCGAGGCCGAGCGCACCGCCACAGATCGCGCCTTTGCGATGAACCAAACGCTTGAGGCCAAGGGACAGGAGCTTCAAGACAACCTGACGGCGTCGACTCTTAGCGGCGTGGATGCGCGGCTCTTTCAGATCAATCGAGAGCGCGAAGCCGCCCTGGCGAGCCTGGCGCAGTACGCGCGCTCCTACCCGGTGTGGTACGCGGCGCAAGTCCTCGCGGTGCAACTGACCTACGGCAACATGACGGCGGCCGCGCAGGGCCACTTCACCACCGTGAAACAGGCTGCCGAGGCCGCCGGTTTCGCGTTGCGATCAACACTCCAGGCCACGTCCGCCAACGCCACGACCCTCTACGCCGACATGCTCGCAAGTGGGCAATTCACCTACGCCCAGCTCGTCGCGGCCGGCCAGGCATCAGCCAATGCCCAGCAGTTGGCTAACGGCGGGACGGCGCTGACTCATGATGAGCAATTGCGAGAGACGGCCCGAATCGCGGCCGAGGCATACGCAGCGATCACGAGAGCTGCTGTAGCCTCGGACGCCGAGATCGAGCGGGCCCACAGGGCATCGGCCGACGCCCAAAAGGCGGTGGACGAGGCCGTGCTCAGGGCCCGACTCGGCCATGCAGCAATGGCCCTCGACGCCGCCTCCTCAATGATCGGCTCCATCTTCTCGCACAACAAGTCGACGGCGATCGCGATGGCCTTGATCGACACCGCGTCGGCCATCGTCAAAGCCATCGCTGCGACCCCCTTGCCCTGGGGCCTGATCCCGGCCGCGGCGGCCGCTGCCATGGGCGCCGCCCAGATCGCGACGATTCGGAACACGAACCCGGGCCACGCCCTAGGCACGCCGCGGCTCGACTTCGCCGACTTCGGCTCGGAGTCCTTCCAGCCGCTGCACAACCAGGAGGCCGTCATCCCCCGTGGCGGCGGACACCTGTTGGCCGGCGAGATCGCTGACTCCATGGGTGGTAGCGCCGAGCTGGGGGCCAAGCTCGATCGAATCGCGGACCTCCTCGAACGACAGCCAGCCGAGATGCGCAAGGCCTACCGCAACGCGTTCCTGCTGGACACGGCCTGATGGGCGAGACCGTCACGATCGTTCCGCGCGTGGAGATGATGTTCGGCTCGGACTGGGTTGACGTGTCCGACGACGTCGTGTCCCAGGTCGAGGCCGCGTGGGGCATCCACGGCGCCAATCCGAAGCAGCGCATCGCGGACCCTGGCACCATGCGTTTCCAGCTCGACAACTCCAGCCAGAACAGCGGTGGCGTGCGCGGCTATTACACCATCGGGCATCCCGACGCCCGCGCGGGGTTCGACGTCAAGACGCCGGTCCGATTCGTGCTGCACAACGACCTGCTCGGGGACAAGGTGCGGTGGGTGGGCACCATCGAGGGCGCGAAGCCGGGCGCCGGAGTCAAGGACCAAACGGTCGACGTGTCCTGCGTCGACTGGCTGGAGGAGGCCGCCCGGGCGAAGATCAGCGGTCTGGGCGTCCAGGTCGACATCCAATCCGACGTCCTCTTCCAGCTCCTCATCGACGCGGCGGACACGCCTCCGCCAGGCGGCACGCTGGTCGGGACCGGTTCCGACGTCTACGAATACGCCCTCGACAACGTCCAGGACGAGACGACGACACTGATCGAGGCCTTGAACAAGCTCCTGCTTAGCGAGTTCGGGCTTTCCTACGTGTCGGCCGGCGTTGGGGTGTTCGAGGGCCGGCGGCTTCGCAGCGGCGGTGGCGGCGTGCAGCTCGCGCTGGACGAGGACGAGAACCTCATCACTCTGTCCACGGTGAACGGGAGAGACGAGGTAATCAACCACGTCCTGGTGTCCGTCCACCCGCGCCGCACGGACCCTGTCTATGCGGTCCTCTTCAACCTCGGCTCCTCTCTCGATATCGTGCGCGGGACGGAGATCACAATCAGTTGTCCCTACCGCGACCAGAACCAGCAGGCCCAGCGCGTGGGCGGCCTCGACATGCAGGACCCGGATGCCGGCGAGGGCGACTACTCCTTCAACGCCGCCGAGGACGGGTCGGGGAAGGACCTCACGGAGCAACTGACCGTGACGGCGGTCTTCGGCGGGAACTCCGCAGCGGTGACCATCGCCAACAACGGGCCCAACGACGGCTTCGTCCCTCCGAACGGGCTGAAGCTGCGCGGGATCGGCCTATACGACTTCGAGCCTGTCATCGCGGACCGTTCGGACGTCGACAGCATCCTGGCCTACGGAGAGTGCCCGCTGGGCTATGACATGCCCTACCAGAGTTCGCCGACGAACGCGGGCGACCTGGCGCTCTTCATCCTCGCGCTGAACAAGACGGCTCGCGTGCGCGCCCAGAAGGTGACGTTCATCGCCAACTGGAGCTACACGGAGTGCGAGCAGGCGTTCAACCTCGAGATCTCCAACCGCGTGTCTGTGACCTCGGCGCCCTCAGGGCTCGCCGCCGAGCCGTACTTCGTCAACGGCTTCCGGATGGTCGCGCACATGAGCGGCCTGGTGACCGTGACGTTAGACCTGGCGCCGACGGACACAGCCGAGTATTGGCAGCTCGAGGTGGACGGCAGGACCGAGCTCGACGAGACGACGGTGCTCGGCTACGGGCTGTTCACCGCCGGCTGGATCCTCAACAGCTCAGAGCTTGGGTCTCAGACGTTTTTGAACTGAGGGTGCTATGGCTTGGACCGCACCAAGATCTTGGGCTCAGGGCCAACTCGTCGAGGCTGCCGATCTGAACGAGCAGGTGCGGGACAACCTCGCACACCTGAAGTTGCTCGTGAACGACGACGGCAAGATCCCGATCCTAAGTGACACCTATCTAGCCGATCTCTCGGGAGCGAATCTCACAGGAGTCGCCAAGATCGCCGCGAATAACGACTTCACGGGGGTAAACAATTTTGGCTTTGGCATAGGTGCTCGCCTGATCCTTCCGACCGGTTCCGATCGATGGGCGACATGAGCTGGACGACGCCGCGCACATGGGTCGACGGGGAAGTGACCACGGCGGCTCAGTTCGATGCCCACATTCGCGACAACCTAACGGTGCTGAAGGTCACACGCAACGCCGAGGGGCGGCTGATAGAACTCTCTAGCACGACCATTGAGGACCTCACCGCACCCGATAAAGGCATGGCGGGGGTTGGGAGTAACAACAACTTCACGGGCGGGTCGACGAAGTTCAGCGGAGCCGGAAGGTTGGTTCTTCCCGTCGGTGCGGACAAATACGTGTCATACCCCTTCGGCCTTCGTTCGGGATTCTGGGTCGAGGGTGACTATCTGCACCACGTCCAGAGCGACCAGACGACAGAATGGCATTATCTCGGCGAGTACGTATCGACGCCAGCGGGCGCAGTGCCAGGCTCTATCTGGGTCGAGGGCAATTACCTCCACTACATCGACGCCGACGGCGACGAGCGGCGGTGTCTCTCGGCCGGCGTAACGGGACACGCCGACGCGGCTGCGGTCGGCGGCTCGACATGGGTCGAGACGTTCGTTCACTGGATCCGTGAAGCCGGGGCCCTGGAATGCCCGGGACATGCCGACGTCGCCCATGCGGACGGGTCCGAGCACAACGACGGTCACGGGGACCTCGCGCATGCGGACTCGCACGCGGACTCCGGCCATGCGGACTCGCACACGGATGGAGCGCACGCCGACGAGCACTTCGATGTTGCGCACGCCGACGACCATGACGACCACGGCGACACGCTCGACACGCCCAACCACGCCGACGAGCACTTCGATGTTGCGCACGGTGACGTGCACGTGGACTACCACTTCGACACGCATGCCGACGAACCGCATAGCGACGACCACAACGACTCGCACACCGACTGGCATTTCGACCACGAGGATTATTCCGACTCCCCGACGCTGAACCAGCCAACGGTGGTTGTGTGAGTGTCGAGGTGAACATCGTTGGGACGCGGTGCAAGATGGCTTGCGCCTATTGCTACCAGTTGCCCGTACGCGTGGCGACGAACAACCGTGCACTGCGCCTCCTCGACCATTCGGCGATCCGTGCGGCGGTCGTAGCGGCGAACCCCGGCCCTGCCGGCTTCAGCATCTTTGGAGGCGAGCCGCTTCTCGCGGCGATCGAGGATCTCGAAAAGCTCTGGACCTTCGGCCTCGAGCGCTACGGGAAGAATGGAGTCCAGACGAGCGGCTCGGAGATCGGGGAGGAGCACCTCGCGCTGTTCAAGAAGTACCGGGTCCACGTCGGGTTCTCCATCGACGGGCCAGGGGAATTGAACGACGCCCGGCATGCCGGCACGCCAGACCAAACCCGCGCGGCCACAGCTCATTCCGAGGCGATGCTGAGGCGGTGCCTGGCGGAGAAGGTCGGCGCGTCCCTGATCGTGACCCTACACCGCCTCAACGCAGCGCCCGATCGACTCCCGCGCCTTCTCGCCTGGTTCCGCGATCTCGACGCCGTTGGCCTCTCCAGCGTGCGGCTTCACCTCCTGGAGCGAGATGGGCCAGGCGGCGAACGCCTTGCGCTGACATCGGAGCAGAACACGGCCGCGCTCTTCGCCGCTCGCGACCTGGAGCCGTCTCTCGCTCGACTAAAGTTCGACGTCTTCGCCGACATCGAGAAGAAGCTCCTCGATCCGACTACGTCGGCGACGTGCGTCTGGAACGGCTGCGATCCCTGGACCACGCCGGCAGTCCAGGGGATCGAGGCCGATGGCTCGCGGGGCCTATGCCAGCGCGTCCACAAGGACGGGAAGCAGTGGCGTCCGGCGGACCAGCACTCGAACATCCGCCAGGTGGTCCTCTGGAACACGGCGCAAGAGGACGGCGGCTGCCGCGGCTGCCGGTTCTTCCTGCAGTGCGGCGGACACTGCCCGGGCACTGCGATAGGCGGTGATTGGCGCAACCGCTCAATCGACTGCCCGACGTGGTTCGCGCTCCTGGAGCGAACGGAGCTGGAGATGGTGGCCCGCGGAGAGCAACCGGCCTCACTCGCCGCCGACCTTGAGGCGCGGATTGAACGCTCCCTCGTCGGAGCCGCTGCGCCGAGCGGCCATGGGGACGCACACGGAGACTCTCCACACGGTGACGATCACGGAGACCATACGGACGCGGGCGACGAGGGGCACGCATGACCGACCTTCCCCGTGAGTGGTGCCGGCCACCACAGTGGCTCGCTGGCGATTCGCGCGAGGCCTGGGAACCCGTCCTCCGTGCCGCCCAGGCCGCGTGGTCAGGGCTCGAGCTCGTCTCGATCACCGAGGGCCTGCGCGAATCCGCCATCGTCCATCTCGAGGCTGACGATCTCGCGCGCGCCGGGGCTGACGTCTCCCGGGTAGGCTTGGCCCTGTCGGTGCTGGAGCACAAGGAAGGCTCCTTTCGTGCGGTCGTGCACCATCCCCGCCTGGCCGCGGCCTGGCATGCGGCCTGGGCTGCCGGCGATCACGAAGCGGTCGGCGTGCTGCTCGGCTTTCCGGCCTGCTGCCGCGCCTTCTTCTCCCGCGAGTGGGTCGCCGCCGGCTCCTACCGCGACCTCACCTTCGCCATGGACACGGTTGATGGCCCGTGGGAGGCGAACACGATGCTGCGCTGGCTCGGCGTCCGGCTGGTGCCCCACCTGCCCTGCAGCAGCTCGTGCGCCGAGACAGTCGCCCAGGCGCGGGCCTACCTGGAGGCGGGGCGCAGGGCCGGGGTCGACGTTGCGTCCCTGGAGACCGTCCTCAGGCTGCCAGTGACCCACGATGCGGCCAACGAAGTGGCGATCGTCAGCACGCCGCACTTCCGGTTCCTGGCAGGCGCCGACCGTGGGGCGAAGCGGGCCGTGGCCCGGAGATCCCAGGAGGAGCCCGGGAGCTGGACCGACAACGGCTTCGCGTCCCACGCGGCCATGGACCAGGCCCACGGGGCAATCCTGAGAGTGGTCGGCTGGGAGGCGCGGTCCGGGCTCGACCTTGGCTGCGGTGATGGTCGACTCTTATGGAGGGCCGCCCGTCCAGCCAGCGGGCCCTGGGATGGGGTCGAGTCCGACCCGGGCAGGGCCGAACGCGGGAGCCGCCGCTACGGGCCGCTGGTCACGGTGACCACCGGGAGGATCCAGGACGCCGACCTCTCGGCGGCGACCTACGACGTCGTCTTCTTGATGCCCGGCCGCCTGGTGGAGATGGACCCGCTGGAGGCCGCCAGGATCCGGGCCGCGCTGCCGGGCCTCGGGCGCCGGCTCGTCTTGTACGCCTACGGAGACTGGCTCGCAGACGGGCTACCGGCCCTGGCTGAGCGAGCAGGCCTGGGCGTGGTCGGAGACGTCGCCACCTCGCCCGGCACGGCCGCAGCGGAAGGAGTCGTTAGATGAATTGGAAGAGCCTACTCGGCGGTGGGTCTGCAGCGCCCGAGCCAGAGCCCAAGCCCGGGTTCGCGGACTTCGGTCCTGGGGTCCCGGCGATGCTGCACTCCGACCAGGTCGTCCCCCACCCACCCCCCGCCGCCCCAGGCCTCGAGTGGTGGTGGCTGGTTCTCCACCGCGGCCACGAGGCGTTCTACCTCCGCGCCCTGATGGCGGGAGACTTCGCTCCGGGCCACCTACCACTGCCTCGGCACGCCAGGCCACTCGACGCGGCCGCCGCCCCGCCGCCGGCATGCGGCACCTGCGGAGAGGTCCCCGCCGCGGCAGATCTCGAGGTGGTGGAGCGCTCCACGGGAGCCAGGCGCTTCCTGGACGCCTTCCGAGCCGGGCGGGCGAAGTGGCCGAAGCCGACGGACCCGGCGAGCTGCTGGGAGTGCTGCTCTCGGACCTTGCCCGCGATCCACGACGTCGACGGCGTGAAGGTCTGCGCCGGATGCGCGGCCCATCTAACGCGCGAGAGGAGGTGAAAGGGTGAACGGCTGCTCGCGGTGGTACGAGGCCCAGATATTGCACGAGCAGCAAGACGCCGCCAGGTTGCCGGGATCGTTGTTCTTCTTGTCGTGGTCGAGATGATGCACTTGCAGCTTCCGTTTCAACTCGCCCTGATGGTTGCCGCAGCGACGGCAGTAGTGTCCATCACGCTCAAGGATCGAGCGCTTGAACTTGCGCGTGAACTCCGGTCCGTAGGGCAGAGTGCTCACGCCACCTCGCCAGTGTGGACTGTTGGGCCCGCTGTTCTTCTCGGCGATGCGCCGCAGCACTTCGGGCGGGTGTCGCCTCCCGTAGAACGGATTGTTCGCTCCTGCGAGGTCGCGCTTTCGAACGGCTGCCGTCATCTTGGCGATGGTCTCAGGCGCGTGCTTCCAGCCATGCTTCGTTTGGTAGACGCCTCCGTTGTTGCGAAGGCGGGCTACCTGCCGGCGAGCGATCTCCTCGGCGGGGCGCTTCCGTCCGCGGAGCGCGAGGAGCGGGACGCCTGTGCGGGCCCGATTGAAGGTGGCGACACGCTCGGCGTTGAACAGGGTATGGGATGGCGCCGGGTTGTGCCCGTGAGCATAACGGGCCGGGCGCAGGTTCGTGTCGAGAGCGCGCAGCATCCTGCCGCACCCGCACAGGCATGGGACCTTCGGCAGCAACTCGGCCGCAGCCAACTTCCGTTCACGGTAGCGCTTAGTGATCTCGGACCTAGTAAGCATATCGCCAGGATATCACGTCCTTGGCCTTCGCTGGAGGTGTGAAATCAGCTACACTCAACCTCGCACGTGGAGCCCGGGGGAGACGGTCACAGCCTCCCTGATGAACGCGCACGTGCGCGACAACCTCAATGCCCTGGCGTGGAAGGCGATCATCGTCAGCATGGGGAGCCCGGACGGGGACGCGCTCACGACCGGGGTGAAGGCCCGCGCCGACATCGCCGGCCCCTGCAAGATCACCGGCTGGACGATCTTCTCGGACGCGGCCGGCTCCGTGGTCGTCGACGTGTGGAAGAGCGATTACGACAACTTCCCGCCGGTGGTCGGTGGCACGATTGCGGGCTCGGAGAAGCCGACCCTCTCGGCCGCCCAGAAGAACCGGGACCTTGCTCTCACCACGTGGACCGTTGTCCTTGCGGCCGGGGACGTCCTCTTCTTCAACCTCGATTCGGCGAGCACGGTCAAGCAGGTGGTCGTTTGCCTGCACCTGGAGCCAGTGTGATCACGACCCTTCGGCCAGCCTCGCAGGGGAATTACAACAACTGGACGCTGGGCGCTGGCGCGTCGAAGCCGGTTGCCCTCCAGGGCCCTAACGATGACGACGCGTCGTACATCACGGCCAGCACGGCGGTACGGGACAGCTTCGTTCACGACGGCCTGGCTGCGTGGGTGTTCGGCATCACGACTCATAGCGTTAGGCACTACTCCAAGTCGATCACCGGGGGCGGAGGTGGGAACTGGCCGGTGGTCTACGGCTTCCTCCGTCGGGCGGGCGTGGACTACGACGGCGCGGGCAACACGATGACCGCGGCTTACATCAATAGCGCGCCTGATGTCGACCTCATCTCCGCCACGCCGACACGGGAGGAGGTCAATGCGACTGAGATCGGAGTGTGGCTGACGTCCGCCGGGTACGGGGACGCGAGGACTTCGTCACTGCGCTGGCCTATCACGCACAAGGTCGCGCCACGTGGTTTCGTCTGCATCATCGGCCAGTGGCTGGGCCCGCTCGTCGCGGTCGGCCTGTCCGAGATGCGGCGCCTGGCGATGGAGCTGTCGCGACGGTCACCGCATCTGATCACGCCTGACGAATACATGACGGCTTGGCGTGAGTTGCGGGAGGCGCGGAACCGGAGGTTCTACTTCCGGCCCGCGTCTCGGCTGTACGTTCCGGCTGGCATCTGAATCGCTGGGCCTACTTCTGGCGGCCCCTAGAAGCCGTCGGCGAAAATCAGGTCGTTGCTCCGCGGGTACTCGATGGCATGCATGCGGCCGAGTTGATAGACCCCGCCGATCCCGGTCTCAATGACCACCATGGCGCGGGCCGACCCGAGGACGGTCAGCACGTGGCCTTGGTCGTTCCCGAAACAGCCGTCCTCGCTGAAATCATGGCCGCCGTGCCAGTAGAGCGCCCCCAGGACCGATGGCCTCTCTGTGTCCGAATACCCGAACAGGAAGCTGTGCATGCCGTACATCGAGGAGTGGTTAGGCGGGGGTTCATTGTAGCTGATGAGGATCGTCCTACTCCACACATCTGGGTCTGAGTCCGAGTAGTAGCCGAGGCCCTGTGCCGGCGCGAAGAATCCAGGCACCTCCGGGAAGAACCCTCCCGGATAGGCGTCGCCGTACTCGGGCCAGATCGTGGTCCACCCCCCGGGCTCGTGGGTTGACCCGGCCGATGCGTAGTAGGGCATGAAGTCAGACGCCGACCTCTCGGCCGGCGGACCCGTGAGGAACGCGTACCCGTACACGTCTCCGGACCACTGGCCAGTGTCGAGGTTGATGGCGCGACGCAGGATCAGGGATGCGGCCTGCGACCCGACCTCCGGGGACCACTCGAATGAGAAGGTCGCGCCCTCCACGTCAGGGAGGGCCACGCGCAGCAGCACGCCGTCCCACGTCCACGTCCCCTCACGTTGCAGTCGCGAGAAAATCCCAGCCCGGATCGGGCCCGGCACGCAGTCGGGGTCGTACAGCGGCGGGAGGTAGCCAGGAGTCAGGCGCATGGCGTTGTGGTGTCGCGTGGTGGGAGACGTGTTCCCGGCCACGGTGGCCATGAGGTCGGCGAGTGCGCTGCCGTCGGGGCGCAGGAAGACGTAGCCGACGAACGCGGTGCTCCCGTTCGGCGTGCTGTAGTACCCGTTGGAAAGGACGTAGCGGCCGGCGAGCGTCATGTCGATCGCGCGCGCCGTCGCCCGCGCCGTCTGGCCTCCCGCGGTCAGCGTCGCCTCGACGACGCCGCCCGGAGCCACCGCGCAGGTGGCAACCTCCCCGGACCCGGACGCGCAGCCTGCCCAGGCGTACGTCAGCCCGGGCGGCGGGTCGACCACCTCGAAATGCGCCGTGCAGGGCGCGACGCACGCGCCGGTCGAGCGGATCTGTACCGCCGACAGCCCCAGCATGATCACTGTGAGTACTGTCGTCATCGGCCGAGCCTTGCGTTGTGCGCAGCGACGAACGACTGCGCAGCAATGACGGCGACCGGGACGGCCCAGCCGAGAACCTTGTTCCGGCGCTTTGGGGACCGCCGCATCTTGTGGGACCAGACGAGGGCTCCGGCCGTCACCGCGGCCTTGACGGAGTAGAGGGCCAGGCGCGACCCAGCCAGGGGCGCGAGGACTTGGTTCTGCTCGGTGAACCCGCGCCGCTGGAAGGCCATCGTGGTCTCGACGTCAGCCACCGACGAGAGGACCAAGGCAGACCCGAGGAGCAGCGACTCCCGGGACAGCAGTCGGGTCTCCCGTTTCGGCCCGGCCGTGCCGATCGCTACCTGCGCCCAGGTGGCCCCCTGCGCCGAGCCTGCGCCTGCCAGGGCGAGGCGGCCGGGGGCTGAGGCCTGTTCTGCCACTGGCGGGTCGATGGCCAGCTCGACCGCGAACGGCGATGCGGGCGCCTCGGCGGACCAGGCGGGAACCGCCAGCACGACCAGCAGAACGACCAGGGCTAGCTTCTTCATTTCGGTCCCCCTCTTCACGTGGTCTCCTCGGCCAAAAGTAGGGCCGCCTCGATTAACTCCTGCCTGGCCTCGATGGCCACCGGATCCAGACGTTTGGCGCCACGGAGTATCGCCGCGATCTTCATCAGTCTCGTGACGAGACGGAGAGCGCGTCGGTTACGTACGTTCTCTTGCGGCGTGCAGGCCCGCAGGTTCTGGCGGCGATTGTCGAGCGTGTCCCCATTGATGTGATCCGTCATGAGATGGGGAGGCGCTCCCGCGATGACGCGGTGCATCAGAACCAAGTCCCGACGTCGATCCGTTGAAAGCTTGAGCCGCCGAGCGGCGTAGTAGCGCTTGCCGCTCCTGTGATGGGCATACCATTTGAAAGCTGCCAGCGTGTCATGGTCGGCCGCGTCCACGACTGCGTAGAGCCCCCTGGTCAGCGGTATCCTCGACTTGCTTGTCAAAATGCCCTCTCAGAGGTGACATGCTGGTGACTGGGCCTGGTAACTTGTTGGGCTGTAGGTACTAGATGACAAGTTCGGAGTCTATCGGGCGCTCGCATGGGCTCGGACCCTCCTCGCAGTATCAACGCTTTACGCCTTGCCCACCACCAGCGGGCGAGCCCCTGAGAGCCCCCGAGGTTACCGTGGAGGTGACAAGGCCGAGCTTGGAATCGACGACGACGAACACGACGTCCCCCGGCTCCAGCAGCGTGAACTCGCTGACGACAAGCGGCGCGTTCGGGTCCTCCACCGCTGACGGTAGAGGCTTCTCCTCGCTCATGCCTTGCGCTCCTTCCGTTCCGTTCCCAGCGCGCGCGCCTCGATCCTGGCCGCCGTCTCCGCGCTCCCCGCCGGCAGCCAGGAACCGAGCGTCCTGCAAAACTTGCGGGCCGATGTTTCTTCCACGAGCCTAATATAGGCCCTTGACATCGTGAATGCAAGCACCTATATTGACTTCGTGAAGAGAACAGAGATGAGGTCGGCACTCAAGAGGCTGGGCTGGAAGCAGTCCCAGCTTGCCCGATACCTCAAGGTCACCGACGGGGCCGTGAGCATGTGGCTGAGCGGTCAGCGGCCGATACCTGGCCCGGTCGAATTGGCGGTCAGGGCGGCCATCCTGGGCGCTGTGGAGCCCATCCAGGGCCAAGACCGGGAGTCGGCGTGACCGGCGGCTGGCTGGCCTCGAAGCTGGGGGCCGCCGAAGCCAAGCCGCAGGCGAAGCGCAAGAAGGGCGAGGCCGAGTAGGTGCTGATCTCGGCCATCACCATCGGAGACCGGGCGCGCCGGGACATGGGCGACCTGCGAGGCTTGGCCGACTCCATCGCGACCCATGGCATGCTTCATCCAATCGTCGTGCGCCCCGACGGTATGCTGATCGCCGGCCATCGGCGCATCGAGGCTGCAAAACTCCTTGGCTGGGATGAGATCCCTGCGACGGTCGTTGACGTGGCCGACCTGCTTTCTGCCGAGCGGGACGAGAACGCGGAGCGCAAGGACTTCACGCCAAGTGAGGCGGTCTCCATTGGCCGGCTGATCGAGGAAGCGCACCGCGCCAAGATCGAGGCAAAGGTCCACGAAAGCGCGGTTCTGGCGGGCAAAAAGAGGCAAGGCAGCGACATGTCGAATCAACCACCCGCTGCCATCGGACCGACTCGTGAAGCGGCCGCTCGCGCCGTCGGAATGGGCCCGATCAAATACACCCAGGCCAAGGCCGTGGTGGCCGCGGCCGAGGCTGACCCGGAGAAGTTCGGCGACCTCCCGGGCCGCATGGACGAGACGAGCAACGTCTCGGGCACGCATCGCGAACTGGAGCGGCGGAAGAGCAACGGTGCCAGCGGTCGGCATCCTGTCCACCACCACAGTCGACGCCGCGACCAGACGAAGGAGATGGAGCGCGCCATCGCGCATATCGAGGGCGCGGCCAGCGTCTTCGGGTCCATCGACGCAGACGCGCTCGATGAGGGACGGAAGCCCGAGTGGATCTCATCGCTCGGCGAGGTGCGGACACAGATCGGCCGCGCCATCAAGAGGCTGAGAGGGGAACGCGAATGACGAAGCACGAAGTCGAGAAGGTGAAGGCGCAGGGGCGCCGCATGTACCTGCCCATTTCCTGCCTGGAGATGGACCCCGCCACGCAACGGGCCCTGAACAAGTCGTGGGTCAAGTCTCACGTCACCGACTTCGACCCCGACCTCTTCGGAGAAATCGTGGTGAGCGTCCGCGGAGGCCGTCATCTCATCGTCGACGGCCAGCACCGGGTCGAGCTTCTGCGTGCGATGGGCTGGGAGGGAGACCAGAAGGTGCCGTGCCTGGTCTACGAGGAGCTGACCCTTGCTGAGGAAGCGGCGCTGTTCCGCGGTCTGGCTGACCGCAAGGCACTCCGGGCCTTCGATGACTTCCGCATCGCCATCGTCGCCGGAGAAGACGTTGAGTGCGACATCGACCGTATTGTCCGGGCGCAGGGGCTTTCGCTCTCCGACGCCAAGAAGGACGGGGCCATCTCCGCCGTGGGGGCGCTGCGGCGCGTCTACTCCGGAGGCGGAATCGCTCAGGGATCTCCAGTGGCTCTTGCCAAGACCCTGAAGGCTCTCAAGGCCGCGTGGGGTACGGATGCGACAGCGTTCGAGGGGCCGTTGATTCTCGGCGCCGGGCTGGTGCTCCTGCGGTACAACGGGAAGGTCGATGAAGGGGCGCTGGCCGCCAAACTCTCCAAGGCAAAGGGCGGACCTTCGAGCATGGTCGGCCGCGCCAAAGGGCTCATGGAATCGAAGCATCGGCCCCTCGGTCACTGCGTGGCCGCCGGAATCGTCGACGCCTACAACTCGGGTCGGCGCGCTGGGAAGCTGGAGGACTGGTGGTCGTGAGCGAGCCGCTTCGTACCCGCCTCCGGGCGGCGGCCGACGCTATCGCCCAGGCGGTCGAGGACGAGCTGGCCGCGCACCACTCGGGGGAGGCGCTGCTCACCCTCCAGAACGTGGCTGACCGCCTCGGCCGCCACGAGTCGACCGTGAGGCGCGGGCTGCGGCTCGGGACGCTGGACCTGCCGGTGGTGCTGCTCGGTGGCGACCCGCGCGTGCGCCAGGCGGACCTCGACGTGTACATCCGCGGGCTCGCATACCGGCGGAGGCTGCAAGAGGCGGTCGGTATCGTTTGCGCCAGGAGGACAGCGTGAGCCGCGTGCGGTGCATGGTCTGCCGCGTCACCCTGTCGCCCGGCTCCGAGCCTGCGTCCGATGGGCTGGGACCGTGCTGCTGGGCGGCGTACCGCGCGAAGAATGGCTTGCGGCCGCGACCGTACCCGCTGACCGCCAACAGATCGGAATGCCCCGACGTACCCAGCCCCGGCAGCCGGCGCCCGGGAGACGTAGCGCCGGCATTGATTCTAGATGGCGGCCGATCCGCGGATAAGCGCTGCGTCAGCACGCCGAACGCGGCCCGAGCTGGGGGGCGGAATGCCACCCCGGCACAGCACCCCGGGGGCGAGATCGGCGCCTCCGGGCCTTCCATCCCGCCGCGGGGTGCGATCCCCGCTAATCCCACCCCACAACTCCCGCCCGCCGAATGCAGCGACCGGCGGGCCTCCAGCGAGGGGCCCGCCCCTTCCTTCGATGAGGTGAGCGCATGAGCACTTGTGGCCGCTGTGGCAAGGACGCCTTGCCCAACCAGAGCTACGTGCTCTATCACGAGGCTGGCGGCCGAGCTGCCGGCAGCGATAAGCGCATCGTAGTTCACGGCGAGTGCATCGCGGAAGACGTTGCCGCCGGTCGGATCACGCGCGTCTCGGGCTTCTCCTTTGAATACGCCTCCGGTGGCTGCGACGGATGCGACGACGGGGCCAGCCAGTGAGCTTCCCACCCTCGCCGAAGTCTGTCGAAGCGCTGCGGCGCAGTCAGGCTCGGAACGCTGCGCTGCTCGCCACGTGCATCAAGACGCGGGGCGAGCTTGGGGCGCGGGTCCTGGAGCTTGAGGACCGCCTCGCTGCGGTGGTGGCGATCCTTACGCAGGGCGAGGAACCGACGACAGCGCTAGGGCTCGCCTATCGTGTAGCCGAGGCGCTCCGGGCTGCGGAGGTACGCCAGTGAGCGCCGCGCAGTCGCGCCTCGATGCGCTGGCCGACGCTGAGACGCTGAGGCGGTTCCTGCGGTCCACCATGACGCCGGATGCCTGGCGGTTCGGCGGGCTCTGCTACCGATGGCCACGGCGGGGATGGGACCTGGACCCTGTCAGCGCGAAGCATAAGGCTGCCGCCGCTTTCCTCATCGTTCCTGGCCTGCGAGGTGAACCATGAGCGCGTCGCAGAACGCCCGCGACCGTGAGCACCTGGCCCGGGTGCGGGCTGCCGCGCCGAAGCTGCTGGAGGCGTGCGTGGCGGCGCGCGACTATCTCGTCTGGCTCGCGGACGACAGCTACGCCCCGCGATGCGCGCGCGTCCAGGAGCAGTTGACCGCAGCCATCGCCGCGACGCAGCCGCCGGCCAAGCGGAAGGGGCGGAAGTGAGACGCAAGCCGCCCGAGTGCAAGCACCCGCAGCTACTCCACTGGGGTCGAAACGGGGGCGTCTACTGCCCGACGTGCATGGCTTGGTGGATTCGTAGGCGCGACGAGCGAGGCTCTCTCCTGGTCAAGGTGGGTGCGCCGCTGCCGCGCAAGGGGGCCAAGCCATGATCGTCCTACCCACGGTCTGCCCGATCTGCGTCCGCTCCAAACTCATCCCGATCCCCGACTACCTCCACACGTCGTGGCCCTGCGCTCTCCACACCCAGCAGCCGCTGCTGTCTCCCGAGTTCCTGCGCCAGAAGCAGCGAGCTATCAGGCGCATCGAACGCGCGTCCCTGCTCCAGCGTATCGGGCAGGACCTCGTGCTCGTGATGCTGGCGGGCGTGATCGGCGGGGCTGTGGGCGCGGTGCTCGTGATGCTGGTGGGCCGGTGAGCGACGCCCCCGCCATCGTCCTCTCGCCCCGGGATCGCTGGCTGGCGGAGCGCCGAACGCTGTTGACCGCGTCCGACTGCGCGGCGGTGCTCGGGGCGGATCCGCACCGGGGCCCTCTTGCGGTCTACGCCTCCAAGGTCGCGGACGTCG